>Ga0209333_1000397_pt1 | contig 24261 bp, 14 predicted proteins | sample BlaSpr_A8_OM2_O3_FD_187982 | JGI IMG/M metagenome (GOLD analysis project Ga0209333, IMG submission 187982) | Forest soil microbial communities from Thunder Bay, Ontario, Canada - Black Spruce, Ontario site 2_A8_OM2_O3 (SPAdes) (version 2) | ecosystem: Environmental > Terrestrial > Soil > Boreal... | reverse complement strand
GACTGCCCGGTCCGGAGTATCTCGCGCAATTGCGCGAGAGCCGGAGATCCCATCTCCTTAACCAGTTCAACCATGCGATCGCATTCGTCCCGCCTCATGCAGCGAAAGAAGCGATCGGCCAGATGTTCCGCCCCCGCCTGGCTAGTGCGCCGCAAGACCACCAATAAATCCGCAGGAATCGAATCGAGTTGCAATGCTTCTTCAATAAACTCTGGAATCCGGTTTTCCACTCCCACGCGTGGCCGCAGGTCATTCACCATGACCGGGCGTTCCCGCTGTAGCTTTTCCATCCCGGAGCATACTTCGTTCAACGCCTGGTAGTTTTTAGCCTCGCTGGCTTCCTGGCTGAGCCGCACGAAGGCCGCGCTCAGCAGGCTTTGTAACTCAGGATCCTTTTCCAAACACAGCTGCGCGGCCACTTTGCGGATGGCTCCGCCCATCGATTCGCCGCCTACCCTGGCGTAGAGGTCAGCCAGTTGGCTCAATCCAATTGCAGTTTTGCGGCGCGAATCTGCTTCCTTGGTGCTCAGGCAGCCAGAATAATTGTCCAGGATTTCAGCCGATGCCTGCTTGTCGTCGCGGTCGAGGAGCACTTCCACGAACTGGCGCACATTGCGCGGTGGAACACAAGGAGCTTCGACGGAAAGCAGCACTGTTTTCTTGCCCGACTCTGGCACTTCCGCCCAGAACATCCGGTCCAGAACGTCGGCGTGCGATTCCACCAGAATTCCAGCCTTGTTCATCTTTTCTTCTTGCAACTTCAGAATCTGGCGCAGCGAGTCCATCTGGCGGCTCATGTGCTCCATCATCTGATGTACAGCGTTTACTTTCACTTCGCCCTTTGAATAGCGCTCCAGGGCGAAGCGAATGGCCATGTGCTCGGCTGCCTTCATGAGTAGCGGCGTGTCTTCTTGTTGCTCTGCCGTCGCTTTGGCTGCCAAGCTGCCCAGCAGCTGCTGCAGGTTCAGCCGGGTGTTTGGATCGGTTTGTACCAATTCCTTCTGCAGTTCTTCCGTAGGAACGTTAGGGTCACCCTGTACCTGGCCAAAGCGAGTCAGCAAGCGGATAGCCTGAACCACTTCGGCTTCCTGCAAGGGAACCACTCCACCCTCCCATACGGGCGCGGTCGCCGTTCCGGTGGCTGTGCCGGCGCCGGTCTCAGTTCCCGGGCCCGCTACCCAATGACCCGGAATGTTCGGAACGCTTCCGAAAGGCACTCCCGCTGCGCCCCCTGGACCCTGGCCGCCGCCGCTAGCATTGGCGCCCTCCGCTGCGGCAATCAACTGCAGTAGCTTCTGGGGATCGTTCAGCCATTGCTTGAACTCGGGGCCTAAGGTTTGGGCGGCGATCTGTGCAGCTACGCTGATATCGCCCGTGAGTGGATCGGCCGCCACAAACTTCACTTCGTTAATTTTGATAGTGCTCTGCTTAGGTCCGCTGTTGAGGGCTTCTTTGATCTGCTTCGATACGTCTTGCGCCTTGGAGCCGGCGAGGGTAAAAGCGCGTACCAGGCGGGTAAAATCTTCGACGGTAACGCCTTTGGAAAAGTGCAGACTGGCGAGGCCGGCCGTGGTTAATAGCTGGCCAAAGCTGCGCTCCGTCTGTCCGGTCTCGAGCGGGACGCCGTCGAGCAATAATCTGTTATCCGAAACTCCGAGCAAAAAGCCGCCATCTCCGGCTGTCGGCAGGCCTTGCTGCAATTCATTCCAGGTGACTTCGAATTGCGCCTCCGTCCGCTTGTGGTCGTAACCGTACATCCGCGCATACTTGATCAAGATGTTCAAGCTGTGGACGAAAGCGCGCGCCGATGCCGCCCGATTGGCGTGAAATGTACTTGCGTTCGTAATAACGTGCTCCTGGACTACGCTCTGCAAGTAAAAGGTTAAATCCAGCGGGTAAGTCACCGCACATTACGGAGGTAACGGGTATTCGACGGAAACAGGCCTATGGCCGTCTGCCGCCTTGCTCCCCTGTCTCGACGGTGAACGCCTTGGGACACTCCCTATCACTGGCGTTCGGAACCGACTAAAGCGAAAATAGTCATACCAATAACGCAACCTTCAAAACCCTCGTGACTCCCACAACCGCCCACACAATACGGCCCAAGAAGGTCATTGGCCTTGGCTACTGGATGCTTCGGGTTCTGGAGGAGTGCGAGCACGTTTCCGCCGATTTTGGCGCCGATTCTGTTCACGACTTGCGCGTCTCTCTGCGCCGCTGTCGTTCGCTGGCCGACGGGTTGATGGCGATGGACCCCGACGCCAATTGGAAGGCAATGAAAAAGGCTGGCAAGCGTCTGTTTCAGCGCCTCGGGGCATTGCGCGATGTACACGTAATGATGGAGTGGGTGGAGAAACTGGCGCCGGCTCCGGTTCATGTAGACGCGGGCAACTCGCTGGCGTTGCCGGCATCGCAACAGAATCCCAAGTTTTTTCCGGACACTGCGGATGCTCAGGCCAAGCCATACGATGCGGCCGCGCGTGCTCTTCTTGAAATCCTCCGCCGTCGCGAACACGAGCAACAGCACGAAGCCCAGGCCGCACTCGAAGAGTTCGACCGCAAACAATGGCGCCAGTGGAGCAAATCGCTGCCCGTCCGGGCCGGCCGCATTCGCTTGGGCAGCGCGCTCTTCAAACACCTCGCTCTGGAGCATTGGACCGAAGGTCGCGAGTTGCATAACCGCGCTTTGCGCAACCGTTCCCAGACCGCGTTTCACAGTCTCCGCATCGGCATCAAGCGCTTCCGCTATATTGTGGAGAATTTTCTTCCTGTCGAGCACGGGGCTTGGAGCGATGATCTTAAAGAAATCCAGGACATGCTCGGGGAAGTCCATGATCTCGACGTGCTCTGGGCTACTGCTCTAGCCTGTCACGTTTTTCCGGATATAGGTTCGCGCAACCTTTGGCGCCAGCGAATTCTTTCCGCACGCACTCGGCGCATCGAACGCTACCGCACCAAAATGCTCGGCCGCGATTCTCTGTGGCAGGCGTGGCGCGCTGCGTTGCCCCAGGGCAAACAGATTGAAGCCCTTGCCACTCGTCGCATGAAGCTCTGGGCGAATGGCCTCGATCCCGACTTCCCGCATTCCGAGCGTGTCGCCAGTCTGGCTCTTCAACTCTATGACGGACTGCTTGCCTGGGGATGGGAACCTTCCGTCGATGCTGTTTCTGGCCGTTCCAGCCTGCTTGCCGCCGCTCTTCTTCACGATGTGGGTAAGTCCGAAGGCCAGAAGGGACATCACAAGACGTCCTTCGACTTGATTCGCGCCCACGGCAACCCGTTAGGCTGGAAGCCTGCAGATCTGCAACGCGCCGCCATCGTTGCCCGCTTCCACCGGGGAGCCCTGCCCACCAGAAAGCACGAGACGCTGCGTGATCTCCTGCCCGATGAGCAGAAAGCAGCGATCCAACTTGCTGCAGTTCTGCGCTTGGCGAATGCCCTGGACACAGCCCACAACGGCCGTATCCGCCGCGTGCAGATTGAAAATGTTCGGCTTCGGACTAGGAAAGGGAGCGAGGCTTTGATTATTGCGGCTGAGGGGTATTCGGCTATGGGAGCGTCCGCCGTGACCATTGCAGCCGAACGGCATCTGCTGGAAACCGTGTTGCACCGCCCGATAATCTTTAAATCAATGAAGATGCCGGCCGTTAGGAAGAGCAGGCTAGCTATCCAACGAACGCACTGAACGCAGGCGAAGAGTCATTGCACAGGCGAGTCAAAAATGCCGAACGCTGTTCTACCGGTTTTCCCGTTCTTCCCGCCACATTTTTCCACGATCTCATCGGGGATACTTCGCGGAGAGTTCGGCCATGAAACCGGCGAGCTCGGTTTCTTCACCGGAGGCTGGAGAACGCCACGGACAATCAGTCGCCATTCTAGGTCGCCGATAACAACGGCGGTCATAACCCCACTAGAGCCGATCTGACCTCCAGCCGGAAGCGAATCGGTCACTTCCAGGCATTCGATTCTCCAGATACAAATGTTCTTGCTTTGTAGCGGCGGTCCCGACAGCCAAATCCGGAAACCGAACTCATGACACACTCTCAACTAGTCGAAAAAGCCGTGCGGTGGCTGCGGAGCTGCCGCTGTGGAGTCGTGCTCTCTGAGCAGGCCTGCGTCAGCGGCGAGATGCCCGACGCCATCGGCTGGAAGCGCGCCTGCCATTCCGTCCTGGTTGAATGCAAAGTCACGCGTTCTGATTTTTTGGCCGACCGTGGCAAGCACTTTCGCCTTAAGCCGGAGCAGGGAGTTGGCTGCGAGCGTTTTTATCTGGTGCCTGCCGGACTGGTGCGCAGCGAAGAACTGCCCGCCGGCTGGGGATTGCTTGAACTCCGGCGCGGCAGAATTGAAATGACCTACCCTTCGGCGAAGAGTCTTCGCAGCGCCACGGGTTTTCGCTATGAAATGAATCTGCTGCTTGCCAGCCTGCGCCGCGTCGAAGTCCGCGTTGAACCGCAAAGCATTACCGATTTCCTCAAGTGGAAGAACCGCATGGCCGAATACAACCGCGGCACCCTGCCCGAAGGATTAGCTTCCACCGAAGAAGAACTCAACGTATTCTTGGAGCCCGAAGTGACCTCGTAGCAGGCATTTCAAAAGATTTACTTTGGGAGTGGTGCGGTTTGGCTTATGCGCCAGGCCGGCTAAGCGGGAGATCCCTCGCTACGCCTGAAAAACGGCTACGCTCAGGAGGACGCCGTCGTGCAGAAAACCAAACTGCACTACTGATGATTGGCAAACGGAAGTTAAGCCAGAGACTACCAGGCCGAGATCTAGCAATTGACTTTACAACTCCCGACGGCCTTCCATGGCTTTCAGCATGGTGATCTCATCGGTGTATTCGATGTCGCTGCCGACGGGGATGCCCATGGCAATGCGCGTTACTTTTACTCCCACGCGCTTGAGCTGCTGCGAAAGATAGGCGGAGGTGGCTTCGCCTTCGACCGTAGGATTGGTGGCCACGATGACTTCATCCACATTGCCTGCGTCGACGCGCGCGATAAGGTTTGCGATGCGCAACTGCTCCGGACCTACGCCGTGAAGCGGGGAAAGCGATCCGTGCAGTACGTGGTAAACACCGTTGAAATGCTTGGTCTTTTCGATGGCAGCAATATTCGTCGGCTCTTCGACTACGCACACCAGCCGCTGATTTCGCGTGGCGCTGGTGCAGTAAACACAAGGATCCACGTCGGTAATGTTGTTGCAGACGGAACAGAGCCGCAGGCTGGCTTTCACGTCGCGCACCGCGGCAGCCAGTGCTTCGGCATCTTCGTCGCTCGCGCGAAGAATATAGAATGCCAGCCGCTGCGCGCTCTTCGTGCCGACGCCCGGCAGCTTTTTCAACTCGTCAATCAGCCGCGACATCGGCTCGGCAAATTTAGACATAGGACATTGGGATCGAGTAATTTGGTAATTGTGTAATTTAAAAATCGAACACCAAACTTGAGAATCGACAGTTGGAGCTAACTATCCCGGGAGCGGGTGCAAAATTAGCCAACTACCCGATTGCAACATTACCAAATCCTCTAGAGCCCGCCGATGCCTAGCCCTCCCAGCATACCGCCGACCGTGGATTGCATGGTTCCGTCAATTTTGCGCGCGGCCTCGTTTACGGCAGCCAGGACCAAATCCTGCAGCATTTCCACGTCACCGCATTTCACGACCTCCGGGTCGATGCGTATGCTGAGCAGTTGCTTGCGACCATCCATCTTCGCCGTTACCGTGCCTCCGCCAGAAGAGGCTTCCACTACGGTCTCCTGCATTTTCTTCTGCAGGGTATCGTACTGCGACTTGGCTTTCGACATGAGTTCCTGCAAATTGAATCCACCCATAATGGCTTTACCGCTTCTCCTTGTAGTCGATCACGGTGCGAATCTGCGCGCCGAACTTCTCTTGCAGCCGACGGACGACCGCGTCCTGCTCGGCGCGATTGCGGCCGGTAGCTTCGGAGTTCGTGCTACTGGACTTGCTACCACCGTTGCGCTTTCCTTCCGTGGCTGCAACGGCGGCGCCGGGAACTATTTTTAGCTTGACGGCACGGCCCAGGACTCCGCTGGCGGAAGCGATGGCGAGCCGTCTGGCCTCGGCTCCCAAAGACATATCGACCATGGTTTGCGACTCGGACACTCTAATCACGAGTTCGTTTCCTTCGACCGACCACTCGCCAATTTCGAGCATTGATATCAGAATGCGCTGATTGCCGTCCGCGAGCGCCTGCAGCACCGCGCCTCGCAGCTTTTCCAACCTCTCCGCGGGCGCGGCCATCGACGCAGTTTCTGGCGGGGCTGCGGATGGTGGAGACACCGCTTGCAGATGCGGTCCTGGCGGTAAACTCACCTGCGCCTCTCCTCTTGGTTCGAGAACGGGAGTGGGATCGACCTGCGCTTCGAGCGCGTTCTCGTTGAGACTCGGGGCCGCGGAACCCATGATCACACGCGCACCGCCGGCCGAAACTGAATCGGTGGACGTCTCCTGCCGGGGACTGCCCTTGCGCGCAGAATCTGCCGCAAACGGCGAAACGTGGTTCGGGCGCACCGGCGCAACCGGCTCCGTGCGTCGTTCGCCCGCGGCGGAAGGCACAATCGAAGGCCGCGCGGAAGTTCTGGACGCTGCCGCTTGTGGCCCTGAGGCATTCGAGGAAAGAGCCACGTCAGTCAGCAATTGCTCGATGGGCAGCAGGCGCTGCGCATGCGCCATCTTGAGCAAGCCCAGCTCCAGGTGAAAACGTTGCTCCTGCTTATAACCCAGTTCGCTATGAGTTCGGAGCATGATTTGCAGATGGCGAGTGAGATCTTCTTCGCCAAACAAACCGGCGACGCGCTCGACACGTTCGCGCTCTTCACTCGATATCTGCAGCAGGGAAGAGTCCTTCCCGGCGATCTTGGCGACTGTGGCATTGCGCAGGAAGCGAACCATCTGCCGCGCGAAATGGGTCGGGCTGTGGCCTTCGCCGATAAGGTGGTCAACTTGCCGCAGCACATCCTCGCTGGTGCCGCGAGCGATGGCCTGCATTACTTCCTCGAGGATGTGCGCCGGGGCGGCGCCGACCAGATTGCGCACGGAGTCAGCCGTCAGCTTCCCGTTGGAGGACGCAATCGCCTGATCGAGAATCGACAACGCGTCGCGCATGGAGCCATCGCCGGCTTCGGCCAGAAGGGCGAGAGCATCGTTATCTGCTTCAATCTTTTCGCGTCCGACGAGATCGCGCAGTTGGCTAACGATGGCATCGAACTTCACTGCACGGAAACTGAAATGCTGGCAGCGCGAGCGAATCGTCTGCGGAATGTCCTCGGGCTGCGTGGTTGCCAGCATGAAAACAATGTGGTCCGGCGGCTCCTCCAGAGTTTTGAGCAATGCGTTGAAGGCTGCGTCGGTGATTTGATGAGCTTCGTCGAGAATATAAATCTTGAAGCGGTCTCGTGCCGGACGGTAACGGGCACCTTCCCGCAACTCGCGAATTTCGTCGATGCCGCGATTGGTAGCGGAGTCGATCTCGATTACATCCACTGCGTTCCCAGCACGAATCTCGCTACAGGATTCGCAGATGCCGCAAGGTTCTGCCACCGGCCTGTCGGACGAGCGGCAATTCAAGGCCGCGGCCAGGATGCGCGCCACCGTGGTTTTTCCGATGCCGCGATGGCCGCTGAAAATGTAGCCATGGGCGGTTCGCCCTTGTTCAAGGGCATTCTGGAGAGTGCGGGTGACGTGCTCTTGTCCGATAACCTCGGAAAATTTCTGCGGACGATATTTGCGCGCCAGGACGGTATAGCTCATGGGCCGGAAGAGTCGATTATACGTGATAGGAGCAGGATTGGCGCTCCCCAGTTCCGCCCGATAGTAGGTCAGTTTGATAAGGAAGCGAGCCAAACGCGCGATTATTGCGTCGCCAAGAACGCGACACAACGCGCGGCTCGCCCAGATCCCTCACTGCGCAACGAAGGCTTCTTCAGGATGACAGTCAAGTTGACCTACTCCTTCCGTCACGGAGGCTTGCTAAAACCGAACAGCAAGCGATAGTCTGGTGCCTCGACATCGAGCAGGAATCGCCGGCTCCCACGGCGCCAAGGAGGCTCATCATGCAATTGAAGCTGGCAACGCAAACCAAAGATGGAATTTTGATCGTAGATTGCAGTGGTCGGATTGTATTTGGAGAAGAATCTTCGCTATTGCGGGAGACTGTCAAGAAGGCAGTCTCACAGAACAATCGCATCGTTCTCAACCTGGGCGAGATCAATTACATCGATTCCGGCGGGCTGGGTACTTTGGTCGCCCTGCGCACCACCGCGCAAAACGCCGGCGGCACGATTAAATTGACGAATCTAACCAAGCGCGTGGGCGATTTGCTGCAAGTTACGAAGTTGCTCACCGTCTTCGATGTGTACGATTCGGAAGCGGAAGCAGTGGAATCTTTCCGCAAAGCAGCATAGCGCGGCTCACGAGCTGCGGTTTATAAATACGGCGTGCGCCGCGGCCTGGAGGGCAATCATTTGCTTTTGCCCTCCACCAGGAGGCTGTTTTCTCGCGCTGTCGTCCTCGGCAGCGTGATTCTCACCGTGCAGCCCCTTTGTCCCTCACGGTTGGCGAGTTCGAGAGACCCGCCATGAGCCTCTGAGATCTGGCGCGAGACCAAAAGCCCGATACCACTGCCTTCGGGCTTTGTGGTGTAGAACGGAACAAATACATTAGTCGGATTCATCAGGCCGTGGCCGCTGTCCTCGATTGTGAGGATCACATCTTTGTCGGTCAGTTTCCACGTGAAAAGTATTTCCGGCTCCCATTGGCCGCCGGAGAGTTTATTCGATCCATTCGAATTCTCTACGGAACTTGCCGGCTCAAGCACCGCTTCGGCGGCGTTGCGCAGCAAGTTAATCAGCATTTGTTCAAGCTGGTCAGGATCGGCCATCAAGGCGATGTCTGGACCTGGGACTACGGTGACAGCGACCCGGGTTTCTACCGCCGAGACGTGCTTCACTAAGCTGGAAATCGAACATTGCTGCAAAACCGGAGGCGGCATCTGCGCCAACTGGCGGTAGGCCTGAAGAAAGCGGTTGAGTGAAGCCGCACGATCTTCGATGATGCCGAGACCTCGAGCGAAATCCTGACGCTGCTCGGCGTCAACATCCATGGCGGAAAGTCGCGCGTTCAAGCTGCCAGCGATCGATTTGATTGGAGCGAGCGAGTTGTTCAATTCATGGCCCATCACTCGGATCAGCCGTTGCCATGCCCGCCGTTCTTCTTCGCGCAGAGCGCGGCTGACGTCCGACAAAACGATCAGGGTATGGGGCACGCCTCGCTGGCGAAATGAACTTCGCCGCACCAGCCAGCGGGCATCGCCGCTGGCGTGCAGTGGGACAAGAGTTTGGTTTTCACAAAACATACAATCCTGCATTCCCAGTTCGGTGGCCGTCCGGTCCAGCAGTTGCGCGGAGGACTGTTGCAGAAGTTTTTCCCCGGCTGAATTCACAAGACGAAGCCTGGCGTGCGGATCAAATGCGAAAATAGGAATATCGACTTCTTCCACTACGCGTTGTAGCAAGGCTGTCGCCTCAACGGTCCCTGCGCGATGCTGGGCCAGCAAATCAGCCAGCGTGTTGACTTCGAGCGAGAGTTCGCCGAGAGCGTCGTTGGGTACCGCCAAGCGGGCCCGAAACGAATAATCTTCTTCGCGCAGCGCGCCGACAACATTCGCGAGCGTTTGCAAGGGGCGAACGACGTGATCGAGCAGGGCAGCCCCGAGCAACAAACATAAGAGCAACTCTGCGCCAAACAACATCAACTTCGATTGCAACGTCCAGGGTTGCGACCAAATTAGAATGCCGCTCACCAGAAGCGCGGGCGCGGCCAGCAATATGGAAAAGCGAATGACGCGACGCTCGAATGGCGCCCGCCGCATTTTCCGCAAATTTCGCTTGGATGTGTTGCTTATGCCTGGGCTAGAGCCCATACTTTTCCATCCGCCGGTACAGGGCGCCGCGGCTCAGGCCAAGCGCTTCGGCTGCCTGGCTCACATTGCCCTGAAAGCGCTGTAGCGCCTTGCGAATCAGAATAGTCTCCACCGATTCAAGACTCAAATCTTCCAGATTCTGCGCCTGGGCGCGCGTCACTCCCAGGCCGAGATCGGCGGTCTGGATTTGACTGGTGCGACACATCAGAACGGCGCGCTCCAAAGTGTGCTCCAGTTCACGAACATTGCCCGGCCAGGAATATTGCATGAGAGCCTGCAGTGCAGCGGGATCAAGTCCGTGAATCGGCCGCCGATAACGCGCGGCATAGTTCGATAAAAAATGAACTGCGAGGGCCGCAATGTCTTCCCGGCGCTCTCGCAACGGAGGCAGATGGATCTCGACGGTATTCAGCCGGAATAAAAGGTCCTCGCGAAATTGGCCCGCCTCGCATGCGGCCGGAAGATCGGAATTTGTCGCTGAGATCAAGCGGACATCAACCTTCTTAGTGCGGGACGAACCTACGCGTTCTATCTCTCCGGTCTCCACCACTCGCAACAATTTGGCCTGCTGGCGCGAAGGCAGGTTGCCGATCTCGTCGAGAAAAACTGTTCCGCCTTCGGCCAGCTCAAAGCGTCCGATGCGATCGGTGCGAGCGTCAGTGAATGCGCCCTTCACGTGACCGAATATTTCGCTTTCGAAGATTCCCTCCGCCAGGCCGCCAGTATTTACCGCAATCAGCGGACGCGAAGCCCGCAGCGATAGCGCATGAATCGTGTGCGCGACCACCTCTTTTCCCGTGCCGTGCTCGCCGGTGATCAGCACATTTGCGTCCGACGGCGCGATGCGCGTGATGGTTTCGAGGACCGACGACATCGAAGGTGCGGTGGCAATGAACTCACGGCGTCCCTGAGCGTTGAGCAGTCGATTCTCTGCCGCCAATCGTTCCGCCTGTTGCAACGCGCGATGAAGTTCTACCTGTGTGCGCAAGATGGTAAGCAGCCGTTCGTTTTCCCAAGGTTTTTGGAGAAAGTCACGCGCCCCGCGCCGTATGGCTTCGACCGCCAGTTCCACATTGCCCCAGGCGGTCATGACAATCACCGGAAGAGTGCTGTCGAGCGCCACTATCGCGGAAAGCAAATCGAGGCCTTCGCGACCGGAGGTGGTGTCACGCGTATAGTTGAGATCGATCAGAGCCGCGTCATAGGAGGCGCCAGCTAAACTTTCTCTTGCCAGCTCAGGCGATCGCACTACGTCGACTCTGTAGCCTTGGGGTTTAAGCAGCAGTTCGATGGCCTCAAGAATGTGTTGCTGATCGTCGGCTGCCAGGATCCGCGGGGGATTGAGGTTCTTGGTGACGATCACAGGAGCGCTAACGTCTGACGGCTTGGCCGAGATTGGCATGGTTTAGGGGCCAGGATTGCCGATCGTGCCTGCTATCGCATCCTGGATGTCGATTCCATTATGTTCCAAAGTGCTGCCGGTGGCACGATCAAGTTCGACTTTGGCCTTTTCGTAAACCGTCATGGCTGTAACCAAGTCTAGTTCGCCTACCGCGAGGTCGCGTTGCGCCGTCATCGTCTGATAGGTTGAGCCCGCCCCCAGGGTTTGCTCATTCTGCATGATTTCGAATGTGCGCTGCGCCAGGTCGCGGCCCTTGCGAGCGGCCTCCACGCGAGCGGCGGTTTGTTCAAGGGTGTACTGAGCATTACGAACTTCGATGCGAATTTGTTTTTTCAATTGTTCCCGCCGCAGTTCAGCTTGGCGGTACTCCAACTCGGACCGATATTGATCGGATTTGGCGACTCGATTTCGGATTGGGATATTGAGATTTATTCCGATGTAGTAGTCGGGAGCGGTGTTATTGAATGAATTCTCCAATGCGCCCGAGAAGTCAACGGGAACGCTTGACGAGTTAGGAACGCCGGGAATGTTATACCCCGGATTCGGAAGGCCGGCCAATCCCGATCCTCCATAAAACCCCACCAGGGAGAGTGACGGCAATAAGGCATTCCTCGCAGCCTTGTTGCTGATCTGGCGGTTCACGAGATCGACATCGGACTCGGCGAGTTCGGGCCGATCGTTCAGAGCCTGAGCTATGAGATCTTGCACGGCCTGATTGACTGGCGGCTCTGTGGATTCCAGATGATCCACCGGGATCACCGGCATAGCTTCCAGAGCGGGATCGTCAAGGCTCTTGGTCAGTGCGTTTTTAATCAGCAATTCCTGCAACTGCAGCGTGGTGCGCGCCATGGTCAGATCCTGATCGCGCCTTGAGACTTCGGCTTCGGCGCGCATCACATCCATGGCGGGAATGCTTTCCAGTTGGAGCTGTTTCTTCGCGGTGTCGAACGACTTCTGCGCGAAGGCCAATGATTCTTCGCTGACCTGCGCCTGTTCGTAGGCATTTACCAAGTCCCAATAAATGTTCTCGATCTGGGTGACCGTAGTGATTGCCTGATCTTTGAAGGCAATGTCTGAAATCTTTCTGTCGTTATTTGCAATCCGGAGGTAGCGAAGATTGGGGCCGAAGCCAAATCCGGCAAGCAATTGTTGCTGGAAAGAAATGCGGTACATCGAACTGAGCGCGGGAGACAAATTAAAAAAGGGACTGTTCGTGGTCTGGCGGTTGTTGTTAAATTCTACCGAAAAGCTGGTGCCGGTCGGAAAGGCTTGCGAATAAGTAAAATTCGCTTGCCCGGTATTGAGCTGTAGTAAAGGCACGCCATAAATTTGCAGGTTGGCCAGCGGAGTCGTTTGGTGCTCTGCACCCACTGTGCCGGTAATGGCAGGGTCGTAGGAAGAGACCGTCGTGCCGGCGCCTAAGGTGGACTCCACCAGGCCGGATGCTCCGGCTCCTGCGCCGCCCGCGCCGCCCGTGGTTCCTCCAGCGCCGGCGCCTGGCGCTCCAGCGCCAAAACCGCCAACCCCGCCTCCCGGAGTGCCTTGCACCACGCCGGTATTGACGCCGCGGAAAACTCCGCCAGCTTTGGTGCGGAGAATATCCATGTTTGCGATCGGCAAATTGTAGCGGGCGATTGCCAGGTCAAGGTTGTTTTGCAGCGCCAGGCGGATCGCATCCTTAAGCGACAAGTACAGCTTGCCGTCACGGACGAGCTGAGCAAGCAATGGAGAATTCGCGAGCTGCGGTTCGGGTACATCGTTCGGTGAATATGCGCCGATAGGATTGCGAGACTTAGGCATATCAAAAGAGGCGGATGTAGCGGTCTGGGCAGGTGCTGTCGCGGTGAGGGCAATCAGAACCCACGCCAAAAGTCGGTTGAGCCTTCCCGCGAGCGAACTCTCCCTCATTGCTTCACCGCCTCTTGCGGCCGGAGTTCAGGATTCGCCGTGTCGCCTACCATCCAGCCATCGCGCAACTGGAGTGTCCGCGAACCGTAGGCGGCATTTGCCTCCGAGTGACTGACCTGGACGATCGTGGTCCCCTGCTGGTTGAGTCCGCGAAAGAGTTCCATGATTTCTTTTGCCTGCGAGGAGTGCAGATTGCCGGTCGGTTCATCGGCGAGCAACAGTGCAGGTTTGTGGATCACTGCGCGAGCGATCCCCACCAGTTGCTGTTGTCCACCGGATAGCTGGCTGGGAAACAGGTCTTTTTTGGCGACGATCTGAAAGCGATCAAGCGCATCGGCCACCATGCTCTGCCTTTGGCTGTGCGGAATATCTTTATAAGAGAGCGGAAGATCAATGTTCTCTCGAACCGTCAGATCGTCGAGGAGGTGGTAACTCTGAAAGACCATTCCCATGTTGCGTTTGGCCAATTCCCCGCGCTCCTTGCGCTTCATGGCTTGCACGGCCTGCTCGCGAAACCAGTATTCGCCTTGCCAGCTGTCATCGAGCAGGGCAAGAATATTCAATAAAGAAGACTTGCCCGCGCCGGAAGGGCCCATGATGGTGATGAACTCACCTTCGCGGATCTCCAGGTTAATGCGGCGAAGCACCCAGGCTTGGCCGGCGGGCGTTTTATAAATGCGTTCGAGATTTCTGAGTTGAATCATTTGTCTCCTGACTCTGTGTCTTAATCGACACGTAAAGCCTCATTCGGGTTCAGGTGAGCTGCGCGCCACGCTGGCCTTAGGCTTGAGCCAACGGAGACCAACAACAGCACCGCGACCGCTACAAGGAAGGTCGCAGGATCGTGAGGGCTGAGGTCAAATAACAGGCTTGCGAGAACATGCCCGGCAAGAAGCGACAAGAGCAGGCCGGCGGCGAGGCCTGCGCCAATCACCGCAAGCGCCTGGCGCAACACGAGCCAAAGTAATGCGTCCCGAGAAGCGCCAACCGCCAATCGAATTCCGAATTCTCCGCTCCGGCGCGTCACCGTGTAAGACATCACGCCGTAGAGACCGAGGCATGCGAGGCCCAGGGCAAGCCCACCAAAGATAGCCGTCAGCCGCGCGATCAGCCGCTGCTGCGCCAAGTTATTGCCTAGCTGCTCAGCCATGGTCGCAATACCGCCGATGGGCAGGTTCGGATCAACACTGTGCACCGCCTCCCTAACGAGCGAGACGAGTTGCACGGGATTGCCGAATGTTCTTGCCTCAAGGCTCTCAACATCGATCACATCCTGCGCGAGCGAGTGATAGATCATTGGCGGGGCACTTTCGCGGATGTCATTCACGCGCGCGTCCTTGACCACGCCGATGATTTGGAAGCGGTGATCGTTCGTGGCGTCGTAACCGAAATACTCGCCGATGGGATTCCTGTTGTGCAGAAACTCCCGGACAAAGGTCTGGTTCACGATTGCAACTGCGGGACTCGTTTCCGTGTCGCTGGTTGCGAAGTCTCGCCCGTAGAGGAGAGGAATTCCTGTTGTTCCCAGAAAGTGCTGGCTGACTCGCCGTTCCTGCGCGTCCGTTTCACCGTTCGAGTGGGGCACGCCGGGAAGATAGATATCGCTGGAATCTCCACATCCGATCGCAAGCCCGCAACTCGCCAACGATGCCGAACGAACGCCTGGTATCGCCTCCACGCGCCCGATCAGCTGCTGGTACAACGAAGATAGTTGCTTCTGGTTGTAACCAGCCATGTGTGTATCAAGCCAGACCATCAAGATGTGATCGCGATCGAAGCCTGGATCGATCGCAATGAAATTGCGAAGAGTGCGAAGGAACAGGCCCGCCCCAACCAGAAGAACCAGAGACAGCGCTACTTGGGACGCGACGAGGATCTGCTTCGACGACCAGCCCATTGCGCTGCCTCCGCCTGAGAATCCGTGTCCACCAGCCTTGAGGGCTTGGCCCGGTTCAACTCGCGTGCCCTGCACTGCCGGAGCCAAGCCGAAAAGAATTCCCGTCAAAACCACGACAACCGTACTGAAAACAAGGACCCGTATATCTGGTGCAAGATTCAGCGGAATCGGAGTGGCTCCGCTCGATGCCCATCTTGGGAAAATTGCACTGCACCAATAGGCGACCGCGATACCAAGCAGTCCGCCAATGATCGATAGGAGCAAGCACTCGGTCAGGAACTGCTTAAACAATCGAACCCGACTGGCTCCGATTGAAAGCCGCACGGCGATCTCACGCTCGCGAGCAGCCGCGCGCGCCAGAAGAAGATTGGCAAGATTGGCGCACGCAATTAACAGCACGAGTCCAACCATGCCCATTAATACAACCAGTGGCCGCGAAAGGCTCCGGCGCAGCGTGGACAATCCACGACTACCGGGCTCGAGTTCCAATTGAGCGCGGAGGAAAGCCCGGCGCTCTTCAGGATCTTTTATTCCCGCTGCTTCACGTTCCAGATCATGGTGAAATGCCTGATTGATTGCGGCGACGGTCATCGGCAGTGTGCTGCGTTCTCTCGCGCGCACAATGAACTGAAGCCACCGAATATCCGGCTGAAGTATCCAAGGCTTGTCCATTTGGGCGCCTTCGCTTTCGCTATAGTGTTGGGCATAATGGACTGCCGATTGCATAGTGACTGGCAGCCAGAAATCCGGCGCCGTGCCCGCTCTGACCCCGAAAAAACCTGGAGCCGAGACTCCGACAACTTCAAACGGCATTCCATTTATCACGATCTTGCGTCCAATCACGCGTTCATCCCGTCCGAAGCGTCGCTCCCAGCAGCCATAACTAATTACAGCCACCGGGCTGCCACCTGCCACGGCATCGTCGTCGGGCGTCAGCAGGCGTCCGAGCGCAGCGTAGGTTTCGAGAGTCTGGAAATAATTTCCGGAAACGAGCTGTCCTTGCACCATTTCGGGCTGGCCGTTTCCCAAGCTTGTGTAAAAATCGCCGGGCCACGTCATTGCAGCAACGCCAGTCGACTGGGGCATGAGGTCGCGTACATTCTGAAACATCGGATAAGAAAAGCGAGTGTTCTCGGCGAACCGGGCGCTCTGCTTGACTAAGAAGAGCTGTTCCGGGTTCGGCACTGGCAGAGATTTTAGGAGAACTGCATTCACCAGAGTGAAAATACCGGTGTTGGCGCCAATGCCCAGAGCCAGAGTAAGCACAGCTACCACAGTGAATCCTGGGTTCCTGCGCAACTGCCGCAACGCATAGCGTGGATCTTGGAGCAGTCCAGTCATAATTGATCCTTCACTCATAACGCAGCGCCACCATGGGATCGACCCGCATCGCGCGCCGTGCCGGCAGGTAGCAGGCAAACAAAGCAATGGCACACAAGAGCAATGCAACGGCGACAAAGGTAATGGGATCAGTCGGCTTAACTCCGAACAGGATGCTTGCCATCAGGCGCTTCAGGCCGAGGGAGGCAACAAGCCCAATCGCAGCTCCAATGAGTATCATTCGGGCGCCGTCGCTCAGGATCATGCGCAACACATCAAGCCGCTGCGCTCCAAGTGCCATGCGCACTCCGATTTCTCGTGTACGCCGTGCTACCAGATACGAGAGCACGCCATAAATTCCCACTCCGGCCAAAAGCAAAGCTAACCCTGCAAAAATGCCCAGCAGGATAAGAGCAAAACGCTGACCGGCAATCGATCGTGCGACAACCTCTGCCTCCGACTCGTTTCCGTAGACGATCATTTCGCTGTTTTCAGCCAGCAGCTTCTTGCGAATGGTCTGGAAAGATGCTTCTGGACTGAGCGACGGGTCGAAGCGGGCGAATACACTTATTCCTTGAGCAAGATCCTTAGTTATCACGTCGGAATTCGCTTGCATAAAAGATCGATACAGTTGGGCTTGCAATGGCCGGGCAGCGTCTTCCGCGAGTCCCCACTGGTTCACATGCCCGACCACTCCAACGATGACCAGCGGCAGCCAGGTGCGTTGTGTGGGGTCTGAGTCGAAATCGAGCACCCGGATGCGTTTTCCGATGGGATCCTGGCCGGGAAAGTATTTCTTCGCGAAGCTGTTGTCGATCATCGCGACGCCCTCGGAGGATCGAGTATCCGAGTCACTTACGAAGCGTCCGCGGAGCAGCGGAATACGCATGGTCTTCAGGTAGTCCGGTTCGACCACGTACTCCAGGGAGGTGGGGAGATCGGCCTGTCGAGCCGGTTGTTGCTGACCTTCAGGCCAGAAGGAGATCTCATCGTCGTCTTCCATGGGATTCGCACCCCGCACCAGCGAGGCGTACTGGACTCCGGGCGCGCTGCGCATCGCGGAATCGAGCTGCCGCAATGCAGCGCGAATTGCGTCTGGTGGTTGATCGCCAAGCGAGGGCGGCGGAGTAATGCTGAAGTTGATTACATTATGGGCGTCGAATCCGGGATCAACTCCCCATAACTGGGATAAGGTGCGAATCATCAATCCGGCGCCAATCAGCAGCACCAGTGCCATTGCCATTTCGCCGATCACGAACGCCGCTTGCGCCCGCGAGCGATACCCGGAGATGGTGCGACCGGTATCTTTAAGTGTCTCGCCAACGTTGGCGCCGGACGTTTTTAGCGCAGGCACAAGACCGAAGACGACCCCTGTGACAATGGAGATGCCCAAAGTAAATAGGAGAACACGAAGATCAATCCCGATCTCTCTTGCGCGGGGCATGGTTTGTGGGATTATCGCAATGGCAGCAGCCGTTCCCCATTTGGCCAGGACCAATCCAAGTGCGCCGCCAATCAGGGCAAGCAGAACGCTCTCCGTGAGCAGTTGACGGATGATGCGCGCCTGCCCCGCCCCTAAAGCCACACGAATCGAGATTTCGCGTTGCCGTGCCGTGGATCGCGCAAGCAGCAGGTTGGCGACGTTCCCACAGGCAATCATCAGCACAAACCCGACTGCACCCAGCAGAAGGAGGAGAACCGGGCGCATCTCGCCTACCATTTCGTCTTTCAACGTGATGATGGTGGCTTTGATGTGGGCATCGACGTCAGGATATGTTTCCGCAAGTCCAGCGTTCACTCGTTGAATGTCTTCGCGTGCCTGCTCAAGTGTGACGCCGGGCTTCAGCCGTCCGATCGCATCCATGCCCCAGAACGAATCCCGTCTGTGAAAACCTGGATCTAGGTCTTCGCCGATCGGTTCAAAGATGTCGGCCGTGTTGAAGTTCTGGATGTTCAGCTGAAACGATGAAGAAACAACACCGATGATGGTGCGCCCCGTGCCTCCGACGATGAGGCGCTTGCCGATAATGTTTGGGTCTGAGCCAAATTTACGTTCCCACACTCCTTGGGAGATTATGACCGTCGGATTCGCCCCAGGGCGATCCTCATCGGAAGCAAAGTTGCGCCCCAGGATGGGATTCACTCCCAAGATTGGAAGGAATGTTGCTGAAACACGCTGCGCGTGTATACTCTCCGGTTCTCCTACGCCCGTGATGCTGCCGTCGACCCAACGATAGGCAGCCATCAATTGAAATGAGCGATTGTCGCGCTGCCAATCAAGAAAGTTCGGATAAGAGATTGATCCTTTAGAGAAATTCGGCTTGTCCTGGAACATTGAGACGATGCGATCCGCATTTCGAAATGGCAACGGATTTAGCAATACGCCGTTCACTACAGAGAAGATTGCGGTGTTCGCTCCGATGCCGACCGTAAGCGTTAGCACGGCGATCGCCGTGAACCCCCGATTCTTTCCTAACTGTCGCAACGCATAACGAAAGTCCTGCATGAGTTCCGTCATCCTTCGCCTCATTCGTAACGCAGCGCCACCATGGGATCGACCTTGGCTGCGCGGCGGGCGGGCAGCAGCGCGGAAGCGGTCGCCACCACAACGATCATAAGAGTCGCCAGGCACAGGGTAAGCGGATCGCTGCTCGAAATGCCGAACAACTGGCTGCGCACTGCCATGCCCAGCAACAGCGACGCGGGCAAAGCTACGGCAACGGCAATCCCCGTCAGCCATAGCACCTCGACCAGAACCACGCGAACCACCGAGGCCCGGCTCGCGCCCAGCGCCATCCGGACGCCGATCTCCGACGTTCTCTGCGCGGTCGAGTAGGCCAGCACGCCGTATAGGCCGATGGCCGCCATTAGGGCAGCCAGCACTCCGAAGCTCGCCGCCAGAAGCGCAATCACACGTTCGGCAATCAGGTTGTCGTCGATTTGCTCCGCCATGGTCCGGAAGCTATCGAGCACCAGCTTCGAATCCAACGCCTGCATGGCGCTTCGGACGGTTGATTCCGCGCTCTCCGGCGTCTGCCATGTCCGTGCATAGAAAGTCATTCCGCCGGGGTCGGTTTCTTGCAGATACGAAGTAAACACCGTGCGTCGAATATCCTGACGAACCCCGCTATGCTTGGCGTCTTTGACGACCCCGACGATTTCGATGTCCGGCTTATCCTTCTCGCCATCGCCGTTAGCGAGGTAATGCTGCAGCGCGTTTCGCGGGTCTCCGAAGAAGTGGCGCGCGAAACTCTCATTGACCACCGCGACCTTTTGCGTTCCCGTTCGATCCGCATCAGTTAGTTCGCGGCCCGCGAGCAGCGGCATGCCCATGGCCGAGAAGTAGCCGGGACTGACCCTCGGGTGCTCGACGTCCGTATCCTCATCTTCTTTTGCCGTATAACCCGCGATGGTTATGTTGTTTGCCCAATTGTCGTTTGCCAGTTCCGAGTCGGTGGTGCCGGCAACCGAGCGCACTCCGGGAAGCGCCGCCAGGGTGTGCAGCACGCGGGAATCGACCTCAAGATTCTGGGTGGATGGATATCCGGCCAGCGATGGATCAATGGTGAAGGTCACCAGATGATCGGTGGCAAATCCCACATCCAGCGACTTGAGATTGCGCAGCGTGCGGGTGAAAAGACCGCCGCCCACCAGCAGCAAGAGACTCAATCCCACTTGCACACCGACCGCAATGCGGCGGAAACGTAGCGGCCCTCCGCCGGTGATCACTTGCTGTTTCAGCGCGGGCGCGAGATTGGGACGCCAGAACTGGATGGCTGGGGCCAAGCTGAAAAGCAGGCTTGCCCCGACTGCCAGCGTGAAGTTGAAAATCAGGATTCTCAAATCAAGATGCGACGAGAACGGCAACTCCATGCTAGTGCCGCCCCAAATCATGCTGATGAGTACAGTTGAGATTCGCGGCGCCAGAAAAGCTCCGAGGATTCCGCCCGTCACTCCCAGCGAAAGGCCTTCGACCAGAAGTTGCTGAACCACCCTTCTGCGCTTTGCGCCCAGCGCATAGCGCACCGACATTTCGCGCAACCGGCTCGCGGCGCGGACCAGCAGCAGGCTGCCCACGTTGGCGCACGCCATCAAGGCAACCAGTCCCACCATCGCCATCAGAATGAGCAGAGGCCTTTGCACATCACTCCGCAATGGAGAAAACCCTTTCGCGCCATCGAGCAGTAAAAGGTGGGACTTAGCCACAAAGTTCTCACGGAAACTCTCTGTGCCGTGCCCGATCTGTTTTAGTTCGTCGGCGCGGATCGCTGACCACAATGGATTGATTCCTGCCTTCGCCTGCTCGCGGCTAACGCCTGGTTTTAGCCGGGCGATGATGTTGAGCCAGCTCGAACGGCGGTCCTCGAGGTCGTCATTCCCAGGCATGACCTGGGATTTCATCATCATTGGCACGAACAGGCCAGGAGTGTCTCCCATCACGACGCTGCGAAATCCCGGCTGGGCCACGCCAATCACTGTGAAGGGGTGACCGTTCACCAATATGGACTGGTTCAGAATCGTTGGATCTGCACCGAAGCGGCGCTGCCAGTAACTGAAGCTCAACACCGCAACGGGATTGGCGTTGGGCACTGTATCATCGGAAGCGAGCAACAGACGGCCCAACGCCGACCGCACCTCCAGTACATCGAAGTAATTGCCCGAGACTAATTCCGTGGCGACAAGTTCCGGCTGGTTGTGCCACTGTACGCCGGCTTGTGTCCAGTCGGTGGCGATGGTCCCGCTGAAGACGGTGTTCAGGTCGCGGAGATCGTGATACATGGGGTAAGAGAAGTAGAATTTCCCGTCGGCACGTGAACTGATATGCCCGGTATTGCTGCCGGAATACTTCAGCAAAACCAGGCGGTCAGGTTCCTTCACTGGCAGGCCGCGCAACAAGGCCTGATCGAGCAGTCCGAAGATGGCCGTGTTTGCGCCGATGCCCAGTGCCAGAGTAAGCAGGGCCACGGCGACAAAGCCCGGACTCTTGCGGAGCTGGCGAAGTGCGTAGCGAAGGTCTTGGATTAGTCCGTTCATCATTCGTCCTTCGTTCTCACTCGTACCGCAGCGCCACCATGGGATCGACCTTGGCTGCGCGCCTGGCGGGAACAAAACATGCCAGCACACCCGCGCCTAATAACACCATCGCCACCGCGCCGAATGCGCCCAAGTCGATTGTGCCCACGCCATACAGCATGCTCTTCATCGTGCGGCCGACTAGAGCGGCGCCTAGTAATCCGAAAGCTAGTCCGGCCACGGCCAATATCATTCCTTCTCTCAAAATCAGAGTCATCACTTGGCCTTTGTCTGCACCCAAAGCAATGCGCAACCCGATCTCATGGGTCCGCTGCGCCACGGCAAAAGCCATTACACCGTAAATTCCGATCGCCGCAAGCACCAGGGCAAACCCTGCGAACGTCATATACAGTAATGTGGTGAAACGATCGGAGGCGCGAGTTTCACCGACGATCTGATCCATGGTTCGAACGCTGGCCAAGGGCAGGTCAGGATCCATTGAGCTGACCACAGCCGCAATGCTGCTGGTCATTGCCTCGGGGTCGCCGCTCGTGCGAACCGCCATTCCCGCGTCCGGCCATGGGATTTGCCAGAAAGGCACATCGATTTCCGGAAAGTCTTCGTTGCGCAGGCCGCCAGTACGGACGTTGTGGAAGACGCCCACAATTTGAAGCTCGATTGGCGGACCGTTTCTTGCGACACCTGGAATCGGCTGGTCTACTGCGATGCGCTGTGAGAGTGGATCAACGCCTGGCAGATAACGCCTCGCGAAGTTCTCATTCACCATCGCTACAGCGACACTTCCGGCTTTATCCTGTTCAGTAAACCTCCGGCCTTGGACCACGCGAACCCCGAAGGTATCGAAGTATCCTGGCGTGACCATCTGAAATCCGGCGTCAGGGCGCAACGAAAAATCTGCAACCGGTTTACCCACGACGCTGAATGCCTGGCTGAACCCGACGCCTTCCAACGGCACACCAGTCGCCGCCTCGGCCCGAGATACTCCCGGAAGAGCTTCCAACTTCTCGATAAGCTCGCGGTAAAAGGTGATCATCCGCTCAGACTGCGTGAGCCGGCCCTGCGGTACCGGAACAAAGAATGTCAGAATGTGATCGCGGCGAACCCCTAGATCTATCTTTGCAAGATTCCAAAAGCTGTGGATCGCCAGTCCCGCTCCCGCCAGTAATGTCAGAGCGAGGGCGAATTCTATTACTACCAGCGTGCGTCGTAGCCGATGCCGTCCAGCACTTGTCCCCGAACGTGATCCCTCTTTCAAGGCGCTATTCGGATCTACGCCGGAGGCCTGCCAGGCGGGAGCGCAGCCGAACATGACTGCTGCCAGCATGGTTGTGATCAAGGTGAATACCAGGACTGGCACGCTTATTTGGATATCCGCTTCCGACGCCAACGTCGAAGACGGCATGATTGCGACAACAGCCTTCACCATTACTTCTCCGACGCCGACTCCGACCGCCGCTCCCACTATGGCCAACGCCAAACTCTCGGTTAAGAACTGGACGAAAAGATTCCAACGGGTTGCGCCCAGGGCAGCACGCAAGGCGGCTTCTTTCTGCCGAGTCGTGCCCTTGGCCAGCAGCAAATTGGCGACGTTGGCACAAGCAATCAACAACACGAAGCCGACCGCACCCATCAGCAAGCGTAGGGTTAATAGCGTCTCGCGCGGTATGAAGTCGTTCCGCAGGGGCTCGATGCTTGCTCCCCAACTCTTGTTCGTGTCGGGATAGTCTTGCCCGATGCGGCGCGCCACCATATCCATGTCAGCCTGCGCCTGCGCCAATGACACTCCCGGCTTCAGCCGGCCCATCACCAACAACCAACGAAAGTTGTGGTTAATTTGCTCTGGTCGAAAGGCCAAGGGAACAGAGAGGTCGACAGGGAGCCGGTCTGCCAGTCCGGACGACAGAACTCCCACGACGGTGTAAGGTTCGCTGTTGATCCGAAGCTGCTGGCCGATGATGTTTTGGTTAGAGCCCAGCTTTTCCCACAAGTGGCGCGTCAAAATCACCACGCGATCTTTTCCGGTTTCTCCCTCTTCCGGGACGAAGTCGCGTCCCAGGAAGAAATGGATCCCTTGCATTCTGTACCACCCCGGAGTTGTCATCTGACCCGGGACGTGCTCGGGACGCTCTGCACCGGCCAGGTTGAAAGTGCCGTCGTTCCAGGCATTCAACTCCTGAAAGGCTGTGCTCTGCCGCTTCCAATCGAGAAAGTCGCCAGCTGAAACTCCGTTACGCTCCCCGTTTATCTTTGACCAGACGATAACAAGTTGCTCAGGATTTGGGTACGGCATAGGAGCCAGAAAAGTGGCGTAGAGCACACTGTAAATGGCGGTTGTGGCGCCGATGCCGAGAGCGAGGGTCATCACGGCGACTGCGGTAAACCCCGCGTTCTTGCGCAGAACACGCAACCCGTAGCGGAGATTTTGAAGCAGCCTGGTCATTTCTGAATCCTCATTCGTAGCGCAGCGATACCGCGGGATCGATTTCGGCGGCGCGCTAGCTTAGAAGCTGCGCGGCGCGTGACCAACATGTGGGCGATGCCCGGCAGTTCAGCTCGACCTTGCCGGACCCCAGGCGACAGTCGAGCGCCAGAACTCGCGAGCCCGTTCACGCGCTCGCATCCTGCATCAGTTTGTGGAGTTCCTCTTCCGCTACTACCTTGCCATCGAACAGATGCACTTCGCGCTGGGCATGTTTGGCGAAGCGCGGGTCGTGCGTCACCATGCAGATGGTGGCTCCCTCGCGGTGCAAATTCTGG
>Ga0209333_1000394_pt1 | contig 24353 bp, 18 predicted proteins | sample BlaSpr_A8_OM2_O3_FD_187982 | JGI IMG/M metagenome (GOLD analysis project Ga0209333, IMG submission 187982) | Forest soil microbial communities from Thunder Bay, Ontario, Canada - Black Spruce, Ontario site 2_A8_OM2_O3 (SPAdes) (version 2) | ecosystem: Environmental > Terrestrial > Soil > Boreal... | reverse complement strand
TCGCTCAAGAAGCGCGGAGTCTCGGTCAACGAAGATCGCGAAGAGGCGTCAGGCATCGCCGAGGACGAGGAGCGGAAAGTCGCGCACAGCTCGCGCAGACCACCGCGCAAACGCAGCGCGCGCTAGCGAGTAAATCGCGCGGCTAACTCAGCGCTGAGATCTTCCAACAACCTAACCCCTAACCCCTTTCCCGAGCGGGAAGGGGGACCGGAGAGAGCGCAGAATCCTTCTTCCTCCAGGCAGGGAATCATAGAGCGCATCGTTAACGGCTGCGAAGCATGTCGCTTACTAAGTACCGCCAGAAACGAAGCGCAGCCCGCACTCCCGAACCCTTCGGACGCGAAGTCGAGCAGCTCAGTCCCACCAGCAGCGGCACTTTCGTCGTTCAGAAACACGCGGCGCGCCGCCTCCACTACGATTTTCGACTCGAGATGGAAGGCGTGCTGCGCTCGTGGGCGGTTCCGAAAGGCCCGTCGATGAATCCCGCTGACAAACATCTCGCAGTCGCCGTCGAGGACCATCCGGTGGAATACGGCGACTTCGAGGGCGTCATTCCGCCGGGTAACTACGGTGCCGGCTCGGTCATCGTGTGGGATCGCGGCGTGTACGACGTTATCGATCCCGCCGGAGACGCGGCCGACGCGGTCCGCAAGGGAAAAATCGACATCAACCTGCACGGCTTCAAGCTCAACGGCGCGTTCACGCTCGTGCGCACCGGCGGGCGCCGCAACGCCGAACCGAAAGAAGCGAAAAACTGGCTGATCATCAAGAAGCGCGATCAATACGCGACCACCGAAAATGTTTTCGACGCTCATCCGCGCTCGGTCCTGTCGGGCTTGACGCTCGAGGAGTTGGCCGGCGCGCCCGCGGCGGATCGCAAGCTCGCCGACAATCTCGCGCGCAAGGATCTGCCGGAACTGGGTGCCCGGCTCAAATACTCGGATTTCCCGCTGACGCTGGCCAAAACCACGGACGATCCTTTCGACAATGACAAGTGGCTATTCGAAATAAAGTACGACGGCGTACGCGTACTGGCTATTCGCGAAGGCGAGAATACTCACTTATACGCGCGCAGCGGCACCGATATTACTAATCGATATCCCGAGGTCGTGCTCGCGTTGAATTCGATCGCACTCGATCGATTTGTCCTCGACGGCGAGATCGTTGCGCAGGACGATCGCGGGCGGCCGAGCTTTCAGCTCCTGCAAAGAAGGATGCACGTCAACAATCCGAATCAGATCGCGCGCCTGAGTCTCGCCGTGCCCGCCACCTATTATGTCTTCGACTTGCTGGGCTTCGATCGTTTTGACATGCGCACGCTGCCACTCGAGGAGCGCAAGCGTCTGCTCAGCGAGCTGATCCACAACGAGGGTCCGGTCCGCTATTGCGATCACGTGATCGGGCGCGGCACGGATTTTTACGCCGCGATATCGGAGCATGAGCTGGAAGGAGTCGTTGCCAAACTGCGCGACTCCCCTTATCGTGGAACCCGCACCGGCGATTGGCTGAAGATCAAGCGTCCGCAGACTGAACTGTTCGTGATCGGCGGCTACAGCGATCCCGACGGCACGCGAACTCATTTCGGTGCGCTGCTGCTCGGTCAGTACGAATCCGGCGGCGCGCTGCGCTACACCGACAAAGTGGGCACCGGCTTCAATCGCGATACCTTGCGCAAGATCCACGCGATGCTCGAACAGCGCGCGCAATCGGAATCGCCATTCCGCAAACCAGCCCCCGGAGAACCCGCTACTGAGAAGAACGCGCATTTCGTGCGGCCAGAGCTGGTTTGCAGAGTTCGCTTCACCGAGTGGACCGACAGCGGCGGTATCCGCCAACCAAGCTTCCTTGGTCTGGCCGACGACGCCGATCCACGCGGATGCCACTACGATGGTCCCGGCGCGCAAGGCTCTCCGGCCGCCGACGACGCCAAGGATGAAGTTCCCGATGCCGAACTGAACGGAGGCGCTCAAGTGAAAGGACGCAAAGGCCGCGGTAAGGACACGGCGCCCTCGGCCGCCGAACCGAAGGCGTCGGTGACCAATCCCGAGAAAATCTTCTGGCCGCAGGACGGCTACACCAAGGGCGATCTGGTCGCATACTATCGCGCCATTTCGAAGTGGATGCTGCCGTATCTGAAAGATCGCCCGGTGATGCTCACGCGCTACCCCGACGGCATCGAGGGCAAGATGTTCTATCAAAAGGATGCGCCCGGGTTTGCGCCGCCCTGGATTCGCACCGAGAAGATATACTCCGAGGACTCGCAGCGCGACATTTCGTACTTCGTGATCGACAGCGAAGAGGCGCTCGCCTACGTCGCGAACCTCGCGGCGATTACGATTCACATGTGGTCTTCGCGCATCCCGCACCTCGAACGTCCCGACTGGCTGCTGTTCGACATCGATCCCAAGGGCAGCACGACCCAGAAGGCGGTCGAAGTTGCGCAAGAGGTGGCCAATGTGTTGCGCGAGGTCGGGCTCGAACCATGCCTGAAGACCTCGGGCCAAATGGGTATTCATGTGGTAGTCGGACTGGCGCCGAAATATACTTACGATCAAGCGAAGATGTTCTCGGAGCTAGTATCGCAAGTAGTAGTCAGTCGAGTGCCGGAAATCGCCACGATCAATCGTAATCCGCGCACTCGCAAAGGCCGCGTGTATATCGATTACCTGCAACTCGGCAATGGCAAGACGATCGCAGCGCCCTTTTCGGTGCGTCCGATGCCGCAAGCGCCGGTCTCGGCACCGATGACGTGGAAGGAATTGAAGCCGTCGCTCGATCCCGCGGTCTACACGATCAAGACCATGCCACCGCGGATGTCGCGCATGAAACGCGATCCTTTCCTCGACGCGATCGAAAAGCATGCCAGCCTGGAGGAAGCCCTGCCCCATCTCGAAGCGATTCTGAGCCGCTCTGGGAGCAGGCCGGGGATCACTCCTTAGACTTGGGCGATGGGTCTATTGAAGGATCGGTCTTTTGCGATGTTGCAGGTGGTTAAGGCTTTCGCCGATCGCTTCGACAAGTTCACCGTATGCGGCAGGATCGAGCCGAAGTGTCAGGCATCCAAGCGTTAGATGAATAGCGCCGCAGTCGCACTCCTCGATGTTGAAGGTCCCACGCTCGGCAATTCTGCGTCTTTCGCATCTGTCCATCTGAATACTCACGATTACTTGCTTAACGCGGGCAACGGGATTGTCAGTGTGTCATAGACGGTGATTCTCGGACCATAGGCGGCCTGGAAAATTCCGATACCTTCGGCTGGCCTAATCAGGTTGGTGCGATCGAAAATGTTAAGCAGCGTGATTCTATTTGTCACTTCGCCGAGGGATGGCACATGGAAAGCTCTCTGCGCGGCAAGATTCACCTGAACCACGTGCGGCAGCTTTTCCAAATCTGCAAAGCCTCCGCGCAACCCGCTGCTATAGATAACATCGGAACTGAACTCCCAAGGCTTCCATCGATAGGTGATCCCGCCCGCAGCGCCGTAAAGCGGCTGATGATCGAGCACGATGTAGTGCCGGTTTATGTAGCCCAGCTCGTCGGGATCAAAGTTGAACTGACCGGTCGCTACACCTTTCTGCATGTTCCTACCGATCGTGGTGCTGGCATGAGCCGAGAGATGTTCGCCGTTGTAGGTGATCGCGGTTTCCGTGCCCCAGATATAACCGTGCTTATAGTTGAAGGGCGCGAAAATCGGCACGTCGCCAAACTGTCCAGTATCGAGGTAATGCTTGGTGTACTCATAGAAGGCATCTTCCGAGATCGTGATCTGGTTGGTCAGTTGATGGACCACGCCAGCGTCGCCTTCATAATCGTCTTCGGTCTCAGGGTTGGTCGCTCCCGTTCCGGCAAAGCCAGTCGTACCTGCAAACGCGGCCGGAGCGCCCGGCGAAATCCCCTGGAAGCTCGGCACCTGCATATAGCGAGCGAAACCGGCGTGAAGGGTGGTATCGCGCCGCAACGCATAGACGAAATTGATATTGGGATCGATCTGATTGTTGTAGGTATAGCCGCTCAACCGATCCCATCGCACGCCAAAGCTCGCGCGCAGCTTCTCCGTGATTTGCCAGGTGTCTTCCAGATAGATCCCGGACAGCAGGTTGATCTTGTTGGAGTTGTTAATCACGCGGACCGGAGTGAGATGAGCGGGCGGTGGCGCTGCCGGAAGTGTAAACACCAGAGAGTTATCATCGGACTCCACCCCGTATTCACCCAGATAGCCACCCGCGCCAAGCGTATGGTCGCCGAGCTTGTAGGTGACGTCTCCTTGTAGAGTGTTATCGAGATCGCTGTGGAAGGCGGTCGACGCGACCCCTTGATAAATAAGTTCACCTACATTGTCCGGAGTGAAGGCCTGCGAGATATAGTGCGCCGCGTACGCGAGCTGGTAACTAAGTTCAGGCGAAGGCGCTCCGTTCAGCGCGAATATTCCCAGATAGTCGCGAAAGTTGAGATAGGAATTGATATCCGCCGACGGATAGCTACCCGTTCCTGCGAGATTGAACTCCGGTGTGAGGTTGGCCTGGTTAGGAAGTTCGTTGTTACTGACAGCTACAGAGGTGATGAGACTCAGCCTGGTAGTTGGGTTCAGGTCATAGGCGAAGAAGCCGAAGCCCTGACCCTGAATCGTAGAGTTATGGATAGCATCGGGCGCCGGCGTGGCAGAGCTGAAGGCGCTGTCGCTCATGCTGTACAGCCCGCTCACGTAGTAGCTGAACTTGCCGTCGCATCCGCCGTACTGGAAGCTCGGCTGAACGGTATCGCGCTGACCGCCGTACATGCTGACGCTGCCGCCGGGCTGCTCGCATCCGTCCTTGGTCTGTATGTTCAGCACTCCGCCGGTGGCGTAGCTGTAGCGCGCCGGCAAGATGCCATCGAGCAGACTCATCTGCTTGATAAACATCGGATTGATCATCGAGATGAAGGGTGGATTGGTATTAATGTCGATCGGCACCATCACGCCGTTTATCTCATACTGAAATTGCGGACCTTCGGTGTTGCGTATGTGGATTTGCTGATTTTGGTCGATCGCAACGCCGGGCATTTGCGCCAATACGTCGGTGAGATTGGTGTTCTCGCCCTGCGGCAGGTTGGAGATGTCCTGCGCGGTCATCGTGTATTTGTTCGCGCCCGTGGTGGAGACGCTATTCTGCGCGCGAATGAGACTGGCCTGGACGGGAACCTTCAGCGCCGTCTCAGCGTCGAGGGTCAGCGAGATCGGCGCCGCGGCGCTGCGCGGACAAGTGACAATTTTGGTGGCGGACTTGAATCCCGGCTTCAAGGCGACGAGCGAGTAAACGCCCGGCCTCGCGGGAGCCATCTGAAAGCGTCCGGCCTGATCGCTAATTGCCCGGGCGATCGTGCGGTCATTTTGGTTGCGCAGGTCGAGGTTCACCTGCGCCAGCGGACGGCCGAGTGTGTCGGTGACGCTCCCGGAAATCTGTTGAGTGCCGGCTATGCATGGGGACGCAAGTCCAAGCGCCAGCATCAATGCGAGCGTGATCGCTATCGATACGCTGAAGCGTGGTTTGCCTGACTGTGCTGACGGCTGACTCATCCTTGGCGTCTACCTGAAATTGAGAATGATTCTCAATATCCAGATTCGCAAAGATTGTCAACCGCCCGCTCGACTCAATCCCTCCGGACAGGTGACGCCCTATCGCAACCAACTCCGCTCAGAACGGCGGCGTCACTGACTGGACTTGGCGGGCGGCGCGGTCACTTCGTTGAACGCGCGAATCGCTTCGATCGCGGTCGGCACGCCGCTGTACTGCGAGACGTGGACGATCAGCTCCTTGATTTCTTCCGGCGGGATCCCGAGGTTCAGCGCGCCGCGCATGTGCAGCCGCAGCTCGGGTCCGCGCCCCAGCGCCATCAGCGCAGTCATCGTGATCAGCGATCGCAATTTGGTGGGCAGGCCCGGGCGATTCCAGATCGTGCCGAACAGTTGTTCGTTGAGAAAGGTGGCGAACCCTTCGTCGAAGTTTCTAAGAAACGTGTCGCCGTCTTTCGCCGCTTTCTCGCCAAACAACTTCGTGCGCACTTCCATTCCTTTTTTGGCGGTATCATCAGACATGGGGACACCTCCGCGGTGATGTTGAGACAGTTATGCGTTGCGGATCATCAAGCCTCCGTCAACCGGAATAATCGCGCCGGTGATGTACGAAGCGGCGGGAAGGCAGAGGCTGAATGTAATGTGCGCGACTTCTTCCGGATAGCCGTATCGCTTGAGCGCGGTGCGCCGCTTGGCGAAAATCGTCTTATGCTCTTCGGGAATCGCGTCGGTGAGCGCGGTGCGAATCGGCCCGGGGCAGATGCAATTGACGGTAATTCCTTCCGGGCCCAAATCCACCGCGAGCGCGCGCGTGAGTCCGATGACGCCGGTCTTGGCAACCGCATAGGGGCTGTCGCCTGGAGTCGCGCCGAGGCCTTCGGTCGACGCGATGTTGACGATGCGCGCGGCGTCGGACTTGCGCAGATGCACCAGTGCGGCGCGGACCATCCGCTGTTGCGCGGTCAGCAAGCCGGCGATAGTGCGATCCCAGATGCGATCGTAATCGTCGTTGCCGAGCGGAGCGAAACCGCCGAAGCCGGCGTTGTTGATCAGGATGTCGAGACGGCCGAAGTGCGCGGCGACCTCCGCGACGACGCGCTTGATCTCGGCCGCATCGAGGACGTCGAGCCGCCAGCCGTGCGCAGTACCGCCGGCAGTGGCGATTTCCTCGACCACGCTCGCGACGCCCGCCTCATTGATATCGGTAACCGCGACCAGCGCGCCTTCCTGGGCGAACACGTGAGCGGTCGCGCGGCCCATCCCGCTGGCGGCGCCGGTGACGATCACGGCGCGGCCCTTGACCGAGCGATCGAGTTTTTTCACTGCTTCCATTTTTACTCCTCGTGCCGAACGCGCATTCTGATTGTCGAGCTATCACACCCGGTGTTACTTGGGGTAGTGAAGCAGAAGGATCGTCACGACGAACGGGAGAGAACCATGGAATTCGAACGCGCGAGACTTGATATCGAAGGACCGGTCGGAATCGTAACGCTCAACCATCCGGAAGTCATGAACGCCGTCTCGGCTGAGATGCTCGGCGGGCTGATGAAGGCGCTCGACCACGTCGAGGATCCCAAGAACGGAGTGCGATGCATTTTGCTGACGGGTGCCGGACGCGGCTTTTGCGCGGGCGCCAACCTGCAGCCGAGTGGCGGCGGTCCCAGCGGCTCACGCGATGCGGGATCGGTGCTCGAAACGCAGTATCATCCGTTTTTGCGCCGGCTGCGCGAACTTCCGATTCCATTCGTCACGGCGGTGAACGGCGCGGCGGCCGGCGTGGGCATGAGCTTCGCGCTGATGGGCGATCTCGTGCTGTGCGCGCGATCGGCGTATTTCCTGCAAGCGTTCAGGCGCATCGGTCTGATTCCCGACGGCGGATCGACCTGGATCCTGCCGCGGCTGATCGGAAAAGCGCGCGCGATGGAACTGTCGTTGCTGGGCGAGAGATTGCCGGCCGAGAAAGCGCTCGAATGGGGACTCGTCAATCGAGTCTTCGACGATGTCGACCTTATAGCCAAGGCCAAGGAGTTAGCGCTCGATCTGGCGAACGGCCCGACCGTGTCGCTCAGTCTGATTCGGCGGCTGTATTGGGAGAGCGCCGACAATACTTATGAAGAGCAGTTGAATCTCGAGCGGCAGATGCAGCGCAAGGCCGGCAATTCGGCGGACTTCGCGGAAGGCGTACGCGCGTTCCTGGAGAAGCGTCCCGCCAAATTCAAAGGTGAATGAAATGGCGAACAACGAAAAAGAACGCGATGAGCGGCTGGCGCAAGGCAGCGAGGACGCGCTCGAGCCGGAACTGCCGATCGTCGATCCGCATCATCACCTGTGGGACCATCCGGGCAGCCGCTACATGCTCGACGAGATCTTGCGCGACACCAACTCGGGGCATCAGGTGCTCGCGACCGTGTTCGTCGAATGCATGTCGATGTATCGCGCGGACGGTCCGGAGCCGATGCGGCCGGTCGGTGAGACCGAGTTCGTCAACGGCATCGCCGCGCAAAGCGCGAGCGGGCAATACGGCGAGACTCGCATCGCGGCGGGAATCGTGGGCTTCGCGGATTTGACGCTCGGCGATGGAATCGTGCCGGTGCTCGAGGCGCATATCGCCGCGGCGTCGGCGCGCTTTCGTGGAATCCGGCATGCGGGCGGCTTCGACGCGAGCCCGGAGGTGCGAAATTCGCACACCAACCCACCGGCGGATTTGTATGAGTCGGCCCAGTTTCGTGAAGGCTTTGCCAGGTTGAGCAAGTTGGGCCTCAGCTTCGAGGCGTGGCAGTACCATCCGCAGATGCCGGCGGTGACCGCGCTTGCGAAAGCGTTCCCCGATACGACCATCGTGCTCAATCACTTCGGCGGACCGTTGGGAATCGGCCCGTACGAAGGCCGCCGCGCGGAGATATTTGGCGAATGGAAGAAGAACATCGCGGAGCTCGCGCAATGCCCGAACGTCGTGGCCAAGCTCGGCGGAATCAACATGCCGGTGAATGGCTTCGGATGGCATCGCAGGCCGTCGCCGCCAACCTCGGACGAACTGGTGGCGGCGACGCGCGACTACTATCTCCACACGATCGAGAAGTTCGGGCCGCGACGGTGCATGTTCGAGAGCAACTTCCCGGTGGACCGGGTTTCATGCTCGTACGCCGTGCTGTGGAACGCGTTCAAGAAGATCGCGTCGGTGTTCACCAGGGAAGAAAAGGCGCAGCTATTCCATCGCACGGCCGCGGAGGTCTATCGGCTGAAGCTCGCCGGCCAAGGAACCTGACTGCTGACCCTTGCCGCCGTTCTGTCCGATTGAACCAGGCGTTCAGTCGATTGTCACGCCTTGTTTGTGACGGCTCAGACCGAACCAACGAGGCAGGTGACTTATGGCTACGACCCTTATCCGGCAGCGGGGAGAAATTCGTTCCGTTGGCTTCATCGATCGCGCCAGCGACTCACGACGGAACATTGCACTGTCCAACCTGGTCGACGAGCTGGTGATCGCGTTTTTCGTGGCGATGGCCGTCATGGGGGTCGTGACAGCGATCGCCGGGATCTTCGGATAGCTGCTACACGTTGACGGTGCTCATGTCGTGGTAGCGCCCGCCGGCGGCGAAGCCTTTGGGCGCGACTTCCTCGATGCGGGCGAGATCGCTTTTCGATAGCTGGATTTTTACCGCGGCGACATTTTCTTCGAGCCAGGTGCGGCGCTTGGTGCCGGGAATGGGGACCATGTCGCGGCCCTGCGCCAGCACCCATGCCAACGCTAGCTGACTCGGCGTGATGTTCTTCTCGCCCGCGATTTCCTTGAGCCGATCGACGACCTTCTGATTCCGCTGCATGTTCTCGTCCTCGAAGCGCGGCGAGACTTTGCGCCGCATGTCGTCGGCCGGCAGCTCGACCAGCTTGCCGCTGAGAAAGCCGCGGCCGAGCGGGCTGAACGGGACGAATCCGATGCCGAGTTCGCGCAGCGTCGGGATCACTTCGTCTTCGTAGTCGCGGGTCCAGAGCGAGTATTCCGACTGCAGCGCGCTAATCGGATGGGTCGCGTGCGCCCGGCGAATCGTCTTGGCGCTCGCCTCGGACAGGCCGAGGTAGCGGACTTTTCCATTGCGCACCAGCTCGGCCATCGCGCCGACGGTCTCCTCGATCGGCACCTGCTTGTCGACGCGATGCTGGTAGTAAAGATCGATATGGTCAACGCCGAGGCGCTTCAGCGACGCGTCGCAGGCGGAACGCACGTACTCGGGGCGTCCGCAGATGGCGCGCTTGCCGTCGGGCAGGACCTGGTTGGCGAACTTGGTCGCGATAATTACGCGGTCGCGATACTTCTTGAGCGCCTTGCCGACCAGCTCTTCATTGTGGCCGACGCCGTAAACGTCGGCAGTATCGAAGAAGTTGACGCCGAGCTCGATGGCTCGCTCGAGCGTCGCAGCGGATTCATGGTCGTCGCGCGGGCCGTAGAACTGCGACATTCCCATGCATCCGAGGCCCAGCTCCGATACTTCGAGACCCTGCTTGCCAAGTTTTCGCTTTTCCATGACTGAACGTCCTCGTCTTCATATTGAATAGCCGAATGCGCGCTGTGAGCGGAAGCGCTATTTCATTGCTACTCCATGGCGCGCGGCGTGGGCGAATGCGTGATTATTTTCGCGATGAAGTTTCGGTCGGCGCAAACGAACCTGCTAAAATCTCATGATTGGCTGTGGAGGATTCGTGACAAGCGTCGGGGGCGGGTTACGGTTCGTGTTTTCGAGCGGAGCGCGGCGCGCGGCGATTACGTCATTGGTCGTGTTCGCCGCGATTTTATTTGCGGCCAACGCGCAAGCGACGGTGAGCAAGCTCGAGGTATCGACCAACAGCCTCGATTTCAACAAGATCGATCTCTCGAGCAGCACCGTAACAGAGACAAAATCCTTCACCCTCAAGGACGGCGGCGGCACAGCGCTCTCGGTGACAGTCACGCAGCCAGTCGGAAGCCTTTTTTTCAGCATAACGTCGGGACAGGGTGCGACGCTGATTCAGCCGCACGGAACGTTGACCGTCACGGTAGAGTTTGCGCCTACCAGCAAGGGAAAGAGTTTCTCCGCGAGCATCGCGATCAGCAGTGACGCGACCAAGGGCGCGGCGTCAGCCAAAGTCAAATTGACGGGATCGGCAAAAGGATCGCTGCCGGGCACACCCACTGCAACTGCGACGCCGACTGCGACCCCAACCGCCTCGCCGACAGGCACGGCGCGCGCAACTGCGACCTTGACGCCGACCGCGTCGGCAACCGCCACTCGGACTGCAAGCGCGACTCCGACCGCTACAGTAACTGCAACCGCGACTCGAACCGCGACACCGACTGCGACTCCTACGGCGTCCGCGACTGCATCTGCAACCGAGACGGCGACTAGAACCGCGACTGCGACACCGACTGCTACTCGTACTGCAACGCCGACGCTCACTGCCACCAAGACCGCGACGGCGACTGCAACGGCGACAGCAACCTCAACGGCGACTTCTACTGGCACTGCGACAGTGACCGCTACGCCAACCTCGACTCGAACCGCAACGCCGACATCAACGGCGACCGCAACTCTGACTGCGACCGCGTCGGCGACAGCGACCCCGACCTCGACCTCGACTCGAACCGCGACGCCGACATCTACGGCAACTGGAACTCAGACCGTAACTTCAACGCCGACTGCGAGCGCGACAGTTACCACCACCGCGACTCGAACTGCGACGCCGACCTCGACTCGAACCGCAACCTCAACTGCGACCGCGACTGCGACCTCAACACCGGTGACGCCGACGCCTACTGCGACGCCTACGCCCCTCGTTCCGACCGACGTGCTGACCTTTCACAATGACAATGCGCGCGACGGACAAAATCTGACCGAGAGCATCCTGACGACCACCAACATCAACAACGTCACCAATCCCACGCCTTCGTTCGGCCAGCTGTTTCACGTTTCGGTTGACGGCTTGGTCGACGGGCAACCGCTGATCAAGACGCAGGTGAGCATCCCGGACCAGGGCATCCACAATGTGCTCTACGTCGTCACCGAGAACGACACTGTTTACGCCTTCGACGCCGATAACGGCGCGCCGCTCTGGCACGTGTCGGTGCTGGGGACGAACGAAACGGCTTCGGACGACCGGGGATGCGGCCAGGTGACGCCGCAGATCGGAATCACGTCCACGCCCGTAATCGATCCGACGGCGGGCGCCAACGGCACAATTTTCGTGGTCGCGATGTCCAAGAACACAACGAGCGGCGCCTACTTCCAACGGCTCCACGCGCTGGACATGACGACCGGCGCCGAGGAGCTCGGCGGACCGATGACGGTGACGGCGACGTTCGCCCCCGGTCCCGCTTTCAGCCCAGCGCAGTACAAGGAACGTGCGGGATTGCTGCTGCTAAATGGCCAGATCATCACCACCTGGGCGTCGCATTGCGATGACGAGCCGTACAACGGCTGGATCATGTCCTACAACGAGAACACTCTCGCGCAGACTTCGGTGCTGGATGTCACTCCAAATGGCAGCGAGGGCGCTGTCTGGCAATCCGGTGGAGGACCGGCGGCCGACAGCTCGGGAAATATCTATCTGCTGGATGCGAACGGTACATTCGACACGTCTCTCACGGCGCAGGGATTCCCGAGCAAGGGAGATTTCGGCAACGGTTTCCTGAAACTGTCGAACTCGAGCGGATTGCAGGTCACTGACTTCTTCGAGCCTTACAACACCGTCAGCGAGTCCAACGGAGATACTGATTTGGGTTCGGGCGGAGCGCTGGTGCTGCCTGACATGGTCGACAAAAATGGCGTGACGCAGCAGCTCGCAGTCGGCGCCGGCAAGGACGGCAACATCTACCTCGTCGATCGCACCAACCTGGGCAAGTGGAACTCTACCAGTAACAACAACTTAAACGCCTACCAGGTGCTGTCGGGCGCGTTGGACAACGGTGAATGGTCGAACCCGGCGTACTTCAACGGGACTCTCTACTATGGCGGAGTGAGCAGTGCCCTGCAGGCGTTCGCGTTTTCGCAGGCGAAGCTGGTGGCGATGCCGTCGTCAAGCACGAGCGAGAGCTACGGCTATCCCGGAACGACGCCCAGCATCTCGGCCAACGGAACGAGCAACGCGATCGTGTGGGCGGTCGAGAATGGATCGAGCGGCGGAGTCCTGCACGCCTACGACGCGACCAACCTCGCCACCGAGTTTTACAACAGCAGCAAGGTGGCCGCCGACAGTTTCGCGAACAACAAGTACATGACGCCGACGATCGCAAACGGCAAAGTCTACGTCGGCACGCCCAACAGCGTCGTGGTGTTCGGACTAAAGAATTGACCGTGGCGGCTCGTGTACCGTTGCCTGGTTGGCGGCAAGAAATCGGAGCATCAGCGCTTGCAGCTCCGCGCCATGCGGGCCGAACAGGATTGCGGTGCCGTGCGCGCGGCCGGGATAGACCTCGATCGACTTCGGCGCGACAGCCGAGCGGTATAGGATTTCCGGCTGCCCTCCGACCAATGGATCACCGGCTGACGTGACAAACAGTATCGGCGCGCGAACGTGGCGGATCGAATCGGTAACGACGAGGCCGCCAAAGCTGGTCGGTGCCGAGATACAGATGATTCCCGCTACGTCCTCGCGCGCGGCCACCAGGATTGCGGCCTCCGCGCCGAGGCTCGCGCCGGCGATGAAAATGCGGGAGACGCGCGGGCGCATGAACTGGTAGGCGGCGAGCAAGTCGGTGCCGGCGAATTCGGTGCCCGAGGTTCCTTCCGATTCCGTGAATCCGCGGAAATCAAAAGTCAGCGCCTGGTAGCCGTGCGCCGCCAGCACCTGCGCGAAGTCGGTCCAGTCGGACTGATCGGCGGGATACATATGCGCGAGGATCACGCCGGTGGATCCGGTTCCATAGAGATGACCGCGCAGCAGCACGCCGTCCGAAGTCGTGAACGAAACGTGCTCGCCGCCCAGATCTTGGACTTGGCGCGGCGGATTCGGCGTGAAGCATCCCGCGGAAAATGCGAGAAGCACGGCAATCGCGAGTGCTCTTAAGCGGAACATTGACCCATGTAGGGCAAATTTAGCTGGATATAAGTTTTGAAGCATTGTATGGTTGCGCGACTCAGTTTTTTCGGAGTGAATTCCCAATGTTGCGGAAGTCTGGTTGGTCACCCCGGTGGTTGCGTCTACCGTCGCTTTTGCTCGTCTTGCTGACGACCCTGTTTCTGGTGACATCGCTCCCGGCAGCGACTGGCGATACAATCGCCGATCGAGTGCTGGGACAGGCCCTATTCACGCTCAACGGCTACAATTTTATCGACGGCGCCGGCTTCAACTTCACAGACGAGTATATTCCCACCGATTTTACTGAGCCTGGCGGTATCGCAGTCGATACGAACTCGACGCCGCAGCACCTCTATATCGCCGACGCCCAGGACAGTCGCGTTTTAGGTTGGTACAACGAGGAATCATTTGCGAACGGGCAGGCTGCAGATTTGGTAATCGGCCAAGTCGATATGTTTCACAGCCTGTGCGACGAACCCACGGGCGACGTCAACACCCCAACTCAGAACAACCTGTGCACTCCGACCGGCGTCGCGGTTGACGCCAGCGGCAACCTCTATATCGCGGACCTTGGAGATAATCGCGTCGTTGAATACACCGCCCCCTACGCCGCATACGCGGCCATTCCCCAGACCTGCACGCCATCCAACCCTTGCCAAAACCAGCTGTCAGCGAACCTGCTATTCGGCCAGCCGAATTTTACCAGCTATGAGTGCAACGGACACAATAACCAGAACAACCCCACCACCAACCAGGAGATGTGCTATCCCGAAGGGCTGAGCATCAATCCGACGACCGGCGATCTCTTTGTAGCTGACACGGGCAACAGTCGCGTGCTGGCATTCCTCGACCCGCTCGCGAGCGGCGGCGGTACCCCGGGAACGTCTGGTTCTGCTGGTGATACGACAGCAGACTATGTCTTCGGCCAGACCAACTTTACTGCCTTCGATTGCAATCAGAACTTGAGCGCTCCCACCGCGAGCACTCTCTGCATGGCCGGCTTTTTTGAGGGCGGCGGCAATGTTGGCGTAGACTCGAAGGGCAATCTGTACATAGCGGATACCTACAATAACCGGGTGCTGCAATTCGATTCGCCGCTTACTCAACCGGGCGTCACTCCCAGCACCTCGTTTTCGGCCAACGCGGTTTTTGGCCAAACGAACTTCACGAACAGCAGCGCAAATCAGGGATTGTCCAGCCCTGGCGGCAGTACGTTGGCCGAGCCGTTCGATGTTAAAGTCGACAGCAACTTCAACGTTTACATCGCCGATCTGGAAAACAGCCGGGTGCTCAAATTTGACGCGCCGGACGTTCCGCTTCCGACCAACGACCCGGCAGCTAGTGCTGTCCTCGGACAGGCAACCTTCGAGGACGATTCTTGTTCAATCTCCGATGCGTGCATAAGCGAAGCAGTTGGCGTCGGAATCGACTCGGCGGGCAATGTGTTTGCCACCGATTTCTTCGACAATCGAGTGCTCAAATACGACGCGGACACGCTAACGGCGCAGAACAACACCGCGAGTGCGGTGCTCGGTCAAGCGGTGTTCGACTTGGGATTTCCCAACCTGGTCGACGGCAAGGGATTCTATAGGCCGTGGCAGGTTACGATCGATCAATATTCAACCCCGAATCACATCTACGTCACCGACGGTAACAACCTGTTGGCCGGAATATCCCAGAATCGCGTGCTTGCGTGGTACGACGCAAAAACTTTCACGAACGGCCAACCCGCCGACCTGGTCTTCGGGCAGCCAGATTTTTACCACACCGCGGGCAATAACGGCTCCGAGGGCCTGGGTAACCCAGGTCCCGACACCCTCGCAATTCCCATCGCGATGACGGTCGATAGCTCGAGCGACTTGTATATCGTCGATAGCTCCAACAACCGCGTGCTCGAATACAACAATCCATTTCAGGGATTCGTGCCCGGTTCGGGTCCTCGACTTACGCCGTCCGGTACTGCGCCGGGCTCGGCCGGAGATACCATCGCCGATACCGTATTCGGCACCTGCGGCAGCTTTATCGGAAACAGCTGCGACCCTACCGATTACGCCGATCTGTTGAACGACCCCGAGGGCGTCGCATTCGATCCGAAAAACGGCGCCCTCTACATCTCGCTCACCAACCCTGCGGCGGTGTTCGAATACAATTCACCGCTGACGCCTATGACGGGCCAAACGGCGAACCTCGCGTTCGGCACCTGCAACGGCGGCTTTCAATCGAATAACTGCGGCAGCACTACCAGCGACGCGACCCTCAATGGGCCGAGCGGCATCGCCGTCGACTCTATGGGCAACCTGTATGTGGCAGACGCGGCTTCAGGCGGCAGCATCTCGCGGCTCCTGATGTATCTCGATCCGCTCGGCTCCGCTGGCGGGTGCTCCGCCAATAGCGACGGCTCCGGATGCCCCGGCGACATCATCGCGGACAAGGCTTTCGGCACCTGTGGGCCCGGGGCCGACGGTACGGGCGACTTCCAGGCCAACGATTGCTCCGGCACCTTTCCCAGCGCACAGAGCCTCTATTACGGGCTCGGTGGATTCAACGCTATGGCGGTCGACGCCAACGAGAATTTGTACGCGACAGATGCTTACAACAACCGTGTCCTCGTGTTCCCAAACGCAGGAACCCTTTCGGGCAGTCTCACTGCGACCGCGGTCTTTGGGCAGGGCGGAAGTTTCATGGGCGGCAGTGCTGACTACGACGGGATCATGGCCGACAGTCTCGGCGCGCCGAACGGTGACGGCTGGATTGGGCCGGTCGGCGTCGCGGCGGACAGTTCGTGCAACATCTACATAGCCGACACGGGCAACAACCGCGTTCTTGGGTATGACCAGCCAGTGGCTCCGTGCGGCGCGTCGGCGACTCCGACCGCAACCTCAACCGGGGCAACGCCGACTCCAACCCCAACGCGAACGGCGACCGCCACGGCGACGGCAACCTCGACAACTACTGCCACTGCCACCGCGACGGCAACACAAACAGCCACAGCCACCTCGACAGCGACCACAACCAGGACCGCGACATCGACAGCTACGCCAACCGCCTCTGCGACAACGACCTCCACCGCTACGGCGACTGCAACTAGGACAGCGACCGCTACGGCGACAGCAACCGTCACTTCCACGGCCACAGCGACGGCAACGCCGACCGCCTCAGCGACAGCGACATCAACTCAGACCGCGACCGCAACACAGACTGCCACTCGAACCGCAACCCCGACCGCTTCGGCAACCCTGACTGCGACGCCGACGGCCACTTCGACAGCGACCGCAACAGCAACCTCGACGCCAACTCAGACTGCGACAGCAACGGCGACGTCCACGGCCACCGCGACGGCGACTAGAACCGCGACTCCAACGGCGACGGCGACGTCAACTCAGACCGCTACAGCAACTCCGACGCCGACAGCCACTTCGACTGCAACAGCAACGCCGACAGCAACCGCCACCGCCACATCAACTCAGACCGCGACCGCAACACAGACTGCCACTCGAACCGCAACCCCGACCGCTTCGGCAACCGCGACTGCGACGCCGACGGCCACTTCGACAGCGACCGCAACAGCGACGGCCACGGCAACCTCGACTCCAACTCAGACTGCGACACCAACGGCGACCTCCACGGCCACCGCGACGGCGACTAGAACTGCCACAGCAACGGCGACGCCAACAGCTTCGGCAACCGCGACCGCAACCCCGACGGCCACTGCCACTTCAACCTCGACAACGACAGCAACGCCCACTTCGACTGCGACAGCAACCGCAACGCAAACAGCGTCTGCGACGGCGACCTCCACAGCCACAGCGACGGCAACTAAAACCGCGACTGCAACGGCGACGCCAACTGCGACTTCGACAGCAACTGCAACCGCGACTGCAACTCAGACCGCCACCGCAACAGTGACTGCGACGCGAACCGCAACCCCGACTGCCTCGGGAACCGTGACTGCGACACCGACGGCGACTTCGACCGCGACAGCTTCGGCGACCGCGACGTCAACTCAGACTGCGACAGCAACTGCGACGCCGACAACCTCTGCGACGGTGACTCCTACCGCAACGGCTACGGCGACTAGCACAGCGACTGCAACCGCGACGCCGACAACTTCTGCGACCGCCACGGCCACTGCAACCTCAACTGCGACAGCGACGGCGACTAAGACCGCGACTGCAACGGCGACGCCAACTGCGACTTCGACAGCAACTGCAACCGCGACTGCAACTCAGACCGCCACCGCAACAGTGACTGCGACGCCAACGGCCACTTCGACTGCGACCCCAACGGCCTCGGCAACCTCGACCCCAACTCAGACTGCGACAACAACAGCGACCTCCACGGCCACCGCGACGGCGACTAGAAGCGCGACTGCAACGGCGACACCAACTGCGACTTCGACAGCAACTGCAAGCGCGTCGCCGACCGCCTCCTCGACTGCGACCGCGACAGCAACGGCAACAGCGACGCCAACGGCCTCTGCGACCGCGACTCGGACTGCAACTGCAACGGCAACTACGACCGCCTCGGCGACCGCGACGTCAACGGCCACTTCGACTGCGACCCCAACGGCCACGGCGACCGCGACCACAACTGCGACAGCTTCGGCGACCGCAACGCCAACTCAGACTGCGACAACAACCCCGACGGCCACTGCAACTTCGACTTCGACAGCAACTGCGACGGCAACTAAAACCGCGACCGCAACGGCAACTCCGACCGCCTCGGCAACCGCGACCACAACCGCGACAGCTTCGGCGACCGCGACGCCAACTCAGACTGCAACGGCTACCGCGACGCCGACGGCATCTGCGACCGCGACTCGGACCGCAACTGCAACGACAACTCCGACGGCCTCGACCACAGCGACCGCAACCGCAACGCCGACAGCCTCCGCGACCGCCACCTCAACGGCCACGGCCACCATGACTGCAACCGCGACGCCAACTGCATCTCCGACCGCCAGCGCCACAGCGACATCAACTCGGACCGCTACGACGACAGCGACTGCGACTCGGACCGCAACTGCGACGCCAACTCCGACTGCCTCGGTCACAGCGACCGCAACCGCGACGCCAACGTCCACCGCGACTGCAACCTCGACTCCGACCGCCACTCGCACCGCGACCGCAACTCCGACCGCTACCGCGACCGCCACTCGAACGGCGACTGCGACGCCAACGCGAACTGCGAAGCCCACTAAGACCGCAACTCCGACGGCTACTCCGACCCCGATAGGCCGTATCGAGGTGTCCCCGCGTACCTTGCACTTCGATGCGGCTCCGAACTCGACCGCCAGCGCGAGCTTTACGATCAGCAATACGGGCGGTGCCACGCTGGAGGCTAACGTTGGCTCGCCGAAACATGACCCGCCGTTCTCGATTCTCAGCAATGCAGGCGCCCTTACCATCGCGCCAGACTCGGCCAAGACGGTGGTCGTCCAGTTCGCGCCAATCAAGCAAGGCACGACCGACGATGAGATCTCGATCACCAGCAATGATCCGAAGCATAGGAAGCTCGAGGTGAAGCTGAAGGGCAAATCAAAAGAGCCCAGGCATCGTTGAGTCAGCTCCTTTCTCGAGCAAGTTCGGCACGGCTCGCCTGCGCGGGAAAATTCGTTCCCGCGGGCGAGCCGAGTCTTTTCGTGTTCCCGCGCTTGTAAGGATCGGGTTGGCTGGTAGTAAGATGCAAGCTTCGGAGGGAGCAAAATGACCAAACTTCACGGAACTTCACGATCGCGCAGCGCCCGGTCTTTGTGGGCGCTCGAAGAGCTCGGCGTCACCTATGAACATCTTCCGATGCCGACGACGGAAGCCAAGTCGGCCGCGCATCTCAAACTCAATCCAAACGGCCACGTGCCGGTGCTCGAAGATGACGGTGTCGTGGTTTGGGAATCGATGGCGATCAATCTCTACCTGGCCGACAAGTACGGCAAGAATTCGCTGTGGCCCTCCGATCCCGCGGGACGCGCCGAGGCCTACAAGTGGAGCTTCTTTGCGATGACCGAAGTCGAGCCGCTGCTCATCACGATTTTGCGCAACCGGGTAATGAATGCGCCCGAGAATCGTGACGAGAAGGCCGCGCAGGCCGCGGTCGAAGCCTTGCAGGCGCCGCTGAACGCGCTCGATCAATCGCTCAAGGGCAAGGAATATCTGCTCGGCAAGAATTTTACGATCGCAGACCTGAACGTGGCCGCGGTCATGAGCTGGATTCCGATGATGAAGCTTGACCTGTCATCGACGCCGAACGTTGCGGCGTGGCTGCAGAAATGTCTTGGGCGTGACGCGAACAAAAAAGTTCGCGCGTTGAAGTAGCCGGCTGCCGGCCGGAGTGAGGTAGGAATCATGGGAGTGTTGTCAGGCTATCGCGTCATCGAACTGGCCGGGATTGGCCCCGGACCAATGTGTGCGATGCTGCTGTCCGACATGGGCGCCGACGTTTTGCGAATCGATCGCGCGGCAGACGCGGGATTGGGCATCGCGATGGATCCAAAATACAGCCTGCTCAATCGCGGCCGCCGATCGGTCGCGTTCGATCTCAAAAAGACCGAAGCGATCGAGGCGGTCCTGAAGCTGGTCGCGAAAGCCGACGCGTTGATCGAAGGCTTTCGTCCCGGCGTCACCGAGCGGCTCGGCCTCGGCCCCGACGATTGTCTCAAGCGCAATCCCCGCCTCATCTACGGACGCATGACGGGATGGGGGCAGGAAGGACCGCTCGCGCTTGCGGCCGGCCACGACATCAACTACATCGCGCTGTCGGGCGCGCTGCACAGCTTCGGACGCAAGGGCGACGCGCCGGTTCCGCCACTGAACCTGGTCGGCGATTTCGGCGGCGGCGCGCTCTACCTGGCTCTGGGAGTGGTCGCGGGCCTGCTCGAGGCGCAGAAGTCGGGCAAGGGACAGGTCGTCGATGCGGCGATGGTCGATGGAGCGGCGTCGCTGATGACCGCGATTTACGGAATGCACGGCTCGGGATTCTGGAACAACGAGCGCGGCGACAACATCCTCGACACAGGCGCTCACTACTACGAAGTTTACGAAACGAAAGACAACAAGTACGTCGCGATCGGATCGATCGAGGCGAAGTTTTACGCGGAGCTGCTAAGGCTGTCGGGACTCCAGGGCGAGGAGTTGCCGCATCAGCAGGATCGCAAGTCATGGCCGAAGATGAAGGAGCGGTTGAAGACGCTGTTCCGGACGAAGACGCGCGACGAGTGGTGCAAGATAATGGAGGGCAGCGACATTTGCTTCGCGCCCGTGCTCAGCATGGATGAAGCTCCCAAGCATCCGCACAACAAGCATCGCGGAACTTTCATCGAGGATGGCGGCGTGACGCAGCCGGGTCCGGCGCCGCGATTCTCGCGTACGCCGAGTAAGATTCAGCGCCCGCCGGCGCGGCCAGGCGAGCATACCGAGGAAGCATTGCGCGACTGGGGCTTTGCGAACGCGGATCTCGAGACGCTGCGCAAATCCGGCGCGATCGCCAAGTCCGCGTGACGGCGTCTTCGCGAGTCGCGATTTTTGCCGCGATCGTTCTCGTTGCGGCTACCTTGGCGTCGTCGCTCCCCGCTGCCGCCGGCGAGGCGGTCGCGCACACCATCGACGTGAACGGCGTGAGCCGCAACTACTTGCTCTACGTGCCGCCGGGACAGAGTGGAAAACGCATGCCGGCGTTCATCATGATGCACGGCAGCGGCAGCTCTGCCACGCAGCAGGAACGCTATTCGAACTTCGACGCGTTCGCCCAGGCGCACGGCCTGGTCGTGATGTATCCGAATGGAATCGACAAGCACTGGAACGACGGCCGCGTGATCGGGCACGAGTCGACGGCGGACGATATCGGGTTCATGAAGGCGATGCTGGCGGAGGTCACGGCGCAGGGATTGATCGATCCCAGGCGAGTCTATGCGGCGGGAATTTCCAACGGCGGCTTCATGGCGCAGCACATGGCGTGCGTGATGCCCGACGCGCTGGCCGGAATCGCCGTGGTGGCGGCGACGCAGCCGGTTGATGCGGCGTGCCCGTCGCCGCGTCCGATGCCCGTGATATTTTTTCAAGGCACCGCCGACAAATTTGTTCCTTTCAATGGTGGCCCGATCGCGCCGCAATTCGGCGCCAATCGCGGTACAGCGATGAGCAATGCGCAGGCGGTCGCGATCTGGCAGAAGCGCAACGGCTGCGGCGCCGCACAGCGAACGCAGATCCCCAGCAAGGACGCGAGCGATCCGTTGCCAGTGACGGTAGAGACCTACTCCTGTCCTGCAGGGCGAGGGCTGGAGGATGTGATCGTGCAAGGCGGCGGTCACACCTGGCCGGGCGCTCATCAGGGCTGGCTGGCCACGAAGATCCTGGGCCCGGTCACCGACAACATAGACGCCAACGCCACGATCTGGAGCTTCTTCCAGTCACAAGCGCCGAAGTGAGCGAGCCCAACTTGTAGTTACTTCAGCGCGGAAAACGACGTCGGCATCAGGATGCTATTGGTGATCGAGGCGACGATCGGGCCGTCGGCTTCGCTCCTGGCGCGCGCCTCAATCCATTCTGGATCGACAGCGAAGGCGCCGAACTTCTGGTCGCGATCGGCCAACGATTCCCATTGCAGCATGTAAACCAGGTCGGAACTCGACTCACCGATCGCCACCGTCCAGAATCCGACCTGCTTGATCCCGTGCTTCTCGAACAGCCGGCAGGTAACGGTGCCGAAGCGCTTAATGATTGCAGGCATGCGTCCCGGGACGATGTGATAAACGCGCAACTCATAAACCATCTCGTGTACTCCTCAAGAATGCGATCGACTCAGAAATTCCGATGTGACGCTAAGCGCGGCCCGTCAGGCGGGCGCGCTCGAGCACGCCTTCGAAGATTCGCACCGCGACCGCATCGACGAGCATTCCGCCCGCACCTGCGGCGCCTGCTCCGTCGCGAGTCGCGGCCTGGTAAGCCTCGGACATTTTGCGCGCATTTTCAATTTCGTGCGGCGTCGGCGCGAACACGTCATTGGCGATTTCGATCTGGCTCGGATGGATCGCCCATTTGCCGACGGCGCCGAGCGTCGCCGCCCATGTCGCCTCGCGCCGGTAGCCGTCCGGATCCTTAAAGTTGCCGAACGGCCCGTCGATCGCGTCGATGCCGTTGGCGCGGCACGCCGTGATCATTCGCACGCGGGCGTGATGCCACAGGTCGCCGGGATATCGAAGCGCCGGATCGCTCGCGACACCGAAGCGCATCCCCTGGCTCGCCGACAGATCGCCGAAGCCGAGGATGAGCGCCTCGAGCCGCGGTGACGACGCCGCAATTTCCTCGACGCGCGCCAGCGCCGCGCTCTCCTCGATCAAAGCTTCGAGCCCGATCTTGTTTTTCAGATGGAGCTTGGTCTCGAGCTGGGTCAGCAGTGTGTCGAAGAACCAGATGTCGCGCGGCGCTTTCGGCTTCGGCACGATGATGACGTCGAGCTTGTCGCCCGCGCCTTCGACCACTTCGATCACATCGTCGTGCGCCCAGTGGGTGTCCGCACCGTTGACGCGGACCGCGCGAACCTTGGTGCCCCAATCGAGGTTGCGCAGCGCGTCGACGGCGTTCTTGCGCGCCGCTTCTTTTTGCGCCGGCGCGACTGCATCTTCAAGGTCGAGAAAAACCATGTCGGCCGCGGTCGCCATCGCCTTCTCGATCATTTTCGGACTCGACGCCGGGGTCGAAAGTTCTGAACGTCTTAATCGAAGGATCATGACTGCTCCTTGTGCGCGATTGAGATTCCCGCGTCAGCCAGCACCTGCGCGGTATGCTCTCCCAGGCGCGGTGCGCGCGCATAAATTCCCGATGGCGTGCCCGTCAGCTTGATCGGACATCCCGCGAGCACCAGTGGAGGATTGTCGCCCGGCTGCTCGACCTCGACCAGCATGCCGCGCGCCCGCGGATGCGGATCCTCGAAGATATCTTTCGCGGTGTTTACGGGCCCCACCGGCACCTTACCGCCGATCGCAGCGACGACTTCGCGCGTGGTGTGCGCCTGCGTCCAGCCGGTGATCAAGCCGCGTACGAAATCCGCGTTTGCGACGCGGCGGTTGGAACTGCGCGTGCGATCATCGGCCACCAGCTCGGGCCTGCCAATCGCGTCGCACAGAATCTTCCAGTGATTCTCGCCCGGCGCCGCAATCGCGACCGCGCCGTCGCGGGTCGGAAAAATATCGAACGGACACAGCACCGGCGTCCCGTTGCCGCCCGGTTCGCGGATCACGCCGCCACTCGAGTACGTGTAAACGATCATCTCGCACAGCGCGAGAATCGCGTCGTACATCGCCACGTCGAGAAATTGCCCCTGCCCGGTGCGGCGCGCAGCATGAATCGCCGACACTACGCCGAGCGCTGCGAGTGTACCTGGATAGATGTCGCCTATGCCGGGGCCGGCTTTGTAGCCGGCGCTGCCCTCCGGACCCGTGACTGCGACCAGGCCGCCCATGCTCTGCGCGACGATGTCAAACGCGGGCCAATCGGCATATGGACTCGCTCCGGTGCGCGGATCGCCGAAGCCGCGAATCGCGGCATAGACCAGCGCCGGATTGATCTCGTGCAGCCGCTCATAGCCGACTCCCGCGCGATCCATCACACCAGTCCTGGCGTTCTCGACGACCGCATCGGCAGTTTTCGCGAGCTTCAAAAACGCGTCGCGGCCCGCATCGGTCTTGACGTCGAGCACGATGCTGCGCTTGTTGCGATTGACGCTCGCGAAGTATCCGCCGTAGTCGCATCCATTTCGATCA
>Ga0209333_1000393_pt1 | contig 24359 bp, 21 predicted proteins | sample BlaSpr_A8_OM2_O3_FD_187982 | JGI IMG/M metagenome (GOLD analysis project Ga0209333, IMG submission 187982) | Forest soil microbial communities from Thunder Bay, Ontario, Canada - Black Spruce, Ontario site 2_A8_OM2_O3 (SPAdes) (version 2) | ecosystem: Environmental > Terrestrial > Soil > Boreal... | reverse complement strand
GCTGATCCGCCGGTGCCAGGTCTCCGAGCCGATCGCGTCGCAGATCTCCCACAGGTAGGCGCTGGCCAGGATCGCGGCGAACAGCTCGAAGAGCCACAGCAGCACCCCGCCCGCCTCACTGGCCGGGTCGAGATGGCTGTAGAAGGTCCACTCCAAGATGTAGACGAGGTAGACGGCGAACAGGAAGATGCTCGTCGCCCAGCACAGGTGGGCGCGCGCGTTCCAGCGCCGGGTCACCGGCAGCCAGATCAGGCTGCCCACGATCAGCCCTGCGACGCCCGCGATCGTGTTGTGCTCGCTGACCCCGAGCAGCCGCATGGCGACCGCGACCAGCGCGCCGAGCACCACCGTGCCGATGATCGCGGACGCAAACCTGCGGGTGGTCGGCCACGCCCCGGTACTGCGCGCCGGGCGTGCGGAGTGGATAAGCAGCGCGATGGTGCCTATCGGCGCGGCTATGATCCCGGCCAGCACAAGCGCAGCGAGCATAGCCCTGCCTTCCGCCGCTTCCTGACGTGACGACCGCCGCCAGCTACCCGCAATTTAGCCACAGCTAACAATTCCCTGGCGTGATTTGGTGCGATCGCCGCGTGAGACCATGCCGAGACCGGCCGATCAAGGAATTCGGAGGCAGCCGTGCTTTACGAGCAGCGCATCTACCACACCATGCCGGGCCGCATGCCCGATCTGCTCAGCCGTTTCGAGCAGGTGACCCTGGCGATCTGGGCGCGTCACGGCATCCGCCAGGCCGGATTCTGGACCGTCGTGGTCGGCGGATCCAGTCACGACCTCATCTACTTGCTGGCCTGGGAGTCGATGGCCGAGCGGGAGCAGAAGTGGCCGGCTTTCCTGGCGGACCCTGAGTGGAAGGAGAAGTTCCGCAAGAGCGAAGAGAACGGCCCGCTCATCAGCTCGTTCAGCAACGCCTTCTGGGCGCCAACGACGTTCTCGGCGGTGCGGTAGGCCGCTCGCGCCGGGCGTTACGTGCCGGAGGCAGCTGGGTAGGGTCCCCCCGAGCTGGGCATATAACGGGGGGTATGTGATGCGTAACCGATGGTGGGCGCCGGCCGGTCTGGCCGCCATGGCGCTGATAGTTGCAGCTTGCGCAGGTACCGGGGCGGCCGGCGCGGCCGGGTCGGCCGGTTCCTCTGTCAGGACCGTTTCATCTCCGAGCACGGGCTCGTCGAGCACGGCCCTGAAGACCAGGAAGATCAACGGTGTCACCGTGCTGACGAACGCGAAGGGCTTCACGCTGTACTGGTTCGCCCCGGACACGAGCACGAAGTCCAACTGCAACGGGTCGTGCGCGTCCATCTGGCCTCCGGTGAAGGGTCCGGCAACGGCCGGCCCGGGCGTCACCGGCAAGCTGGGCACGATCAAGCGGTCGGACGGCTCAATCCAGGCCACCTACAACGGGCATCCGCTGTACACCTACGTTGCGGACACGGCCCCGGGCCAGGCTCGCGGCAACGGGCTCAACGTGAACGGCGGGCTATGGCACGAGGTGACCGCCTCCGGCGCGGCAGCGCCGAAGGCGTCAGCCAGCTCCGCCGGCGGAAACGGGTACTGACCAGCGGCGAGGACATCACGCCGTCATGGACAGGACGCGGCCGGCCGGACTCCGGCGGCTGCAGCGGGCCGGGCTGCGCGTGGCCGGAGCCGGGCTGCTGGCCGCGACCGGGGGAATCCACCTTGACCTGTACCTGACCGGGTACCGGTCGATCCCGGTGATCGGCTGGCTCTTCCTGCTCCAGGTGATCGCGGCCTTCGGCCTCGCCCTGGCCGTGCTCGCGTCCGGCAGCCGGCTGGCCGCGGCCGCCGGGGCCGGGTTTGCCCTGTCCACCCTCGGCGGCTACCTCCTGTCGGTATGGATCGGGCTGTTCGGGTTCAAGGAGGTGCGGACCACCGCCGGGATCGTCGCCGGGGTAATCGAGGTCGCCGCCTTCGCCGTGCTGGCCGTCCTGGCCGCAGTCCCTGCTGCTTCCCGCCAGCCGTCCGCGGCGGCGGCCCCGCGGGGCGGGCTGCTAGTCAGCTTGCAGGCCGGTATCCCTGGCGCTCGGGCGGTGGTCGCTGGCCTGTGCTGCGTAGCCCTGGTCCTGCTGGCGGTCGCCGTGGCGGGAGCAGGCGGGCCGGGACCAGCGAGCGCGGCGGGCGCACTCAAGGCCGAGTTGATCGGGGGCGTGAGCGTTCTGGCCGATGCCAAGGGTTTCACCCTGTACTGGTTCGTTCCGGACACCGCCACCAGGTCGAACTGCAACGGTTCGTGCGCGGCCTACTGGCCCCCGGTAAAGGGACCGGTAACGGCCGGCCCGGGCGTCACCGGCAAGCTGGGCACGATCAAGCGGTCGGACGGCTCAACCCAGGCCGCCTACAACGGGCATCCGCTGTACACCTACGTGGGTGATACGGCCCCGGGCCAGGCCCACGGCAACGGGCTCAACCTGAACGGCGGCCTATGGCACGAGGTCACCGTGTCGGGCTGAGCCGCGTCAGCGGGAGATGCGGTCCGTGCTCTCCCGGGAAGGCCTCGGCAGCGTGCGAGAATGAGTCCCGGCAACGACGCCGAGCGACAGGAACGGTGCTGATGCAGGGCGAGCTGGCCGCGCAGGCCGAGTGGGACTACGCGCCGGCGCCCGAGTCGCGCGACATCGTGTCGATCGCGCCGGAGTACGGGCTGTTCATCGACGGCGAGTTCGTGCCCGCCGCCGACGGGCGGCAGTTCGCGACCGTGAACCCGGCCACCGAGGAGCCGCTGGCGCAGGTGGCCGACGCGGGCGAGGCCGACGTCGACCGCGCGGTTGCCGCGGCACGCGCCGCCTACGAGCGCGTCTGGGGGCCGATGCCCGGCGCCGAGCGGGCCAAGTACCTGTACCGGATCGCCCGCCTGCTGCAGGAGCGGTCCCGCGAGTTCGCGGTGCTGGAGAGCCTCGACAACGGCAAGCCGATCAAGGAATCCCGCGACGTCGACATCCCGCTGGCCGCCGCGCACTTCTTCTACCACGCGGGCTGGGCCGACAAGCTGGAGCACGCCGGGTTCGGGCCGTCGCCCCGGCCGCTGGGGGTGTCCGGCCAGGTGATCCCGTGGAACTTCCCGCTGCTGATGGCCGCGTGGAAGCTGGCGCCCGCGCTCGCCGCCGGCAACACCTGCGTGCTCAAGCCCGCCGAGACCACCCCGCTGACCGCGCTGCTGCTCGCTGAGGTCTGTCAGCAGGCCGGGCTCCCGCCGGGAGTCCTGAACGTGACGACCGGTGCCGGGTCGACCGGCGCCGCGCTGGTGTCGCATCCGGGTGTAGACAAGATCGCGTTCACCGGGTCGACCGAGGTCGGCAAGGAGATCCAGCGTGCGGTGGCGGGCACCGGCAAGCGGCTGACCCTGGAGCTCGGCGGCAAGGCGGCGAACATCGTCTTCGACGACGCGCCGGTGGAGGGGGCGGTCGAGGGGATCGTGAACGGCATCTTCTTCAACCAGGGCCACGTCTGCTGCGCCGGTTCCCGGCTGCTGGTGCAGGAGTCGGTCGCCGACTCGGTGCTCGGCCGGCTCCGCGACCGGCTCGGCACGCTGCGGCTCGGCGACCCGCTGGACAAGAACACCGACATCGGCGCCATCAACTCACGCCAGCAGCTCGACAAGATCCGCGAGCTGTCCGACGCGGGGGAGGCGGAGGGCGCGGAGCGCTGGTCCCCGCCGTGCCAGCTGCCGGACCGGGGCTACTGGTTCCCGCCGACGTTGTTCACCGGCGTCAGCCAGTCGCACCGGATCGCACAGGAAGAGATCTTCGGGCCGGTGCTCTCCGTGCTCACGTTCCGGACCCCGGACGAGGCCGTCGCCAAGGCGAACAACACCCCGTACGGCCTGTCCGCCGGGGTGTGGACCGAGAAGGGCAGCCGGATCCTGTGGATGGCGCAGCGGCTGCGGGCCGGCGTGGTCTGGGCCAACACGTACAACAGGTTCGACCCCACCAGCCCGTTCGGCGGCTACCGGGAATCCGGCTTCGGACGGGAGGGCGGCAGGCACGGCCTCGCCGCGTACTTGAATGCCTGAGAAGAAGCCCTCGGCCCGAGGCCAACACCGCCTAGACGTACGGAAGACGTACAAGCTGTACATCGGCGGCGCGTTCCCGCGCTCGGAATCGGGCCGGTCCTACCCGGTCACCGGCGCCGACGGGGACCTGCTGGGCTACGCCGCGCAGGCGTCACGCAAGGACGCGCGCGACGCGGTGACCGCGGGCAGGGCGGCGCTGCGCGGCTGGTCGGGTGCGACGGCCTACAACCGAGGCCAGGTCCTGTATCGCGTGGCGGAGATGATGGAGGGCCGGTCCGCCCAGTTCGCGGACGTGAGCGTTCAGGGTGGTGATCGTGACGGGCTGGTGGCCGCGGCGATCGACCGCTGGGTCTGGTACGCGGGCTGGCCGGACAAGGTCGCGCAGGTGGCGGGCGCGGCGAACCCTGTGGCCGGGCCGTACTTCAACTTCAGCGTGCCGGAGCCAACCGGCGTGGTCGCGGTCGTGGCGCCGGCCGAGTCCGGCCTGCTCGGGCTCGTCAGCGTCGTCGCCCCGGTGATCGCCACCGGCAACACGGCCGTGGTGATCGCCAGCGAGGAGCGGCCGCTGGCCGCGATCACCCTGTCCGAGGTGCTGGCCACCTCGGACCTGCCGGGTGGCGTGGTGAACGTGCTCACCGGCCGCACCGCCGAGCTGGCCCCGGTGCTGGCCGGGCACATGGACGTGAACGCGATCGACCTGACCGGCGTGCCGCCCGCCGGCCGTCCCGACCTGGAGCGGCTCGCCGCCGAGAACGTCAAGCGCGTCTTCGCCGCCGACGAGGACTGGACGGCCGCGCCGGGCACCCGGCGGCTGCTCGCGTTCCTCGAGACTAAGACCGTCTGGCACCCCATAGGGATCTAGGGCCAACGCCGTTCAGTCAGCGTTCTGGGGGAGTGGTCACTGTCAGTACGCTGACGCCGGCCGCCGAGATCGCCTGGACCTCGTCGTCAGGGGCGGATGCGTCGGTGACAAGCGCGTGCAGAGCGGCGACCGGTGATACAAAGGCGAGGGCGGTGCGAGAGAGCTTGGCGGCCTCCGTGACGGCGATGACCCGGCGGGAGGAGGCGGCCCGGTCAGGGCCCCTTCGCCGGGCCGGGGTCGTCCGCCTGCGAGCAGTAGGTTCGTCGCGGGGGCGTCGGCGAGCGCGCTCGCACACCGAGCAGGCACAGAGCGCCCACGGCACGCTGACCGGCTGAGTTTCCTCAAAAGGCAGGATGCCGTTTTTGCGGCCAGCCCAAGGGCAACGCCGCCCGGTGCCGATGCCCGCGCCGGGTCACGCTGCGCCAGTCATGGTCGAGCCGGAGCGCGCTTGGGCCGTACTCGCCGAGCCACTGGATCCTGGTGACCAGCACCAGGTCATCGGGAGCCCACACCAGGAACGTCACCAGGCCTTCGTCGTGCGGGCCGAAGCATAAGGTCCGCAGCGGCGTTGGCCGCTCATCTGGGTACCGCTGATATTCCAAGGGATCGACGATGATGACGGCGTCCATGAACTCAGTCAGCGCCTGCCTTACCTGCCTAGTACGGCAGCCGGTGCGTCCAGAGATCACGGAGGTGATTGTCCAGCGGTCATGACCTGATCGGAAGCTCGTCGTCGCCTGCCGGTGGAAGTCCGGTCCGGGTAATCGCCAGGGAGCCCGGTAGGAGGCTGGCGGCCTGGCCTGGAAACGGGCCGGGTCGAAGCCCAGCGTCGAACTTCACCGTCACGCTGGTCACGGGGATCAAGCTGACCTGCGCGCAGGCGGTCAGGCGGCTGGTCAAGGACAAGCGGCGCTGGGAGGTCCGTTCCGCGGGGCAGGGCTCCAAGGGCGAGCGATGGTACGCCTGGGCGTGGATCGCCACCGCCTCGCCGCGTCATCACCTGCTGGTCCGCCGCCACCTCAAGACCGGCGAGCTGGCCTTCTGCTACTGCTACGTGCCAGAGGGACAGCTGCTGACCAAGACCAGGCTGATCCGCGCGGCCGGGCTGAGATGGCCGGTGGAAGAGGATTTCGAGTTCAGCAAGGACTGCTTCGGGCTGGACCAGTGCCAGGCCCGGCTCTACACCGCGATCGCCCGCCACATGGTGCTGGTGATGGCAGCCCTGGCCATCTGCGCTGTCACCGCCGCCCTGCTCAAAGACCGCACCGGCACCCAGGCCCCGCCACCTGTCATCCCTGACCAGTCTCCGCCGGAAGACCCCGGGATGCTCCCGCTGACCGTACCGGAGATCAGGCGTCTGCTCGCCGCCCTCCAGCACCCGCACCGGCCCGGTCACGCCGTACGCTGGCTGAACTGGCGACGCCGCCACCAGGCCCGCTCCCGCTGGTTCCACCAGCGTACCCGGCTAAACCGAGACAATCCCTGGTCAGCTAGCCAACGAGCTGCTGCCGTAAGAGGCGATCCCGGAGTCAGAACTCGGTTTTAAGCCGTTCGATCTCCCGGGCCCGCTCACGCAGCTGCGCATATGCTGGCCGCTCGCGAATGCGAGCCAGGGCCCAGCGGACGGCTTCGGCGCGGCTGGCTGCGATGCCCGCTGTGATCAGCGCGTCCAGTGTTTCGAGGTCCGCAGGCCCGAGCCGGGCCATCACCGGGGTCAGCTCACCGCCTTCGAGCGCGCGGGCCTCCAGCGAGCCGCGGGATCTGCCGTCCCCCAGCACCAGCCGAGGGCCATCGCCGGCGTCGCTGGCGCGGAACTCTGGCGGCCCGGCCTCCGGGAGCTGGGCCGACAGATCGTGCCGGAATTGCTTGATCGCCGGGCCGTGCGCCTTCTCGAACGCCTCAAGGGCCTCCTGCTGGCCCTGGCGTCCCTCCGGCGCTTCAATGATCACCCGGACCAGCAGTCCTCCTGGTTCAATCACCGGGTCGTCGCCGTATCGCAGCACCGCGACCCGCCGCACCGCGCCGGGGAAGCGCTTGTTCACCTCGCCGTCAATCTGCTGTTCGATGTGGTCGACCGCCGCTTGGTCCATGGCCGCCTCCGGGTGAGTTACACAAGAAACTAAGCGTAACATCATGTTACGCAGCTTGCAGAACTCAGCCGGTGGCCGTAGCGCGGCCTCGCGCGATCCTGGCAGCTGGAGCCAGAAGCCGGCGCCCGCTTCCCGCCAGGATCAAAGGTCAGCTGCGCACGCGATGCGCCGCTTGGTCTCCAGGCCCTCGATCGCCCGCAGCGCGAAAGGGTTCCTGCCCGCGCAGCAGCAGGGTTCTGGCTCCGCCGCGGTAACGCTCCAGGACGCCCTGTTACGTTCGTCTTCGTGATGAGAAGTGTTGAGGTGGCCCGGCGCGTGACGTTCGTCTAGGGATCCGCCATTGTCACCAGCACTCGCCGCCGAAGACACCGCGACCGCACCGTCCGCGGCACGCTCCGTCTGGACCTCTCCGCTCTATCGCGGCGCGACCCTCGCGCTGTTCCTGTCCGGGCTGGGCACCTCTGCCGCCGCGCCGCAGATCACTCTGTTCCTCGTCGACGACCTGCACGTCTCGTTGACCACGGCCGGCCTGTACTACCTCACGAACATCACCGCCCCGGTCGCCGGATACCTCATCGGCGCACGCTCGGACCGCACCGGCAGACGGCTCGGGCTCTTCCGGCTGTGCGCGCTGGCGGGATTCCTCGGCTGGGGCGCGATGGCCCTGGCAGACCGGCTGTGGATGCCCTTCGTGATCAGCGCCCTGATCCTGGCCTTCTCCGGCGCCGCGGGTTCGCAGTTGTTCGCCGCGGTTCACGACGACCTGGGGGCCACCGCCAGCCCGGTCGGCGACGGTGTCGTCTCGATCGTCCGCATGGCGCTGACGGCCGGATGGATCGTCGGCCCCGTCGCGGGCTCGCTCCTGGCCACCGCCGCCGGCCCGCGCGCGATGTTTGCGGCCACCGGACTGTGCACCCTCGCGCAGATCGTCCCCCTAGGTCTCACGCGCACCCGCTCAGCCCGGCCCCACGCCCAGGTCACGATCGCGGCACCCGCAGCGCATCCCGAGCGACTCGTACGTCGCTCCCCCCGCGTGCGGGCCATGCTGCCCCTGCTCGCCTTCACCGGGCTGTACGTGCTCGTCTACGCGGGAGAGCCGATCAAATACGGCTATCTGACGATCTACATGCACAACGACATGCACCTGCCGACAGGGGTCAGCGGCGCGGTCATCGGCATCCAGCCCCTGATAGAGCTGATCCTCATGCCGGTGGCCGTGATCGTCGCCCGCCGGATCGGCATGATGCGTCTGATGATCTTCGGCGCGGCGTTCGGCGTCGGCGCGAATCTCTGTTTCGCCTTGACCCGCGACACCGCTGGCATGTTCGCCGGACAGATACTGATGGGCGGCGTGTGGGGCGTGTTCGCCGCTCTCGGAATCATCGTCGCCCAACGCCTGCTGCCCGAAGCCGTCGCGACCGCCTCGGCCATCTTCATCAGCTCGACCGCGGTCGCCAGCGCCCTCGGCGGGTTGACCGGCAGCCTCGGTGTGAGCCTGCTCGGACTGCCACACGTATTCCTCGCGCCGGCCCTCTACGGCGTCATCGCCACCGTCGGCATCGCCGTCATGAGCCGCTCACGGCACGCCGTGAACTGACGATCCGACGATCCGCGCGACGAGGGCGCCATCCAGACGCCTGAGGGTTCAAGGGCGGGTGCGAGGCCGTCTCTCATAGGCGGCGTCGTTTCCGCGCAAAAGGATCATCGCCGGGTAGCCCGGGGTATCTAGGGCCGGTTGCCCTTGCTGTCCGGGAGCGGGTGAACGTCCCCGCCTTCTGCTCGCAGGGCCGCGGCCAGCGCCGGATCGGCAGTGGCGAGCGGCTGGCGAGCGGCGAGTGCGGTCGATGCGGCGACGGAGTCGGCAAGGCCGATTGCTGCGCGGTCGCGGTGGTAGCGGCGTGCACGAATCCGGCCAGCCTCCATGCCGAGTTCATGCGTCACGGCCTGCACCGTCATCCCTGCGTGGCTCAACAGGGCAAGATCGGCTTCCACCCCGTCCGGGTCGGAGCCAAAGACGCGGACCATCTGGTCTAAGACCTCGGCCGCATTGACCGATGTGAGGATCGTCGGCCCGTGCAGCAATTCCGCTACCTCGTCGGCCGAAGGCTCGCCGCGCAGGTAGGCGATGACGGCGTAGGCGTCGAGAACCGTCACGGCGCCTTGGCCCGGCGGCGCTTCTCGCTCGCGGCCTCGTCGGCCCGGTTCGCCGATCGCGCCTCTTCGGAGGCTGGACCGGGTCCGGCGTGGGCGCCGCGCAGAGACCCGATCGGGTCATCGGGGACCGGCCGGATGATGGCGTAATCGCCGCGGTCGATGACCAGCACGGTCGCGGCGCCCCACCGGTGCCGCACCGGAGCCGGGACCGAGATCTGCCCATTGCGGCTGACCCGCACGCGAGTAGCGCTGATAGGACTCGTTGCGCTCATACAGCTTATTGTATGCAAGGGTGCCGACGTTGTATAAGCTGGGCAGCGATGGCCGAGCCGGTGATTTTGGAGCTGGCGGTAAACGGCGCAACCCGGCGTCACCGCAACCGCCACGTGCCCCGCACGCCCGCCGAGATCACCGAGGCCGCCCTGGCGGGGATCGAGTCGGGCGCATCGATCGTGCACAACCACAACGACGAGCCGATGTTCACCGCCGATGGGGGGCACGCCGTCGAGCCGTACCTGGCGGCGTGGGGACCCGTGCTGGAATGCCACGCGGACGCGCTGCTGTACCCGACGATGGCCGCGGGAGCGCGGGGAATCCCGGTGGCGCGGCGGTGGGCGCACGTGGCGGAGCTGGCCCGCCGGGGGATGGGCGGCATGACCCTGGTGGACACCGGGTCGGTGAACCTCGGGCTGACCAGCGATGGCGCCGTCGCAGCGGACGCCGCCGCCGGCCCCTACGCCAACTCGCTGGCCGACGTCGAGTACATGTTCGCGCGCAGCGGCGAGCTGGGGGCCGCGCCCAGCATCTCGGTCTTCGAGCCGGGGTTCCTGCGGACCACCCTGGCCTGGCAGCGCAGCGGCCGGCTCCCGCCAGGGGCGATGGTCAAGCTGTACTTCGGCGGCGAGCTGGAGTTCGGGCTGCGGCCGACCGCGGCCGCGCTGGAGGCCTACCTGGAGTTGCTGGAACCATCCGGGCTGCCGTGGTCGGTGGCGGTGCTCGGCGGCGACGTGGTGGGATGCGGGCTGGCCGAGCTGGCCATCCGCCGCGGCGGGCACGTCCGGGTCGGGCTGGAGGACTATGCGGGGCCGGGCGAGCCGTCCAACCTGGATCTGCTGCACGCCGCTGTCGCCGTCGTCCGGGGTCTGGGGCGCGCCCCGGCCACGACCGCGCAGGCCCGCCAGATCCTCGGCGTCCCGGTCAGCCGGCGGCGCGCTTGAGGATGTCGGCGGGGAAGGCGCCCGCCGCGATGCACCGCTCGCTCCAGCCGTCCAGCCGGGCGACCACCTCGTCCAGGCGGCCGCCGAGCGCGGCGGCGATCGGCTGCTCCGCGGCGTCGGTGCGGTCCTCGATGCCGGCCCTGGCGGCGCGGCCCGCGTCGGTCAGCGCGCCGTCCCGCAGCCAGCCGCGGGCTTCCAGCCCGTCCACCGCGGCACGCATCGCCGCTTCCGGCCAGCCGCGGGTGGCGGTGTAGGACAGCAACGGCATGCCGATCCAGCACTCGGTGAGCACGTTCATCTCGACCGGTCCGAGCCCGGCCGCGTTCGCCACCGCGACGTGCGAGTCGCCGCGGTGCTCGCGCACCAGGTCGCACGCCCACCACAGGCGCTGGTACGGATCGCCGGGCCGGCCGCGCCCGCGCAGCCCGCTGAACAGCGGGCGCCCGGTGCCGTCGGCGCGCTCCACGGCGTCGGCGAGCAGGTCGGCCACCTCGGCCGGGTCGTCCCCGGCGAGCAACTCGGCCAGGCTGGCGGCGGTAGCGGCGTCCCTGACCGCCAGCAGCCGCTCGCGCGGCACCGCCGTCCGGGCGGTCTCATAGAGCCCGGCCAGCAGACCCGGCTCGAACCAGGCGAACACCGCCGCGACGACCGGCGGTGACGGCTCGCCCAGACTCGCCGCGCGGCCCCATACGTATCCGGTGAGAAAGTCCAGGCCGAGGGCGGCTAGGTGCTCGTTGGTGTGGCGGTTCCACAGCGCGTGCATGGCGAGCGGCTCGCACGCGTCCCGCAGCCTGCGGGCCGGACCACCGGCGCCGACCACCTCCGGCAGCGGGGTGCCCGCGGGGCGCGGGCTGCAAAACGTCGCGACGGCGTCGTCGTAGTCCATTACTCAGCCCTCCGGCGCCGAGGTTGGGCCAGCTTCTCCCCGGTCAGGCTACGCCGCTGTCCGCCGACCTCTGGGGGTCTGGGCGTTATTCGGCTTACAGTGCTGTGGTGATCACGTGCCGGAATTGCGGGGCGTCTCTGGAGGCAGACGACCGGTTCTGCGGAGACTGCGGCGCCGCCCTGGCAGGCTGCCCTTCCTGCGGCGAGCCAGTAACTGCTGGCAAGCGGTTCTGCCGTGCCTGCGGCTTCGCGCTGACTGGTCCCGGGGCCGCGCCGTCAACGGCACCGGCATCCCCGGCCGCCGCGCCGCCGCTCGAGACAAACCCGGTCGCGGAGCGGCGGGTGTGCTCGGTGCTGTTCTGCGATCTGGTGGGGTTCACCCCGCTGTCGGAGTCGCGGGACCCCGAGGTGGTGCGCGAGCTGCTGTCGCAGTACTTTGCCAGGTCGCGGACGATCATCGAGCGATACGGCGGCGTGGTAGAGAAGTTCATCGGGGATGCCGTGATGGCCGTGTGGGGGGCGCCGGCCGCGGCCGAGGGGGACGCGGAGCGGGCGGTGCGCGCAGCACTGGACGTGGTGGCCGCCGTGGCCGAGCTCGGCGAGCGGGCGGGAGTGGCCGGCCTCGAGGCGCGGGCTGGGGTAGTAACCGGCGAGGTGGCGATCACGGTCGGTGCGGTGCACGAGGGGATGGTGATCGGCGACACGGTGAACACCGCAGCGCGGGTGCAGACGGCCGCGGCACCCGGGCAGGTCCTGGCCGATGAGGCGACGGTGCGGCTGGCCGCCGGCGGCGTGGGGTTCGCCGAGGCCGGCTCGCACGAGCTGAAGGGAAAGGCCGAGCCGCTGCGGTTGTGGCGAGCGACCCGGGTGCTGGCCGGCGTCGGCGGGGCGCAGCGGGTCGACGGCCTCGAGGCGCCGCTGACCGGCCGGGACGCCGAGCTGCGCGCGATCAGGGAGCTGTTTCACGCCGCAGCGGAGCGGCGGGTTCCGCGGCTGGTGCTGGTGTCCGGGCCTGCCGGGGTCGGCAAGTCGCGGCTGGGCTGGGAATTCGAGAAGTACGCCGACGGGCTTGCCGATCAGGTGTGGTGGCACCGCGGCCGGTGTCCGGCCTACGGGCAGGGAGTGGCGTTCTGGGCGCTGGCCGAGATCGTCCGCCAGCGGCTGTCGATCGCCGAGGACGACCAGCAGGAAGCGGCCGAGAGCAAGCTGGCCGCCGGCCTGGAAGAGTTCGTTCCCGACCCGGCCGAGCGAGGGTACATTGGCGCGCGGCTGTCCCGGCTGCTCGGGGTGAGCGCCGGCGCTGACGGCGCCGAGCCGCTCAGCAGGGAAGAGCTGTTCGCTGGCTGGCGGCTGTTCTTCGAGCGGCTGGCGGCGTCCGGACCGGTGGTGCTGCTGGTTGAGGACGCCCAGCACGCGGACAGCGGGCTGCTGGATTTCCTTGACCACCTGATCGACTGGGTCCGTGAGCTGCCAGTGTTCGTGCTCGTGTTCGCGCGCCCGGAGCTGGCTCAGGCCAGGCCCGGATTCGGCACCGGGCGCAACCGGTCGACGCTCACCCTTGACCCGCTCGACCCGGCGTCCATGGACCTGCTGGTGCAGGAGCTGGTCCCGGGCATGCCCGCGTCGGGTAGGGCCGCGGTCACGGCGCACGCTGAGGGTCTGCCGTTGTTTGCGGTGGAGACGATCCGCTCGCTGATCGACCGCGACGTTGTCCAGCCCGTGGAGGGCGCCTACCGCCTGGTCGGTGAGATCGGCGAGCTTGTTGTGCCGGAGAGCCTGCACGCGCTGCTTGCCGCTCGGCTCGACGCCCTCGAGCCGACGGTGCGGCGCCTGGTTACCGACGCCGCGGTGCTCGGGGACGCCTTCAGCGCCGATGCGCTGGCCGCGGTGTCCGGCCAGGACGAGGCGGCGGTGCGGGCGGCGCTCGACCAGCTCGTGCGCCGCGAGGTGCTCGCGGTCTCGGCCGATCCGCTCTCGCCGCAGCGCGGCAGCTACCAGTTCACCCACCACCTGCTGAAGCAGGTCGCATACGACACCTTGTCCCGCCGCGACAGGAAGGCCCGCCACCTGGCCGTCGCCGCCTACCTGCGCCAGGCCTTTCCCGGCGACGGCGAGGAGGTCGCGGACGTCATCGCCCGGCACTACCTCGACGCGCTCAACGCGGTTCCCGGTGCGCCGGACATCGCCGAGGTTCACGACCAGGCCGTCACCATGCTCATCCGTGCCGCCGAGCGCGCCGAACGCACCGGCTCTCCCGCGCGCGCCGCGACCAGCTACGTGACCGCCGCCGAGCTCATCGCGCAGGCCTCCGGCTCGGATGGCGGCGACGCCCTCGCGAGCGCGGGCAAGCTGTGGGAGCGGGCCGCGCAGGCCGCCCTGACCGGCGGCGAATGGGCCATAGCGTTCGAGCATGCGAGCCGGGCCCGCGAGCTTCACCTGCGGCGCGCCGATGACAGGGCGGCCGCCCGCGCGCAGGCCATCGCCGGACGCGCGCTGCGGCTGTGGGGCCGCCACGCGCAGGCGCGCGAGCAGCTCACGGCCGCGCTGCAAGTGCTGCGGCCCGACCCCGACGCGGACACCGTCCGCGCCCTCGATGAGCTCGCGATGCTCGAGGTCTTCGCCGGCTCGCCGGAAAGTGACGCGCTCAGCTCCGAGGCGCTCGTGCTGGCGCAAGCGCTCGGCACCGGACCCGGCCAGCTAGCCGACATATTCATCTCCCGCGGCATCTACCTGTACCTTGCCCAGCGCCGGACCGAAGGGATCGCCTACTTCACCCAGGCTGCCCGGCTGGCGGAGCAGGCTGACAGCCACACGCTCCTGGGACGCGTGTACATCAACCTGGCCGAGACGTTCCTGACCACCGACCCCGAGAGCGCCGTCGAGGCGGCGCGCACCGCAGCCGGGCACCTGCGCCGGACCGGCGCGCTGGACTACCTCGGTGTGGCGGTCATCAACCTGGTGCAGGCACAGCTGGCGCTCGGCGACTGGGACGCCGCCGAGGAGCAGCTCAGCCACGCGATGGAGGCCGACGGGCTGTCCGGGAACGACTACCTCGTCAGCTATGTGGCCTGGCTGGCGGCACTTCGCGGCGGCGCGGAAAGCGCGGCCGAGGCGCTGGCGGGACTGCGGGACCTGCGCAGCAGCGAGGATTCACAAGACAAGGTGTTTGTCGGCATGGTGGACGCCTTCGCCGCGGTCGCCCTGGGCAAGCCCCAGGACGCACTGCGGCACGCCCGCGCATCGGTTGCCAACTCCGGTCCGCTCGGCATTGCCTTCGGGGACACCAGCTGGGCGTGGCCGCTCGCCCTCCGTGTCGCGCACGAACTCGGTGACGCCGCTGCCGTCGCCGAGCTGCTCGCCCAGCTCGATGGGCATCCGCCGGGGCACGTCCCCGCGAGGCTGCGGGCGGAGCGTGATCTGGCCCGTGCGCGGCTCGCGGCTGCCGGTGGCGATCCCGCCGCCGGCCAGGCCCTAGCCGCCGCCGTGGCCGATGTGCGCGCGCATGGCTCCCCCTACCACCTCGCCCACGCTCTGCTGGATCACGCGCAGTGCCTGCTCGGCGATGGCGACACCGGTGCCGCCGAGGCCGCCATCGGCGAGGCCCGCGCTATCGCTACCCGGCTGCGCTGCCAGCCGCTGCTGGATCGGGCCGAGGCCACCACCCAGCCGGTGACGGCGCGCACCTCGGCGTGAGCCGCTTCGGTCAGGCCTCAGCGGCGAGCGCAACCGCCGCGTTCAGAGCGTCCATGGCGGCGCTCTGACGGCACGCGTCGGCGCGGTCGAAGGGGCCAGCCCAGTGCAGGCCGAACTCGTTCTTCAGGTTCCGGTTGTTGTCCCAGATCGAGCGGGCGTTGCCGAGAATGAAATCGCGGTAGGCAGGCCGGGGGCTCTGCCGGTAGAAGCCGCAGAGATTCCGGACGAACACGCCTTTGAACTGAGGACGGTCACCGTCCGCCGGCGCGGTGTCTGGCTCACCGGGCTCGACCAGGACTCCCGGCGTGCCCGGCAGCGGGGGAGTGGTCAGCAAGCTCAGCGCCGCGTCCGCGATCGCCTCCCCGTGCCTCAGATAAGCGGTCTCGCCGGTCGCCTCGTACAGCGCCGCCAGCCCGCCGAGGATCACGCCCTGGTTGTAGGTCCACGTCACGCCGCCGTTGTTCTGGCACCCCGCGGCGAGGCCGTCATTGACCAGGCCGCTGGCGCCGATGAGGCCGCTGGCATGAAACCAGTCCCACTCCCGCAGCGCCCAGCCCAGGTAGGAACCGCGATCGTGGCCGCAGCGCAGATGCAGCCGGGCGGCGAGGACCAGGAACAGCTCGTTGCTGATCGCGTTCTTGTATTTTCGGTCCGTGTTCCACCACACGCCACCACCGCAGGTGCCGTCCCAGCCCGTCACCAGGTTGGCGAAGATCGTCCTGGCCGCCGTCAGGTAGCGGTCATCGCGGGTGAGGTCGTAAGCGGCCACCCAGGCAAGACCCCACCAGCCGTTGTCGTCGTAGAAGCTGACGATGAAGTCCCGGTGCTGCCGCTGCGCGGCCACGAAGGTCCGTTCGACGACCCCGAGGTATCTCTGGTCGCCTGTGCACTGCATGTAGCCGATCACCGCGGTCAGCGCGTTCGCGGCATTCCACCAGCCTGCGGTGCGCCACCGGCCGGTACGCGGGCGGTACCACCGCTGAAGCGCCTCGATTCCGGCGCTTGCCTGCGCGGCATATTCGCGCTCCGCCACACCGCCCCCCGCCAGCAAGCCCTGTCCCGGTCTGACCCGATGTGTCCTCGGCCGCCTGACAACGGGAATTGCTGGCTCGCTGTAAAAGCAAAAGAGCAAGGAGACACAGCTCCTTGCCATTTTCAACATATAGCGCACCGGGGGACTTGCCGCAAGCCCCGGGTCGTGCCGCATAATCGCAGGCCGGGCACGGGTTTTCTTGGAATGGGCGGTCCGAGGGGTGCCTGCTGTTGCCGACGCAAGACGCGCGGGGGAGGAAGGAACGAGATGCGGCGCACGGCCACGCTGGAGGTATCGCGATGATCGACCGCTACGTGCTGGACCTGGAAAAGATCGACAAGACGCAGGTCGCGCTCGCTGGCGGCAAGGGCGCGCAGCTGGGGGAGCTTTCGCGGATCGACGGGGTCCGCGTACCGGCTGGCTTTTGCGTGACGACGGACGCCTTCCGGCGGATCATGACAGCGGTACCTTGGATCGACGATCAGCTCGATCGGCTATCGCGCCTGGATCCCGACGACCGGGAGGCGATCGGCACACTCAGTGCCGAGATCCGCCGGACCCTTGAAGGGGCCGTAATCCCCGACGATCTGGCGGCGGCGATCACGCGCTCGGTCACCCGGCTTGGCGGGCAAGCTGCCTACGCCGTCCGGTCCAGCGCGACGGCGGAGGACTTGCCGACGGCCTCCTTCGCGGGCCAGCAGGACACGTACCTGAACGTTGTGGGGCTGGCTGCGATCCTGCAGCACGTCAGGCAGTGCTGGGCCTCGCTGTTCACCGAGCGCGCCGTGACCTACCGCATGCGGAACCACTTCGACCACCGGAAGGTCCAGATGGCCGTGGTCGTGCAGCGGATGATCTTCCCGCAGGCGGCCGGCATCCTCTTCACGGCCGACCCCGTCACCTCGAACCGGAAGGTCGTCTCCATCGAGGCCAGCTTCGGCCTCGGCGAGGCCCTGGTGTCCGGGCTGGTGAACCCCGACGTCTACAAAGTGCGAGACGGTGAGATTGTCGCCAAGGCAGTCGCCGCCAAGCAGCTCGCCATCCACGCCCGGCCCGCAGGCGGAACGCAGCAGGTGGCGATCGGGCCGGAGAATCAGCAGCAGCCAGCGCTGGCCGATGCGCAGATCGTGCGGCTCGCTCAGCTGGGCCGGCTGATCGAGGCGCACTTCGGCCTCCCTCAGGACATCGAATGGTGCCTGGTCGACGATGGGTTTCAGATTGTCCAGAGCCGGCCGGTCACCACGCTGTTCCCCATCCCGGCGGCCGGCGATCACGGGAACCACGTCTATGTGTCCGTCGGTCATCAGCAGATGATGACCGACGCCATGAAGCCCCTGGGGCTCTCCATGTGGCAGCAGACGACCCCGCGGCCCATGTCCGAGGCCGCCGGCCGGCTGTTCGTCGACGTCACCCAGGTGCTCGGTTCGCCAGCGAGTCGCGCCGGCCTCCTGGAGACCCTGGGGAGATCCGATCCGCTGATCAGGGACGCGCTGCAGACCCTCCTCGACCGCGGCGACTTCATCCCGGCGATCCCGGACGAGGACCCGGGCGAGCTCCCGGCTTACAGCGCACCCGCGACGATCGAGACCGATCCGGCCATCGTCGTGGCGCTCGTGGAGCGCAGCCAGGCCTCCATCGCCACGCTGCAGCGCGAGATCCGGGAGCAGTCTGGGGCGGCGCTGCTCGACTTCATCCTCGCGGACGTCCAGGAGCTGAGACGGATCCTGTTCGATCCGCAAAGCCTCCAGGCGATCATGGCGGGGATGCAGGCCACCTGGTGGCTCAACGATCAGCTGGAGGCGTGGCTCGGCGAGAAGAACGCGGTCGACACGCTCACGCAGTCCGTCCCCCACAACGTCACGTCGGAGATGGGCCTGGCGCTCCTGGACGTCGCGGACGTGATCCGCCCGTATCCGGACGTGGTGGCGTTCCTGCAGCACACCGACCACGAGAACTTCCTGGACGAGCTGCCCAAGCTCGCAGGCGGGCACGAAGCCCGGGACGCCATCCAGGCCTACCTCGACGAGTACGGCATGCGCTGCGTCGGCGAGATCGACATCACCAGGCCACGCTGGAGCGAACGCCCCACCACGCTTCTGCCGATGATCCTCGGCAACATCAGGAACTTCGAGCCGGGCGCGGGCCAGCGGCGCTTCGAGCAGGGTCGGCAGAAGGCACGGGAGAAGGAACAGGAGCTGCTGGCGCGCTTGCTGGCATTGCCGGACGGGGATCGGAAGGCCGAACAGGCCAAGCGGGTGATCGACCGGATCCAGACCTTCACCGGGTACCGGGAGTATCCGAAGTACGGCATGGTCAGCCGCTACTTCGTCTACAAGCAGGCCCTGCTGAGTGAAGCCGAGCGCCTCGTGCAGGCCGACGTACTTCGTCAGAGCGAAGACATCTTCTATCTCAGGTTCGGCGAGCTGCACGACGTCGTGCGCACGAATCACGTGGATGACCAGCTCATCCGCCAGCGCAAGGACGCGTTCAGGTCGTATCAAGCGCTCACGCCGCCCCGGGTGCTCACGTCGGACGGCGAGGCGCTCGAGGGGACGTACCGGCGCGCCGGTGTCCCGGCCGGCGCGCTGACCGGCCTGCCCGTTTCCGCCGGGACCGTCGAGGGACGGGCTCGCGTCATTCTGGACATGGCCGAGGCCGAGTTCGAAGCGGGCGACATCCTGGTCACCGCCTACACGGACCCCAGCTGGACGCCTGCGTTCGTCGCGATCGAGGGCCTGGTGACGGAGGTGGGAGGCCTGATGACCCACGGCGCCGTGATCGCGCGGGAGTACGGCTTGCCGGCCGTCGTGGGGGTGGAGCATGCCACCCGGCTGATCCGGGATGGGCAGCGGATCCGCGTGCATGGAACGGACGGGTACATCGAGATACTGCCTAATGCTGGGAGCTGACCGGATGACCAGGGCACTACGTCTGGAGAACATCGACGAGGCCGCGCGCTGCGTCGATCCGGCATTCCTGAACAGCCCGCAGGTCGTCGATGCCTCGATGACGGGCAGGATCGGCCGGGAGCTCATCCTCAAGCTGGAGACCTTCAACCCAGTGCGCTCTTTCAAGGGGCGCGGCGCCGACTTCTTCATGCGTGGTGTCGGCCCGGACACGCAGGTGGTATGCGGGTCCGCGGGCAACTTCGGCCAGGCCGTCGCGTACGCCGCCCGGGCCCGCGGGATCCGGGCCACGGTGTTCTGCGCCGAAAGCGCGAACCCCGTGAAGGTCGCCCGCATCCGCGACCTCGGCGCCCAGGTACGGCTGGGCGGCACCGACTTCGATGTGGCCAAGGACGCGGCCCGGGCCTATGCCGCCGGCGGGGAGAGCCGCTTGTTCGTCGAGGACGGGCACGAGCCGCGGATATCGGAAGGCGCGGGCACGATCGCGGCCGAGCTCGCACCGCTCCAGCCTGACGTGATCTTCGTGCCGGTCGGGAACGGCGCGCTGATCAGCGGGATCGGCTGCTGGATGAAGGCGCGCTCGCCCGGTACCCGCATCGTCGGCGTCTGCGCCGCTGGCGCACCCGCGACGGCAGAAAGCTGGCGGCACGGCAGCCTGGCCACATCCGCCGAGGTGACGACCATCGCTGACGGCGTGGCCGTCCGGGTGCCGATTCCGGCCGCCCTGGAGTGGATGAGCGAGTTCGTCGACGACATGATCCTCATCGACGACGCACAGCTCCGGGAGGCGCTCCGGATAGCTCGCGACACCATCGGGCTGATACTCGAGCCTTCCGGCGCGCTCGGAATCGCCGCAGCGCTGCAGCACCGGAACCCGGACCGGACGCCCGCGGCGATCGTGACCGGCAGCAACTTCTCCGCCGACCTGCTCGCCGAGCTGACCACTGAGCCCAGCCAGCGCGGCTGACCGCAGCCGCTGGCGTCATTGAGTCAGATCTCACCGAACAAGCGGTCGCCGGCGTCGCCGAGGCCGGGGACGATGTAGCCGCGGTCGTTCAGCCGCTCGTCCATCCCCGCGGTCACGACGCGGACCGGGACCGGGTCGTCGTTCGGGTATGCCGCCTCCAGCCTGGCCACGCCCTCCGGGGCGGAGAGCAGGCAGATCGCCGTGACCGCCGCGGCGCCGCGCGACACCAGCATGCCGACCACGGTCTCCAGCGTGCCGCCGGTGGCCAGCATCGGGTCGAGCACGAAAGCGTCCCGCCCGGCGAGATCCTCGGGCAGCCGGGCCGCGTAGGTCGAGGCGACCAGCGTCTCCTCGTCCCTGGCCAGCCCGACGAAGCCGACGTCGGCGCTGGGCAGCAGCCGGGTCATGCCGTCGAGCATCCCGATGCCCGCCCGCAGCACCGGGACCACGAGCGGGTTGGGCGAGGCCAGCTTCACGCCGGCGGCCGCAGCGACCGGGGTGGTCACCGAGACCGGCTCGGTCCTCATGTAGCGGGTCGCCTCGTACGCCAGCAGGGTCACCAGCTCGTCGGTGAGCCTGCGGAAGGTGGGGGTGTCGGTGCTCGCGTCGCGCAGCACCGTCAGCTTGTGCGCCACGAGCGGGTGGTCGGCTACCAGCGTCTGCATGCCCGTAGTGTGGCAGAGCCGCCATGGCGGCGCGTTCAGACCAGCGACTCCAGCGTGGTGCGCGCCCCGCGCTCGTGCAGCGAGGCCAGCGCGGACCGGTAGGCCGTGACGAAGCGCTTGTCGTCGGCGAGGTCCCCGAACAGCTCACGGTTGCTGATGAACGCGTCGGGGTCGGTGTACTGGCGCCTGGCGAGCTTGGTGAGGGCAGCGGCCAGCCGGTCGACCACCTCGATCGGCTCGCCCGACTCGTCGGTTCCTTCCGCGTAGCGTGCCCAGCTCGCCACCACCGCCGCGCTGCGGCTGATCTCACCGCCGGTTGCGAGCTGCTGGCGGACCACCGGCAGCAGCCACTTCGGGATCCGGTCCGAGCTCTGCGCGCACAGCCGCGCGATGGTGTCGCGGATGTACGGGTTGGAGAAGCGCTCGATCAGCGTGTGCTTGTACCCGTCGAGATCGACGCCGGGCACCGGGGTCAGCGTCGGGGTGGCCTCCTTGTCCATGTAGCCGAGCAGGAACGCCTGGTACAGCGGATCCTGGGCGGCTTCGTGCACCAGCCGGTAGCCGGACAGGTAGGCGAAGTAACACATGGCCTGGTGGCTGCCGTTGAGCAGCCGCAGCTTCATCAGCTCGTACGGCTCAACCTGGTGCACGAGCTGCACCCCGGCGTCCTGGTATGGCGGTCGCCCGGCGGTGAAGTCGTCCTCGAGCACCCACTGGGTGAACGGCTCGCAGACCACCGGCCAGCGGTCGTCGATGCCGAACCGGTCGCGGACCTCCGCCCGGTCGGCGTCGGTGGTCACCGGGGTGATGCGGTCGACCATGGAGTTGGGGAACCGCACCTCGCGCTCCACCCAGTCGCCGAGGTCCGGGTCACGCATCCGGGCGAACGTGGTGAACACCCGCCGGGTAAGCTCGCCGTTGCCCTGCAGGTTGTCACAGGACATGATCGTGAACGGCGCCAGACCGTGCCGGCGGCGGCGCGACAGCGCCTCGGTGATCAGGCCGAAGGTGGTCTGCGGGACCGCGCCCGGCTGCAGGTCGTGCAGCACGTCCGGGTTGGCCACGTCGAACTCGCCGGTGACGTCGCTGAGGTTGTACCCGCCCTCGGTGACGGTCAGCGACACGATCCTGGTCGACGCGGCCGCCATCTTCTCGATGACCGCCTCCGGATCGTCGGGAGCGAACAGGTACTGCACGATCGACCCGATCACCCGCGGCTCGTAGGTCCCGTCGGCGTGCTTGAGCACCAGCGTGTACAGGCCGTCCTGCGCGTCGAGCACCTGCTGCATCGCGCGGTCGGCGGGCATCACGCCGACGCCGCAGATGCCCCAGTCCTCCGCCCCGCCCTGGTTCATCAGCCGGTCGTGGTACATCGCCTGGTGCGCGCGGTGGAACCCGCCGACGCCGACGTGGACGACGCCGGGCGTGACCAGTCGGCGGTCGTACACCGGCACCGGCAGCCGCCCATCCCAGTACGCCAGCGTGCGCGCGTTGAGCGGCCGCGCTTCAGCCGGCAAGGCGGGCGCCCGTCACCGGGTGGAACCCGAACATGTCATCGGGCTGGACGTTGAACGTCACGTGCTGGCCCAGGGCCGGCGGCCTGCGGCCCTCGGCGCGCGCCACCACCGGGTCTCCGCCCGCGGCCAGCCGCACGTGCAGCAGCGCGTCGGCGCCGAGCTCCTCGACCAGGATCACGTCGCCGGGCAGTTCCCCGGATCCGTTGGCCAGGTGCAGATGCTCGGGCCGGATGCCGAGGACGATCTCGCTGAGGCCCGCGGCCTTGGCCGCACCGGCGATCGGGCCCGGCAGCGGCAGGACGGTGCCGGCCAGCTTGACGCCGCCGTCGGTCAGCGGGACGGTCTGCAGGTTCATCGAGGGCGAGCCGATGAACCCCGCGACGAACTCGTTGATGGGGTTCTCGTACAGGTCGCGCGGGGACGCGCACTGCTGCAGCTTCCCGCCGCTCAGCACCGCCACCCGGTGGCCCATGGTCATGGCCTCGACCTGGTCGTGGGTGACGTAGACGGTGGTGATGCCGAGGCGGTGCTGCAGCTCGGCGATCTGGCTGCGGGTCTGCACCCGCAGCTTGGCGTCCAGGTTGGACAGCGGCTCGTCCATCAGGAAGACCTGGGGCTCGCGCACGATGGCCCGTCCCATGGCCACCCGCTGGCGCTGGCCGCCGGACAGGGCCTTGGGCTTGCGGCTGAGCAGCTGATCGTCGAGATCGAGCAGCCGGGCGGCCTCCTGTACCCGGCGGGCCCGTTCGTCCTTGTGAACGCCCTGCATCTTGAGCGCGAAGCCCATGTTTTCCGCGACCGTCTTCTGCGGATAGAGGGCGTAGTTCTGGAACACCATCGCGATGTCCCGGTCCTTGGGCGGAACGAACGTGACGTCTCGGTCGCCGATCTCGACCCGCCCGCCGTCGAGGGGCTCGAGACCGGCGAGCATGCGCAGCGCGGTGGTCTTGCCCGAGCCGGACGGTCCGACCAGGACCATGAACTCGCCGTCCTTGACATCCAGGTCAAGCGCGTCGACCGCAGGCGGCGCATCCTTGGTGTACACGCGGGTGGCCGATACGTATTTCACCTGAGCCATCGGGGACCTCCGCCCAGTGCGGTGCCGGATACGCGGTCGTTCACTTGATTGCTCCCATCGAGAGGCCGCGGACCAGCGAGCGCTGGGCTATCCAGCCCACGGCGATCACCGGAATCGAGGCGATCGTTGCCGCCGCCGACAGATGCGCGATGTAGAGGCCCTCCTGGGGGACGGAGCTGATCAGGAACATCGGCATGGTCGCGGCGTTGGTGACCGTCAGGTTGAGCGCGAGGAACAGCTCGTTCCAGGCGAAGATCACGCAGATGAGCGCGGTCGACACCAGCCCGGGCGAGATGATCGGCATGATCACGCCGGTGATCTCGCGGATGCGCCCGGCGCCGTCCAGCCGCGCCGCCTCGAGCAGTTCGCTCGGCACTTCCAGCATGAAGGAGCGGATCATCCAGATCGCGAGCGGCAGGTTCATCGCCGTGTACAGGATGATCAGCAGCCAGATGCTGTCCAGCAGGTGGGTGTGCACCGCGATGACGTAGAGCGGGCCGATCGCGGCCACGATCGGCAGCATTTTCGTGGAGATAACGAAGAACAGCCCGTCGCGCCAGCGCTTGACCGGGTACACAGACAGCGCGTACGAGGCGGGGATACCCAGCAGCAGCACCAGGATCGTGGAGCCGACGGTCGCGATCACCGAGTGGGTCACGAACGGGCCCCAGCCCGAGAACACCAGGCGGAACTCCGCCAGGGTCGGGCGGAAGATGAACTGCGGCGGCCAGGTCTCGGCCGCGGACTCGGGCTTGAACGCGGTGATCACCATCCACAGAACGGGGATGAAGAACGCGATCGCCACGATCCACGCGAGGACGCCCCAGCCTGCCCGCCCCGACATCTCGCGGAACCTGCGCGGGTCGCGGGTCACGGGCCGCACCGGCATGGCGGTCATACTCCTGCCTCCTCGAACTGGAAGACCCGGGCGAACAAGCGCAGTGCGAACGTGGCCACGATGATCGTCAGGATGACGGTGATCACGCCGGCCGCGGCGGCCCCGCCCACGTTGAACGCGAAGTTCACCTGCTGGTACAGGTAGAAGGGCAGGTTGGTGGTGGAGGTCCCGGGGCCGCCGTTGGTCATCAGCCGGACCTGGTCGAAGGTGTTGACCAGGTAGATCGAGCCGAGCAGGATCCCGAGCTCGATGTAGGGCCGCAGGTGCGGGATCGTGAGCTCGCGGAACGTGGCGAATGCCCCGGCGCCGTCGACCTTCGCCGCCTCCAGGGTGTCGGCGGGCTGGCTCTGCA
>Ga0209333_1000388_pt1 | contig 24485 bp, 15 predicted proteins | sample BlaSpr_A8_OM2_O3_FD_187982 | JGI IMG/M metagenome (GOLD analysis project Ga0209333, IMG submission 187982) | Forest soil microbial communities from Thunder Bay, Ontario, Canada - Black Spruce, Ontario site 2_A8_OM2_O3 (SPAdes) (version 2) | ecosystem: Environmental > Terrestrial > Soil > Boreal... | reverse complement strand
TGTCCTGAAGCCGCATGGTATGCCTCCGGGGTGCAAATCTAGCGCAGGTGGCAAGCTCTCGTACAATTGCTTATGTTCGTGACCTGAATCTTGCAGCCGGCCTCAAACCTATGCGCGACTGTAAGGCGGAGGCCGCGGAGCTCGCGGAGCAACCGCCGCCACCGCTGTAGGCGACGGATTGCGCGCGCGGTGGGATAACGCTCGCCAGAAATAAGCAGGAGCGAACACTATGGACATTGGCGTTATGATCGCAGCGACGGCGGAGTCCGGAGACATCGCGGAGATCGCGCGCGAAGTCGAAAATCTCGGCTACGAGTCGTTCTTCATTCCCGAGCATCCTGTGATTCCGATCGGATTCAAGACGCCGCTGCCGGGCGGCGGAGGCACACTGCCCGAGCACTACGGACGCTGGATGGATCCGTTCGTCGCGCTAAGTGTTGCGGCGGCGGTTACCCGGCGCGTCAAGCTCGGCACCGGAATCTGCCTGCTGCCGGAGCGCGAACCAATCGTTACCGCCAAGACCATCGCTACTCTCGACGTCGTCTCGGGCGGACGCGTGATCCTGGGAGTCGGCGGCGGCTGGCTTCGAGAAGAGACGGAAGCGCTGGGGACGAATTTCGGAACCCGCTGGAAGCGGTTGCGCGAAACCGTGGAAGCGATTCGCGTGCTATGGACTCAGGCAGAGCCCAGCTATCAAGGCGATCTGCTGAAGTTTCCCGCGGTCCGATGCGATCCCAAACCGATCCAGAAACCCGGCCCGCCGATATTGCTCGGCGCGCGCGGACCCAAGGCGCTGGAGCGGGTGGTGCGCACGTACGATGGATGGGTGCCGATCGCGGGGAGGCCAGCCAGCTTCAAACGCGACGTCGATGCGCTCAGAGCAGTCGCCAGCGAGCGCGGGCGCAATCCGGACACTTTGAATATCAGCGCCTTCGTCGCTCCGCCCGAGGACGGGATCGCGCTGGAAGACCTCAAGCTGTACCGCGACGCAGGGGCGCATCGGCTCGTGCTGTTTTCGCAGGGCGATGCGATCAAGATGGCGGCCGGGAAGACGCTGGAGATCGTGCGCCGGCTGGCTCCAACGGTCGAACGCGCGGCAAAGGTTAGATAGTGCCGGCAGGGTGAGTGGTAGGTGCGACGTCGATATCGCGTTCAAACCGACTACCACCGAGAAGGTAAAGGTGCCAAAGGCTTAGGCCTCAGCACTACCGGCAGCGCTACCCCGCTAATCGCAAGTGTCGTCTCGCCTCTGTTCACCGCTCCATTGCCCGATGTTTGGACTAGTAAAGGGAGTGTTGTCGAAGAAGGCATCTCTACGTCGACTGGATTTTTGCCGATCACGTCACCCAAATTTCTCGGTTACGTTCTCCAGCGCCGGTTATTGGGCAGTACGAGCTATCTATTCAGGCGACGCCAACAACAACTCGGCCGGAGTAGCCACTGTCTATAACGTTACCAAGTGACAATGGCTTGCCGATGACAGCCTCCCCGTCAGGCAACTCCACAGGTCCTGAAGGCGACTAGCCGAGCGGCCTGGAGAAACGGGGTTATCAGTCGTTGTGGATCAAGCCGGTGACTCCTGCGACGAAGATCGCGCTGAGTAGCCAGCCCGCGATGACTTGCAGCCACAGATAATAGCGCAACACTGAGCCGCGAACCGGAATCTTGAGGCCGAAGATGGTGCACTCGCCGGACGCGGTTTCATCGGGCCACCAGTGCTGCTCCTGACGAAGATTTACGAACGGCACAAACACGTCGAGCGAGTAGAGCATCGGATGAAGTCCCACCATCGGATCTCCGGACGGTGGCGGTGCGCGATCCGGCCACTTGAAACGCATTACACCGGCGCCTTTGCCGACCGCCACGATGAGCGATCCGAAGACTACGACCGCGAACGACCACACGATTGCGCGCAGCGGTTCATAGCCGTAGCCGATCGTCGCGTTTAGAAAACTACCCCAGATCCGGCCCGCCAGACCGGAGCGGCGATAGCTCGCGTCATCGCTGGCGATCAGCACCTGGATCGCACCCGGCTGGTCGCCGCTCTCACGCAAGACCTTGGCGAGTTGATGGTAAGGCTGCGGATGAAACCCTGGCTGAAGCCGCAACCATCGCAGCCGGGTGTCGGCGTCGCCAGGCGCGTTGGTTGGGCCGGTTTGGGAAAATTGGGTGTAGGTGAAACCGTCGATGAGAAGATTGCCCGGCGCGGGCCAGCTTCGCTCGTCATCGATCAACGCCTCTGCGCTGACCCCGGTCAGATTCAGAAAGCCGCCGTTGGGGAGAGACACGTTGGTCCACACGAGCGCGTTCTTCACGGACATTCCGGATGCGTCGAGCCCGTGGGGCTCGCGGGCTGCGCCGGAAAATGTTGCCTGCGCAACAAAGAAGTCGGTGCCGATTCTCGAGGTGACAAAATTCACTATCCCATCGGATAGGAAAGGCACCCCGTATCCAATAATGACGTTGCCGGCTATGTCAGTGCTGGAAGCATCGATCGCAGTCTTTCCCGGACTAAGAAAGGTGCCGTCAAGGATGAGGTCGGCGCCGATTGTGGTGCCGCTAAGTTCGATGCCGCCGTCAATGTGAACATCGCGGAAGATTACACCGCCTCCGACCCGCATCTGCAGAGCATAGAATGCACGCCGGTCAAGATTTTTCGGATCGAACAGATCGAGATCGAGCGCTGAGCTCTTGAAGTGGCCCGAGGTCGACAATGAACCGCCAATTCGCGCCTCGAAGAGGCTGACCTCGCCATCGGCTTTGAAACCAGAGTCGAGCTTGAGATCGTTCTCAAGGTCAATTCCGGGAGCGTCCAATTCGCGGATATGGCTGCCGCCCAAATCGAGGGAAGGAATGTGGGTCGCCGCGAGAGTCATGCGCTCGGGTATCGCGCAGTTGCGCAGAACGATCGGAAAGGGGACGTGAACCCGTGACAGATTGAGTCGGCCCGTGATGCGCGATCCGAGCAGGCGGATGCCGCCCGGATCGACGAGCCGCGACGCATCGGGGTCGGCGCACAGCCATCGAATCAACTCGGCGCGCACATCGCGATCGTGAGTCCAGCTATCGGCATTCGCGGGATCGTTAGTCGGATCGTCAAGGAGCGCACTCGAGCCGCCAAACGCGAAATCGCCTTGCGTGCGATTCTTGACGTCGACGAACACGAGCATAGCGCGCTCAGCCTTGGTCAAATTCGGGAACTGCTGCGCGGCGAGCGCGACGAGGCCACTCGAGACATCGGATTCGTTGCGAGTGGCTGCATGACAGGAAATCGAAGTGTTGAGGACGCTGATGAGGACTGCGCTGCAGATCAACAAGGCACGTGTCGTCCGCGATAATGCACTCTCCAATGGTCGCTTCATAGTAGCGGTGGCAGACAACTTAGCGCCTAAAGCCTCGCTTAGCGAGTTTCAAGCAAAGGCGGGCTTGAGTTGGAGGCGGCTCGGGTACTAAAGATGGAAGCCCGAAAACGATCCTGTCAAGCCTTTGGGGAGGTCTCGACATGACTCAAGAGCCGTACATTCTTATCACCGCCGACACCCACGGGGGCGGCAGCCATGCGCAGTACCGCGAATATCTCGATCCCCAGTGGCGCGAGGCGTTCGACGAATGGCGCGGCGGATACAAGAACCCGTCCCAGGAGCACTATGGCTCCAAGAAGATGCGCAACTGGGATTACGGCATCCGCAACAAGGATCAGGACAGCCAGGGAGTCGTCGGCGAAGTGGTGTTCCCCAACACCGTCCCGCCGTTCTATCGCAAGAGCATCGTCACGGCCCATCCGCCAAAACCTGAAAACTACCAGCAATGCCTGGCCGGTATCCGTGCGCACAATCGCTGGCTGAAGGATTTCTGCGCCGAGGATCCAGTGCGCCGAGCCGGGATTGGACTGATCCTGCCGAACGACTTCGATGAGGCGATCAAGGATATCGAGTTCATCGCCAAGTCGGGACTGCGCGGCGGCGTCCTCCTGCCGCTCATCCCGCCGGACGCGTACTGGCTGAAGCCGCTCTATCACCCGGCGTGGGACCGGGTGTTTGCCGCCATCCAGGACCATGACCTCGTCATCAATCAGCATACGGGCCAAGGCCTGCCGGACTACGGCGACGACGTAGTGGCGCAATCGATTTGGATCCAGGACGTGACCTTCTACGGTCAAGCCGGCTACCGCCACCTTCTGATGGCCGGCGTGTACGAGAAGTTCCCGAAGCTCAAGCACATCCTAACCGAGTCCGGCTGCTACTGGGTTCCGGCAATACTCCAGCAGCTCGATCGCGCTTACTACGCGATCAAGGCGGGCGCGCTGGGCGAGATGAATTACGCGGGAATGGAAATGCCGCTGAAGGAACCGCCCAGTGCTTATGCGAAGCGTCACTGCTACTACGGCGCGAGTTTCCCGAGCAAAGCCGATCTCGCCGGCATCGACGAGATTGGTGAGGATCACGTGCTGTGGGGCAACGATTATCCTCACTATGAGGGCACCTTCCCCTACAACCTCCAATCATTGCGCCTGACGTTCGGCGAGATGCCGGACTCGCGCCGGCGAAAGGTGCTGGGGTTGAACGCCGCGGCGCTCTACAACTTCGACCTGGAGAAGTTGAAGCCACTGGCGGCAAAATTCGGCCCGACCCCGGCGCAAGTGGAAACACCTCTGCCGCACGAAGAAATACCTCGTGACAGCGCCTGCTATCTCTTCCGCGACGCGCTTGCGCAGGCGTCCTGAGCCATGGCGATGCCCACCGACATCGGCATCGTCGATACGATGATCGGCTTCCCGGCCGATGATTTCAAAATGTACGACTTCATCCGCGCGCAACTCAAAGACCCTTCTGCGAAATTCGATTTCCCGGTCGAGTACATGTTCAAGAATGTGCCCAAGGAGTTGTACGGATCGAAAGATCCGATCGCGCTCACGCTGCACGAGATGGATCGATTTGGCATCGAGATTGGTGTGATCGGAGCCGGCGGGGAAGTCGGAACGAAGGCGTTGAAGGACCATCCCGATCGGTTCGTCGCGATGGGCAACGTCGACCCGAATCGCGGCATGGACGGCATCCGCGACATGGTGCGACAGCACGAAACATATGGCGTGCGCGCGTTCGGCGCGTTCAACGCGGGCTACAATCCGCAGGTCGGCATCTCCGATCCGTTGATGTACCCAATCTACGCCAAGTGTATTGAGCTGGGCGTCCCGATCTTCGCCTGCGCCGGCGTGCCGGGGCCAAGGTTCCCGATGTGGCCGCAGGAAGTACGCCTGATCGATCAGGTTATGTACGACTTCCCCGAACTGGTCTTTGTGACCCGCCACGGCTGTGAGCCTTGGGAAGACCTGGCCATCAAGCTGATGCTGAAATGGCCCAATCTCTACTATTCGACTTCCGCCTTCGCGCCCAAGCACTATCCGGACGCCATCATTCGTTATGCCAATACTCGCGGCGTGGACCGGATCATCTACGGCGGCTACTTCCCGATGGGCCTCTCGCTCGAGCGGATAATGACGGACATGAAGTCGGTGCCCTTCAACGAAAACGTCTGGCCGAAGTTCCTGCGCGACAACGCCCGCAAGGTCCTGAAGCTGAACGCCTGAACAAGCCCGCTACTGCTGCGCTGGCTTGATCTTGTAACGGATCGGCATGTGTTTGATGCCGCCGACGAAGCTTGAGCGCAGGCGCTCGACTGGTCCGGTCAATTCCGCGTGATCGAGGCGCTGCGCCAGTTGGCTGAAGATCACTGACAGTTCCAGCCGCGCCAGGTTGGCCCCGAGACAAAAATGCTCTCCAATTCCGAAAGACAGGTGAGGATTCGGATTGCGGCCGACGTCGAACTTGAACGGTTGGTCGAAAACGTCCTCGTCGCGGCTGGCTGACGGGTAGAACAGACAGACCGACTCGCCGGCGCGAATTTTCTGTCCGCGCACACTGGTGTCGCTCGCGGCGGTGCGCGTGAACTGGATGACCGGCGAGGTCCAGCGCACAATTTCCTCGACCGCGGTTTTGATCAGCGAGGGATCGGACTTGAGTCGGCGGAACTCCGCCGGATTTTCGATGAGCGCCAGCAGACCGCCGCTGGTCGCATTGCGTGTGGTCTCGTTGCCTGCCACCACCAGCAGCAGCAAGTACGACAGAAGCTCCAGCGCGGCCACCGGCGCGCCATCAATTTTCGCGTTGGCGATGATGCTGGTGACGTCGTTGGTCGGATGCTTGCGGCGCTCGTCGACCAGGTCGGTGAAGTACTGGAACACTTCCATTCGCGCCTGGTCGAAGGTTTCGGTCGCGTCTTTGCCGGACTGAAATTCAGGATCGCCGCCGCCGATGATTTCATTGGTCCATCGGAACAACCGCGGCCAATCCGGGCGCGGCACGCCCAGCATCTCCGCAATCACGGCAACCGGAACCTTCGACGAGATCTCGGTGACGAAGTCGCATTGATCCCGGTCCATCACGTCGTCGAGAATTTCCGCGGTGATTTTTGCGACCTCGGGCTCGAGCGCGCGAATTGAGCGCGGGGTGAAATACTGGCTGAGGATCGTCCGATATTCGCCGTGCTGCGGCGGATCCATATTCAGCAGATGCTTGAGCGGCCCGGCGTCGGGCGGAAGGCCGCTGTCGCCCTCGTCGAGCATGAAAACTGAGAGCCGCGGCCCGTTGAGCCATAACCGCGGCTGAACGCTGATCTCCTTGAGGTCGGCTGCCTTGGTGATCGCCCAGAACGGATCCATCCGCGGACGATCGATGTAACACACGGGATGGTGTTTGCGCAGGTAGGTCCATTCGGCGTGCGGGTACCCGTTCTTCTGGTAATAATCGGGGCTGATGATATCGATCGTGTCGAGCGAGAATTCGCGGTCGCTCACGCTGTGATTACCTGTCGCCTGGCTTTCCATTGGGCACTCCTGCGTTGATCGTGCGGTCTGTTGAACGCATCACATCTTCGCATCCACCCAGACGGGATGCCACTTCTCACGACCCGAGAGATGTCGCGGGATAGTAAACACCTTGAGGCTGCCGGATCCACCAGGCGCCGGTCGCCGCCTTTTCCTCGGGGGTGGAGTAACGATAGTCGTACAGCAGGGCGCGCACGTAGACGGGTGGTTTGCCAGGGAAAGGATTGTTGCCGAGCAGCGCGGTCACGTCCGGCGAATTTTCCAGCAACCGCTGGAGGAACATCGAAAACCAGGGATTCTCCTCAGCCGTTCCCAGCGCGGCGAACCACATCTGCCAGTCGAGACGCGGCTGATGTGGAAAGTTCCATAGCGGTCGCCGCATGACGTCGCCTGGTTTGTATTTGAAACCGTATTCGCGCCAGTTAACCGCGTCATCGGAGCCCTCGACGATGATTTCCGGCAGCGTCGTCGTCATCACGGCAAACAAACCGTAGGTGTTGACGATACGCAGGGGCGCGATTTCTTCGTTGAGCCACGCAGCCGGAATCGAGATTCGGCTGGTGAAAACCGCGCGCAGTTGTGACAGACCGATGAACACAATCAGCAGCCCGACCGCACCGACCGCATAGGAAACGATTTTTCGCGGCTGAATATGGCGGACGTGGAGTTGCACAAGCCGGATCATGCTTGGTGGAAGAACCCGGCGCAGCGCGGCGTCGTCGAACAGTGGCAGGCACAAGGCCATCGTCAGGAGATTGAAGAACGCGTAGTTGCCGGTGAGAAGGATCACCAGTTGCAGCAACAGAATCCCGAAGGCCGCGACAAACCTCAGCCGCCGCGGGAAGAGGATTAAAAATGGCAGCACGATCTCAATGAAAAGGGTGGCCGCCGTCGCCGCGATGAGTACAGCCTGCGGTAGGTGATGGACGTACCATGCCAGCGGCGTCGGCAACGGCTCCGTCTGAAAATAGTAGGAGAGCGCGGAAAGCTTGGCCCAGGTTGGGTCGCCGCTTAGCAGTTTGACCACGCCTGAAAGAAACATGAAGCGGAACAATAGCCAGCGCAGCAGCCAGATGCCCGGCTTGGTCGCCATGCTCAGAAGAATCGCGAGGAAGCCGGATTCCAGCAAAAGCAGATCCCACTGAAAGCCCGTAAAAGTCTGACCGGCGTAAAAGATCGAAAGGTAAAGCACATAGAGAAAAAACGAACTCGTGCGTGGCAGGATGTCGAAACTCAGGAGTAGCGACAGCGCCGCTCCGGCCCAGCACGCCGTTTGAATCGCGAAATCGCCTTGGCTCAGCCAGAAGACCATCGGGAACTGCCAATAGCCTTCCACGCCAAGTTGGCTCCTGACGGCGCCGGCAAAGTCGGATAGCGGCGCGATGCCGTGGCTGCCGATAAGCCCCAACGCCTGCAAGCCAAATGAAACAAAGGCCGTGAGATAGATCAGTCCCATGGCCCGCAGAAACAGCCATGCAATCAGGTCGTAACGCGGCGGTTCGTAGTCGCGCCCCCATAGCCACAGGCATGGGCGGTAAAGTGCGCCGCGATGCGCCGCCACGAACGCGTACATGCGCTCGGCGATTGCAGCGAACGCGGGAAGACGTCGATAAAGCGTGAGCCAGAAGCCTTTGCCGCTCGCATGACTCAAGGTAAGGAGGGCGGCTTCGGCGCCGCTCGCAATCTTGCCATCGGGCGCGACGTATTGAACGGCACGCTGGAACGCGGCCCGGGGAATTTCGGGAAATTGTGCGGCGACTTGCTGGTAGGGCGCATAGGTCACGCGATCGCCGGTTAGCCGCTGCCAGTAGCGCACCCAGTAGATGCAGAACCCGCAATCGCCGTCGTAGATCAGAAGCGGGTGGTCGCGGGCAATGGTCGTTGTCTGCATGACTCCTGAAGTATGCCTGAAGACTATAAGAAGAAAAAATTCAGCGGATCTGGTTGCTGGCGATCAGTCACTGCGAGTAAGAATCGGGACGACTGCTAATCGATCTGTCGGGAGGAACCAGCGTGGGCAGCATCAGCGCAGTAGACGAGAAGACCGGTCGCAAGTTCTATCTTGACGATCCAGACGATATCCAGCCCGGCGAGAAGGTGGTGTTCCTTTTGAGCTTGCATGGTGGAGGTTCAGTGGGCGCGTGGCAGCGCGCCTACTTTCCCGCTTTCAAATACAAAGAAAAGTACAGGTTGGTTATCGCGACGCCGTCTTCGGCCACCAAGGAGCCAATACGGCGATGGGTGGGCGAGGCCGATGACGCGCATCTGCGCAATATTGTGGAATACGTGTTCGACCGTTACGGGAAGCGCAACATCGCATCGTTGTGGCTCGTTGGCCATTCCCAAGGCGGCATGACGGCGAACCGCCTGCTGGGCGACGACTTCTTCAAGGATCGAGTTGACGGGTGGCTGAGCCTCTCTGGCGGGCGAATCGGACCGATCGAACTTCCAGCGTCATTCTTCGTCCCCGTGCGCGCGTCGCTTCCCTCGATGCCGCAGGGAGGCGACGCGCCGCGCCCGGGCCGTGCCTCGACGCCTGACTGCGACATATCCTTCATCTTCGCGACGGGCGAGCATGAGATGGTCGCGCTGCCATCGACTTCGCCATGGGCGGACAAATACGGAGCCGGCGCGCGGGTGAGATTGGCCGATGTGGTCGACGACGAGCCCGGACTAATCTACGACACCTTGCGAGAAGGGAAATCGACTCCATCGTGGGGTCTGCGGCCACGACCGGGCAGCGCTCAGGTGTACGTCTACCCAAAAGCGCGGGACGGGCGCATGATCGCCGACGTCGTGCGCCTTGATAAGGGCCACACCGAGGGACTGGAGCCGAGAATCACGGAAGAGCTCATCAAGATGATGGTCGCGGCACCCGGCGGGAAAGCCCAGCACTGAGACTCGCGCGGCTTCCGACGGCTGCGAACAAGGAAGGGATAATGTCATACAAGCATCCGTCGGGTGAAGAATTTGGCGGCGTCATTGGCCGCACGATCGCGGAGTCGAAACCGTGGTGGCCCGAGCCGAAATTCGCCAAGGGCGCGCCGAATGTCGTGATCGTAGTGCTCGACGACAGTGGCTTTGCGCATCTGGGTTGCTACGGCTCGACCATCGAGACGCCGAACATCGACCGCCTCGCCAGCGCCGGTCTGCGCTTCACGGGATTTCACACCACCGCGCTATGCTCGCCGTCGCGCGCGTGCCTGCTCACCGGACGCAATCATCACGCGGTCGGGATGCGCGCTATTTCCAACATGGACACTGGGTTTCCCAACATGCGCGGCGCGCTTCCCCGATCCGCCGCGACGCTGGCCGAGATTTTGCGCGACCACGGTCACGCGACGTTCGCTGCCGGCAAGTGGCATCTGGCGCCGATGGCAGAATGCACCGCGGCGGGACCGCTGCACAATTGGCCGCTGCAGCGCGGGTTCGATCGCTACTACGGTTTTCTGCAGGCGGAAACCGATCAGTTCTATCCCGAGCTGACCTCCGACAATCACTTCATCGATACGCCCGGCACCGTCGCCGAGGGCTATCATGTGTCCGAGGATCTGGTCGATCGCTCGATCGGGTTCATTCGCGACTCCAAGTCATTGGTCCCCGAGCGGCCGTTCTTCCTCTACCTGGCTTTCGGCGCGACTCATTCGCCGCATCAGTCGCCGCGCAGCTATCTCGAGAAATATCGCGGACGGTTCGACGCCGGCTGGGATGCGGCGCGCGAGGAATGGTTCGCCCGGCAAAAGCAATTCGGAATCGTGCCCAAAGACACGCGCCTCGCCCCGCACAATCCGGGCGTCAAGCCGTGGGCGCAGCTATCGGAAAAAGAACGCCTGTTCGCCGCGCGGCTGCAGGAGGCGTTCGCGGCGATGCTTGATCACACCGACGCGCAGATTGGGCGCCTCGTCGCCTTTCTCGAAGATCTCAGCCTGCTCGACGATACGCTTTTCATCTTGATGTCCGACAACGGCGCCAGCCAGGAGGGCGGCCCGACCGGCGTGCTCGACGAGATGCGCTACTTCAACGGCATGCGTGAGGATCTCGATGCGGCGGTCGCACGCTTGGACGACATCGGCGGACCGAATAGCCACTGCAATATTCCGTGGGGATGGGCGCAGGCGGGTAACACGCCATTGAAGTGGTACAAACAGAATACTCACGGCGGCGGAGTGAGAGATCCGCTGATAATTCACTGGCCCGCGAAGCTGGGAACGGCGGGACAAATCCGCCGCCAGTTCTGTCACGCGATCGATCTCGCGCCGACTGTGATGGATCTGCTGAACATCGAGCCGCCGACCGTCGTCGCCGGCGTCCCGCAAATGCCGGTGCATGGCACCAGCCTCGCGCCCGCGCTCACCGATCCCAATGCGGCGAGCGCAAGAACCACGCAATACTTCGAGATGCTCGGGCATCGGGGAATCTGGCATTCCGGTTGGAAGGCGGTCACGCATCATGAGTCGGGAACGCCGTTCGACGACGACAAGTGGGAGCTTTACCATCTCGACCAGGACTTCTCCGAGTGCAACGACCTGGCGGCCTCCGAGCCTAAGCGCCTCAAGGAGATGATCGACCTGTGGTGGTCGGAGGCGGAACGCAACGGAGTGCTGCCGCTCGACGATCGCGGGGCCGCGATGCTGTTCCGCGCGGCGATGCGCCCGGGGTTGCCGACCGCGCGCCGGCGATTCGTTTACTATCCGCCCATCTCACACATCGTCGCCGACGCGTGTCCGTCTACGGCGCGTGGTTGGACCATGACGGTGGAACTCGAGCATCCACCCGACGCGGACGGCGCGCTCATCTCGCGTGGCAGCAGCAACAGTGGGTTCGCGCTCTACGTAAAACAGGGCCGGGTGAAGTTCGACTACAACTGCTTTCATCAGCACACTCTGGTTGCGTCGGAGAATCTGCTGGCTGAGGGGCGCCACCAAATCGTCGTGAAGATCGACAAGACCGAAAAGACCGCCGCGCGCGCCGCACTGCTTATCGACGGCGTGCAGGTGGGAGAAGGTCAAATCGCAAACCTGCTTCGAATCCTTTCCAGCACCGGCATGGACCTCGGTCGAAGTCTTTCGCCGATCAACGCGGACTACCAATCACCGTTCAAGTATCCGGGACGGATTCTCAGCGCTGTGTTTGAACTGCCGACCGGACCACAGGACCGCGAGATCGACGCGCAAGTGCGCGCCGCCATGACGCGTCAATAGATGTGCGATCCGGGTGGCTTGACGTAAGCGTAGCACTGTTGGATTGTCTCACGGTCGAAAGGGGGAGCGTCGTTGGCATCGAAACCAATAAAGGTCGCGGTCCTTGGAGGCGGATGCGCTTCTATCGCGGCCGCCTTCGAGCTGAGCCGCCCCGAGCATCAAGGAAAGTATCAGATAACTGTCTACCAGATCGGCTGGCGACTCGGAGGGAAGGGTGCGTCGGGCCGCGGACCGTCCGATCGCATCGAGGAGCACGGCCTGCACATCTGGATGGGCTCCTATGAGAATGCTTTCCGGATGGTACGTGAGTGTTATGCCGAACTTAATCGAGATCCCGCAAGATACCGGATAGCGGACTGGCGCGATGCGTTCTCACCGGCGCCGTTCCTTGCCGTAACTCAGCAGGACTCGCAAGACTCATGGCTAAGCTTTATGTCGTACTTCCCTCCGGGCGATGGTCTGCCGGGGGATCCGCTAACCGATACTAATCCATTCACGATCACTTCCTATCTGGTTCGCACGGCGGGTCTCGTGCGGACCTTGTTGCTAACTATTCAAAACCGCCGGGCCGGTGATGCTAAGAGAGATGAAGCCGGGACCAAAGGAAGCGCATGGACCGGCGACTCGACCAATCGACCTGCTGAGGAAATCATCAAGGGCCTGACGCGTCTGCTCAAATTCGGAATCCTGGCAACTGTCGCAGGCCTCGCGGAGGCCGCAGGATTGCTCGAGATGGCCTTCCGGTCGCTTCCCCTATATCCCGACAACCTGATAGCCAAGCTGGTAGAAACTGCGGCTAGTAGCTCGCGTCGTCAACTCGAACTGGTGGTGGGCGACGATCCGGATTTGAATTGGTGCTGGGTGGTCATAGACTTAGCGCTTTCTTCGATGCTGGGAGTGTTGCGGTTCGGGCTCATCACGGATCCGCGTGGCTTCGATGCGATCAACGACTACGATGTCCGCGAATGGCTGAGACTGAACGGTGCGTCTGAGCGCTCGCTCAACTCGGCACTACTCCGTGGCGCGTACGACCTCGCGTTCGCCTATGAAGACGGCAACTATCGCCGCCCACGTCACGCGGCAGGGGTAGGTCTTCGCGGGACGTTGCGCATGCTCTTCTCTTCGCGCGGAGCCCTCTTCTGGAAAATGCGCGCGGGAATGGGAGACATAGTATTCGCGCCGCTATACGAAGTGCTCAGGAATCGTGGAGTTTCCTTCGAGTTCTTTCATAGACTTACAAATTTGAAATTAGTCGATCCCGCCAAACAACTATCGGGCGAACGGCCCTACGTGGAGTCGCTGGAGTTCGATGTCCAGGCGCAACTCAAAGAAGGAACACAATACCAGCCTCTGATTGAGATTCGAGGCCTTCCATGCTGGCCGTCGAGACCAGACTATTCGCAACTGGTTGAGGGCGAAAGCCTGGAGCGTGAAAAATGGGACTTCGAATCAAATTGGAAGTCCAGCAAGGTCGCGGCAAAGACACTTAGGGTGGGTGTCGATTTCGACGTCGTGGTCTTCGGACTGGGACTCGGCGCAGTACCTTATACCTGCAGGGAGATACTCGAACGCGATCAACGATGGCGCGACATGGTGGCTCAAGTGAAAACCGTCGCTACGCAGGCATTCCAGATCTGGATGCGCGAGGACATGCGATCACTTGGATGGGAACACCCTCCGGTATGCCTGGCGGGCTTTGCTCAACCGTTTGATACCTGGGCCGACATGAGTCACCTGATAGGGCAAGAGTCATGGCCGTCCGAACCGCACGCGATTTCGTACTTCGTCAGTGTGCTATCCGAATCCGGCGCGAAAGAGCGCTATGGCAGTGATGGCTACACAGCGGAGCTGCGCTCGGAGGTCAGAACGAATGCTATTCGGTTTCTCAGTTCCGACATCCGCCGGCTCTGGCCTAAGGCTGTCGGTAGCAACGGGGACTTCAGATGGGAGCTACTGATGGATCCCTGTCCGAAAGATACAGCGCCGCCAGCACGAGCTGCTAAGTCCCAGTTCGATACGCAATACTGGATCGCGAATGTCGATCCGTCGGAGCGATATATCCTATCGCTGCCTGGAACTACTCGTTACAGAATCTCTCCGCTGGATAACACCTACGACAACTTGACGATCGCCGGCGATTGGACTAGTTGCGGATTCGACGTCGGATGTGTCGAAGCGGCGGTGATGTCCGGCAAACTGGCGGCTCACGCAATCTCGTCCTTCCCGCGCCTGGAAGATATCATCGCCTACGATCATCCATAATGAATGCATTGAAGCAGCCAGCTCCAGCACGAACACTAACTACGGTCAACTTTGGGTTAATAGCATGAGCGACTTCACGCGCTATCGTAGGAACGATCCTCCGCGCTTTGCACCGAGGCGCCAATTTTCGAATTTGTACCGCCCCTATCACGCGGCCAATGCAGGCGGACGAACGGCGTCATTCACACCGCCCGGAGGATTCGCGCCGGGCCAATCCGGAGTGGGTTCTAGTGCTCCGGGAGTCGATAGTGCCTATCGTGTGGTCAACCGCCTTATGCCGGCGGGAGGACAATATAGTCCGCGATCGCGGCGTGGAATGGTCAATGGGTTGCAGGAGTTGATGGATCGCGCGATCTCAACCTACGGCGAAATGGCATCGCTTATGATGGAAATGCTGAACGGCATGTATGGCGAGCAAGGTGCTTCGCCATTGCAGGCTGCGGACACTTATCTGTGCACGACGGTTCCTGTCGACTTCAAGAGCAATAGGCCTTGCGAGGTGTGGCTCGAACTTTATCCGTACAGTGCGCTCGCTGATTTGAGCACGGCTGACTTACCTTTGAAGGCGCAACACAATCCTACTCTAACGCTCAACAACGTCGCCCACTTCGGTCCTGCCACAACCGGCGCTGGAACGGTGCTATATGTCGATTTGTTATCAGCCGCCGGGACACCAAGCGGCTTGTTTCAAGCGCTGGTCGTGGATAGCAAAGGTCAACAGCGAGGTACGCTGACCCTCGGTCTCGGTTGATGCCTAACAGGTCAGCGGAGCCGCAAGATTGACTGCATGACCTCTACCATGGTTCCGGACATTTTGCGCGAATACGGCGAACTCATTCGCGCTGCGGTACGCAACTACCTTCCCGCGCGTGAACCGCGCCGGTACCTTTACGATCTGGTCGCTGACTATCCGGAGCGCGGCGGCAAGATGATGCGTCCAAGTCTTTGCATCGCGACCGCTCGCGCGTTCGGCGCCCGCCTCGAAGAAGCGTTGCTCACCGCGGTGTCGATCGAGTTGCTGCACAACGCGCTGCTGATTCACGATGACATCCAGGACGAAAGCGAAGAGCGGCGTGGCCGGCCCACGCTGCACGTGCTTCACGGCGTACCACTCGCCTTGAATGCCGGCGACATGCTGTCCCTCATGAGCCTGAAGCCACTCATCCAGAATCGCGAGTTGATCGGCGATCATCTAACGCTGCGCATCATCGAAGAGACGGAGCGGATGGCGCATGAATGTGCCGAGGGACAGGCGCTCGAGCTGGGATGGCGCAGGGACAATACCTCCGCTCTGGAGGATGAAGACTATCTTGAGATGGTGCTGAAGAAGACTTGCTGGCTCGCAACAATCTATCCAATTCGGGTAGGTGCTCTGATAGGTAGTCGCGACTCGGTTAATCTCGATGACTTCGGCCCATTCGCGTTTCTGCTAGGTGCCACCTTTCAGATTCAGGACGATTTGCTTAACCTAGTGGCGGAAGGGTCCTATGGCAAAGAACTCAACGGCGACATCTGGGAAGGCAAACGAACTTTGATGTTGATTCGGCTCTTTCGCGAGGCCGACGTCGATGAACGCAGCCAATTGTCCCACCTTATGTCACTGGCGCGAGATCAACGCCGCTTATGTGACATTGTCTGGATCCGTAAGCTCATGGACAAGTATGGCTGCGTCGAATACGCGCGCCGGATCGCGCATGGACTAGCCGGCGCCGCGCAGCAGGAATTTGTTGGGCTCTCAGCCGGCTTGCCTGACTCTCGCGATAAGCGTTTTCTCGAGAAGATGGTGACCTGGGTAATAGAACGTACTTGAAGACGGCTCGCCTAAGATCTGAACTTCAGCTTGCTAGACCTACCAGGGGGACAGTCAGGCATGAAACCAGACAAACTGCCGCGATATTCCGGGACCGCAGTAGATCATGCCCGGCCCGTGATGGCAGTGACCGGAACCGACGTGCAGATGAGTCTGTCGAGCGTCAGCTTCCAGATTTACCCGCTGAGAGCCAGTATGGCGCGACTGACTCAGTTCTGCGATCTGTACCTCAACTTCACTCACGAACAAGACCGCCCGCCCTTTTTCTTTCGCCCTGCACTTCCTTATGTGCTGTTGCAAATAATCGACTACGGCAGCATGGCTATCGAATGGCAGAACATGGGCTGGTTCGGGGCGCGCGAGCTATGCTTTACGATTCCGCTCGAGTGCTACCAAAGGATCGGCAACGAGCTGACCTTCGTGGACTGGGCAACAATTTCTCCTTTTATTTTTGCCGATAACCCACTTTCGGTGAGAAACGGCCGCGAAGTGTACGGATGGCCTAAGGTTGCGATGCGGATGGATAGCCTCACGCCCAGCCTTGATCCTTTAGACTTGGATTTGGTGATTCGGCTTAGTCTTGAAGTTCCCGCTCCGGCCGCCGCTCGGTCAGCAGACAAATTTGTCCCTTTTCTTGATGTAGTTCGCGAACCCGCTCCATTTCAATCGATGCGTCGCGCCGGTAGTGACTTTCTTACCGCCGTGCCGGACGCGCTCGCAAGATCGATGTCGTTTATGTCCGATGCCGCGCGCTCTTTCACCGATCTAGGTGCCTACCGTTATCAGGAGTTCACGGACCTTGGATACCTGCAAGCGGCGAGCGACCTGGGGTTTCAGTACCTGAGAGCCTTGCTCCCCCAAGTGATAGGCGATCCGAACATCGCGCCTTTTCCTCAGGCGATAGGCTATGAAGGGAACGCCATAAACCTCAAGCAGTTTCGCGACGCCGAAGACCCTGACACTGCTTGCTATCAAGCTATCACGGTCTCGAAGATGACGATGGAACGGATCAATGACGCAGGCCTTTTGTTGGACCTTAGGTCAGGCGATCCTCCTTCGGGCCGCTTCCTCTTGCGCCTGTTTCGGTACGGAACGCAACCGATTGTCGAAAACCTCGGATTGGAAGTTGCCGGCGGTGCCTCTGTCGGCGATTGGGATGTCACTCTGCTGGAACCTCAGATGCCATTCTGGATGAACGCAGACCTCAGTTACGGTCAGGGTGAGACCCTATGCTGGCGCAGCCGCTGCTCCGGGTGGTCCGAAGAGACACCCACTCCATTGCCTAAGACGGATCCCGGACAGACAGGGATTCCGTACATTCCGCTAGGAAGTGGAGCGCTGCAAGAAATAACCGGCCCATTCACCTTTCCGACCCTGACCATTCGCGTCCTTCCGATGATCGCAAATCAACCCAAGCTGTCCGACTATTGCAAGGAGTATCTTACGAACAAAGCACTCGAGGGCATCCCATACAGGCTGGAACCCTGGGGCTCGTATGTATACCTCCTAGCGGCAAGCTACGATGGATTGACCGCCAGGTTGAACAGCGCCGGCCTTTCGACCGATCGCGAGGTCGCAATCGTCATCCCGGTCAAGATGTACCACGACAAGGAGCTGGTTGGAGTGGCGCTCCTGCCGGCGTTCACCTTTGCAGGATGCCAGGTATCTGCGATCACCGATCGAGAGGTCTATGGCAGGCCTACTCTGCTGAGTGAATTGAAGAGTCCGCCAACCAATTGGATGGATTCCGACGGCAAGCCTGAACAGTTGTTGCAACCGCTACTCGAGATTTGGACCAACCTGATGCCCTCGGACTATGTCGGAGCGGAGGCGGCCAATCGGTCGGTACTCGAGATCGATAGAGGCAAGTTTCCTTCGCCCGCCGACCCGGAAGGAAGGTCGCTCCGTGACTGGGCGCATACGCTACTAGAGGACTATAGACATAAGACCGAAACAGCAGGTTCGAATTCTGCGTCGCTGGAGATCGTTAAGAACGCCATGCTCGCAGTTCTGTTTTGTGATATTCCGATTTTAAGTATTGCTTTGAAGGAGTTCATGGATGCTGCCGATTTGGACAAAGCCTGCCTGCAATCTTTGGTTCAAGTCAGTAGGTCGATCGAATCTGTGCACGGTATAGGAGAGTTCGAGCATCCACTCCAGGTGTTGATTCCCAACTATGACACCCTGCCGATAGTGGATTCGCTCGGTCTGGAGGTGAAATGGACCAAGAGCATGTGGGATCCGGAAATTGGCAATGTAGCAACCCATGTAATTGAGCCAATTCGCCCCTTCTGGATCAAGCTCGCGATGACAGGAGCTGGCAGCAAGAACCTTTGCTTGCGCGCGGGAACGGAAACCAATTGGCATACCAATCAGGATAGTGCAAAGGTGACTACTCCGCCGCCTTTTGGCGACAAGGACTTGCGACTCCCCTTCGGCCCGGGCCTCTCAAACAGCCTCAAACAAGACAAGTCGCAACGCTCCGTGCAGGTTGCCACTGAGGAATGGCTCCGAGGACTTCTTGCAGAAGAGCTCCGTCAAATTCGGCAAACAGTGGGGAACGACGCATTGCAAAAACATCTCAGGTCTCTGAACTTACGCTCCCGCGTACCATCCACCGATCCAAGTGCGCCTCCGGACGACTCGTGGACCGCATTCGTGGATTCGTTCCGAATAGAAGAATTGCTGCAAACAATCGACGGGCTTCAAAAGAACCTTAAGGTCGCATCGAGTCGCTACACTGGGAGTGATTTGGCTGACGCGATCGAAAAAATCGATCCGCAAACAGCCATTGAGGACATATTGAGCGAAGACTGGATAAGGCCGCCGGCCCACGACGTATCGGACGCCGCAGAAGATACTTCACCGCATCCTATCAAGCTCGTCCACCATCCCAAGCCCATGCCCACGTTTCGAATTGGTCGCGATTCAGCGGGATCCCATTTCAAGTCTGGCAAAACTGATTGGACGGGGAAGGACGCCTCCAAGGATCCTTCGTGGTATTGGGAGTCAAACGATAAGCCGTCGAGCAGCTAGCAGTAACCTATTCGCCGATACCAATCGATCGCATCGAGGATGGCGCCGTACAGCGGACGAGGTGCTATGCCGAGTTCAACTTGACGCCGATCGGGCGCCGGGCAATCCAAAGCACTTGCCAACATAAGAAATACCGATGGCACCGGCGTGCTCTGTCCCAGCACTGCGAGTGCTAGCTCCGCCCAGTAGCTACCCGCGACCGCCAGACTTGCAGGAATAGAGGTGCGCGGCGGACGGACCTGACCGATCTCGCAGATCCATGAAAATAACATGGCGACTGAGATGTTGTGTCCGCTAAGTGGTATTGGATCGCCGAACTTCTCAGCCTTGAGCGCCGCGATTGTTGCGTCGGCAACGTCGCGCACGTCTATAAGATTGAGTATTTGATTCGTCATCGTCGGGACTTCACCCGCAAGCAGGCGCGGCACTATGCAGAACTCGCGTTGGCGCATGTCCCACGGACCGATGCACATGGTGGGGTTCAGCAGTACCGCCTTGATTCCGCTCCGCGCTGCGTTGATAGTCTCGGCCTCGATCGCTTCTTTGACTGCGAAGTATGGATGTGCACCACGCATCATCTCGTATTGCACCGTGTCGAAGCCTCTTCGATGCGATGTTACCGTTGCGAACGACCCTACCGAGACCAGGCGCGCCTTGTACTTGAAAACCGCCGCAAGCAGCTCGCGAGTGCGTAGTATCGCATCCGAAACGGGATCGGAGTCCCTCTTGCTCGCACTTCGAAGGACACTTAGCGGATACGGCGCGGCCGCATCGACTACAATGTCATGGCCGAAGACCCACTGGTCGAACTGCCCGAACGTCCCGCTGTCCCCGCAAGCGAAACGTACTGGCAGGCCCGCAAGATTGTATCCGGGCACGCTCTTACGGCTGGTAGCGGTGACCTCGATTCCTTGATCAAGGAGTGCGCGGACGATGGCATTGCCGATGTGTCCAGTCGCGCCAATAACCACTGCTTTCACTGCTGACTGGCTCCTGGGAGTGAACAGTTTCTGGTAGGATCGCCTGGAGCAAGGGCTGCATCATCAGTCGAGCGCGAGCAGCAGGTTTCGCGCCTCGGAAAGATCGATGCTCTCAATCCCCTCGCCGAATGAGCTATACACTTCGCGAAGAATCTCTCTCGCCTCGGCGTTCTGACTTCTTTTCATTTGTAACCGGCTAAGGCTCGTTGCGGCGCGTAACTGAAATGTCCGCGCCCTTTGCCGATTGGCGATAGCTATCGCGTCACGAAAACTCTGTTCCGCCTGCGCCGCTCCACTTCCACCCTCATGCGTTTCTTTTTCACTAGCGAGCAGTATTACTTCACCCTTGATTCGATGCAGTTCCGCCTCGAAAAACCGCTCACTGATCTGATCGACGAGTTCGATCGCCTGCTCGAGCATCGCGAGTGCCAGTGACGGATTCCCCTGTCTGGCAACGACTTCCGCCATTGCACCTCGCACCCAGGGTTGAAACAGCTCGTGTCCTATCGGCGCCAGTCCTCGTTCCGAACCAACCGCTGACCGCGCCAACATCTTTCCCTGGGCACACAGGCTCATCCCCTGCAGGCCGCGGACGATGGTCATGTTGTGCGTGAATCCGTTTTCTTCGCAGATAGGAATCGCCTCGGCGATCCGGGCATCCGCGCTCGAGTAGTCCCGGCGAAGCTGACAGAACATCGCGTCATTCACGACGTACCAGGCCAACGTAAAAGGATGTTCGAGCTTACGCGCCAACCTTTCCGCTTCGAATGCGCGCTGCTGCGACTCCTCGAGCTTTCCAAGAATCCATAATGTGACCGCGTCATAGTGCAAGGAGCTCATCAAAGGATCCTGGCCGAAGGTAAACAACCCTCCATCGTCCGCTGAATTGTGCCGCTCGATCGCCATGTCATGAGTCTCGTGCGCGGCTGTCATCTCTCCCATGAAGTGCTGACTACATCCCAACGCCCACAACGAATAGAGGGTCAGTTTGTCATCATCGAGCTGCTTTGACAGTTGCCGGCATTCTTCCGCGAAGTAGCGCGCATCGCGATGCTCCCCGCGAACAAGGTGATGCATCCAGAGACCAAAGACGACCGAAAACAGACTGGGATCTCCGCCTAGGCCGAGTTCCTGGCACAACTCACGCGCGCGCCGATAGGTGTTACCTACTTCCGGGACGTACCAGCCATCGATCGCCAGCATCGCCACTCCGTGGTCGATTCGAAGATCCAATTCCTGTCGCGAATGCTCCTTGGACTTAGGTAACTTTGCCAAAAGAGTCAAGGCGTTTTGCAGGTGTCGTAGTGCGGCTTCATAGGCGCTTTGCGCGAGCGCTTGATTGGCAGCCATAGCAAGATACTTGACGGTCTTGTCCGCATTCGAAACCGGGCCTGCATGCCATAGGTGGTGTGCGAGATCATGCGCATGATCTTCGAGCGCGCTCTCATAGAGGCGCTCGATAGCTTCCGCCACATTCAGATGAAGACGCTGTCGCCGCGGCGGCGAAATTTCGCTTACAACGGTTTGACTGATTAACTCATGCGAAAAGCGAAACAAGGATTCAGGATATTCCAGAGTCGACGAAATGATTCCTGTCCTTTCCGCCTCTTCGATGCAATCGAGTAGCACCTCAGTGTCCGTGCTGGTCGAAGCCTCGAGCAGACCGAAGGTGAAGGATCGTCCTATGACAGCCGCGGTACTTAGCGTTTTTCGCGTTTGCTCCCCAAGCCCCGCCAGGCGCCTACCGATTACCAGGCGTAGGCTGTCCGGCACATCCATCGCATCGAGCTTGAAGGAACGAGTAAGAGTGCCGCTAGGATCGGAGAGGCGCCCACGCTCGCTCAAGTGTTTGAACAATTCCTCGATGAAAAACGGGTTACCTTCCGTGCCAGAGTAAATTGCATTCACCAGCGACGCGGGCGGTTCTTGCCCGCTCAGCGTGCGAATCATATCGAACACAGCGTCCTGGGAAAGACCGCGCAGTGTTATTCGCTCGAGGAGATGGAGACGCGTGAAGCTATCCAACGCCTGCGCCAGCGGCCCGGCCGCCGTGAGCTCGTTGTCGCGAAATGTTCCTATGATCATGACCGGCAGTTTGCGGACCGCGCGCGCGACATGGGTGATTAGCGCCATAGTCCCTTCGTCGGCCCAGTGAAGGTCCTCGACTAACAGGAGCAGCGGACTATCGGCGGCTGCACGAACCAGGAACTCCGCGACCGCATTGAACAGAACGCGCCGTGACTGCTCGGGCGACGCTTCCAACGGCGACGGAATATCATGAAACGTCCGGCGCAGTTGTGGCACCAGCCGAGCAATCTCGGCGGCGTCGTCTCCCAATGCCAACCGAACAGCCTCCGGACTCGCGGCGCGCCCGAAAAAGCTCTCGAGGATCTCGACTACCGGGATGTACGGGACGGCGTCGTCGCGTTCGTAACAATTGCCGGCCAGCGTTTGAAATCTCCTGGCCGAAGCCTCGGCGCCAATTTCAGTCGCGATTCGAGTCTTCCCCACTCCCGCTGGCCCCGCGATCATCGCGACGCATCCTTCGCCCCGCGCCGCCTGCTCGAGTAGATGTAGCAGCGTCGCGCGCTCCAGCTCGCGGCCAACAAATTTTGTTTGATCTGCGAGCGCTATAAACCTCGCGTCGGGTCGGTGAGAAAAGGGCAGCACCGCGGCAGCAATCGATTGAGGTTTACCCTCCGTGGAAAGTTGCCACTGTATTTGCGACCGAGGACTCGGCGCGTAACTGCAGTACGATCCCGTCTTGATCGACTTTTCCAGTAACTCCGCCAGAACCTGGTGATGCTCCGAAATCTTCTGCAACGCGGCCTTGATGGCGCGGGTGACGTTCAGCCGCGCGCGCTCCGCCGCCGAGCCGGCTCGGCGATCGCGCCCGCCCAATCCGACGGCTCGCGAGATCTCTCGCGCCAGGAATTCTATCTCTGACTGAATCTCCTCGGCTCGCTCGACGTCCCGCCGTTCACGCGCGTCCTCCAGGTTCTCTCTGAGCTCGAGCAGCTTGCGCCTGTAATCTTCTTTCGCCTTGGAGTCGAGCATCTCCCCGGCATCGCCGAGGCGCCCGACACTCAGGTCGGTATCGGTCGCAGATGTCTCCGCAGGCGGGGTTTCGAGATTGAATTGTGTGTCGGGTCCGCTCAAGAGATCGAGCGAGTGAATCTCCTCTCGCGGATTCCCGAGCAAGCGATGAATGTAAGCGAGTCCCTTCGAGGCTCTCAGTGAAAACGTTTCGCCGGCGTAGCCGACGGTCCAATTTTCACCGATCAGTGCGAATAAAGCTGCTCCGTGGAGAACCCCTTCAGACGCAGGCGTGGACGGCTCCTGTCTGGGTACGATTGCTGCCAAACGATTTCCTCTGGCAAACGCAACAAACTCATGACCCCCTTAACAACGACTAAGAACGGTAGCACCTGTATAAACTAGTGTAAACCGGCAGTTTCCCCAACAAAGAGAGCTACTTACGCGTCGTTTAGCGCGACAGAACTTGAGAGTCACACGTCTTTTCTGTCCGATTTGAACACTCGTTCCAACAGCAATATGCTCAGCGCTGACATATCAGGGAGGTGAAGACGACATAAAGTTAGCGAGAGGCTGACGGCGCTCTGCCCGGAGTGCATCGCGGCGGCAAAACGAGGCTAAGATTTTGATGATGAACGCGGATCGCAGGAGCTTTCCCGGAGCGAAAGCTGTAAGAGAGTCCAAGTGCAGCCGTTGAGATCAGACGGCAATTGAGCGAGGCTTCAAGAAACTACACGTAGCGGCGGACTCGCCGCGGAGAGCGGCTGCGCGCTGAGTCCGAATGTCGAAACTATCTCGAAGAATAATGCTGGTCGTAGCCGCTGTCGTGGCGCTCATCGCGATTGCCTGGTGGATGATTTACGTGCCCGCGATTCAGGATGCGTTGCTTGGGCGCGCGATCGACAACGCCCTCGGCTCGACCCGCAACGACCTGCTCGAGCCTGACGCGCTGCGGGTGGTGTTGTGCGGCACCGGCAATCCGCTGGCCGATCGTAATCGCGCCGCCGCATGCACGGCGGTCTTCGCAGGCGGCAATATTTACATCGTGGACACTGGGCCCGGCTCATGGAAGAACCTCGCACTGTGGCATATCCCGGCGCCTCGGGTTGCAGCGGTGATGCTCACGCACTTTCACTCCGATCACATCGGCGATCTCGGCGAGCTCAATCTCGAGACGTGGGCGAATGGGCGGGACCATCCGCTGCGCGTATACGGGCCGCCCGGTGTCGATCAAGTGGTGAACGGATTCGCTCAAGCCTACTCGCTTGATGAGGGTT
>Ga0209333_1000387_pt1 | contig 24585 bp, 25 predicted proteins | sample BlaSpr_A8_OM2_O3_FD_187982 | JGI IMG/M metagenome (GOLD analysis project Ga0209333, IMG submission 187982) | Forest soil microbial communities from Thunder Bay, Ontario, Canada - Black Spruce, Ontario site 2_A8_OM2_O3 (SPAdes) (version 2) | ecosystem: Environmental > Terrestrial > Soil > Boreal... | reverse complement strand
CCGCCACCCTGCCGGTGGTTCGCTCCATGGCCCACAGACGCCAGCGGTCGCTTTCATAGCCTGGCCGGATCTGCGCGCGCCAAGCCAGATACTTGCCATCCGGGGAGTATTGCGGCCCGCTGTCCGCGCCCGGATTGCTGGTGATCTTGCGCGCCGTGCCGCCGGCCATCGAAACCGCGTAAAGATCGGAATTGGTGCTGGTAGCGGGCGCCGCATCGGCATTCGCCGCATAACAGACCTCGGCGCCGTCCGGCGAAATGGCGTAATCGTCACCGCCGCCGAGCGAGAACGGCGGCACGTCCAGCGCGCCCGGGGTCAAGTCTTTGGGATCCCCTCCCGAGACCGGAACTACCAACAAATGGCTGCGGCGCGCGCCTTGCCACCGATTCCAGTGGCGGTACAGCAAGTTGGTATAGATGCGCGCCTTCACTTTGCTGTTTTTTTCGTCGTCCAGCGCTTTTTTGTTGCAGGCATCGTTCGCCCCGCATTCGGGGTACACGTCACTCGTGAAAACCAGGTTCCTGCCGTCGGGCGAAAATAGAACCCCGCCCGCTTCGGTCGATAGATTGGTTACCTGCCTCGGGTTCGATCCGTCCGCGTCCATCAGCCAGATTTGGGAGGCGCCGCCGCGGTCCGAGACGAATGCGATACGCCGCGAATCGGGCGACCAGCGCGGCCGCTCGTTATCCTGCCCGGCTTGCGTAAGCTGTCTCGCGGCCCCGCCCGCGACCGGCGTCACGTAAATTTGCGCGATTCTCCGGTTGTTGGGCACATCGATGGTCTGGACCTGGAACGCCACCAGGCGGCCGTCGGGAGAGACTTGCGGATCGCCGATGCGCGCCAAATCGAGCAGCGCTTGCGCGTCGAAGGGAAGCTTCTGCGCGAACAGGCCGGCGGCCGCGAGAAGCGCGAGGAAGGCTCGATGCATAACCGAATTGTAGCGCCAGAGTGCGGCGCGCCAATACGGCGTTCGGAATTAGCTCTTTTCTTCCGGGCCGCGGCTAGGCGTCTCACTCCATTCAATCAATCGGGTGGCCGAAGCCTTGAAGTACCTCCAGCCGGGTCCGGTCAAACCGCCGATTTATTTCCGCGTGAGTCGCGTCGAAGTGACCGCGGATCTCCTCATCGGTCGTCAAACCGGTGTCCCTCAATTCCGCTGAATGCGTTTTGGCTCGCCACTTCTGTAAAGACAGAAGCGTTGCGCTGCATGTTAGCATGGTCTGCATCCCTCCGGCTTGGCATCTCTTATATGGAAACGCAACTTGATTTTCTTGGCAGCTTGCGGCGTACGCACACCTGCGGGCAGTTGCGCGCAGTTGACGCCGGCGCGCGCGTTTTATTGATGGGCTGGGTGCACCGCCACCGCGATCTCGGGGGCGTGATCTTCATCCATCTGCGCGACCGCGACGGCGTCACCCAGATCGCCATTCGCGCCGATGCGGATGAAGCCGCGCATCGCAGAGCCGAGCAGGTCCGTCCGGAGTACGTGATCGCGGTGGAAGGTACCGTGGCGCTGCGCAGCGCGGAAACCGTCAATCTCGCGCTCGAGACCGGCGAAGTCGAGCTTTTCGCGGAAAAGATCTGGATCCTGAACGAATCCCGCACCCCGCCTTTCCCCATGGAAGAGACCGTGGACGTGGCCGAGGAGGTGCGGCTGAAATACCGCTACGTCGATCTGCGCCGCCCGCACATGCAGCGCAACATCATCCTGCGCTCGAAGATCTCGTTCGCGGTGCGCGAGTGCCTGAACCGGCAGGGTTTTCTCGAAATCGAGACGCCTTTCATGACCCGCTCCACCCCGGAAGGCGCGCGCGATTACCTGGTGCCCAGCCGCATGCAGCCGGGCACTTTCTACGCTCTGCCGCAATCGCCACAAATCTTCAAGCAATTGCTGATGATCGCGGGCTTCGATAAATATTTCCAGATCGTGCGCTGCTTCCGCGACGAAGATCTGCGCGCCGACCGCCAGCCGGAGTTCACCCAGATCGACCTGGAGATGTCCTTCCCGCAAGAGGAGCGCATCTTCGAAGTGATCGAGCCGCTGGTCCAGCGGGTGTGCCAGGTGGCGGGGTGCCATGTGGAAGCTCCTTTCCCGCGCCTGACTTATGCGGAAGCCATACGCAGCTACGGCAGCGACAAGCCCGACCGGCGCATTCCCCCCATGCACGCCGTGGAGCATCTATTTCCGGAGGGCAGCCTGACCGCGCACGGATTGCCCCTGGTGGCCATCCGAATTCCCCGGACGGGCGCGCTCAGCCGGCGCGAGCGCGATGAGCTGAAAGCCTACGGAGTCGAGCGTGGTCTGCGCGTCTATGACGATCCCAAACGCGTGGAGCGCGATCACGCCTATCCTATGGCGCGTGTGCGCGAGTTGACCGGCGCCACCGAAGACGATTTGCTGATGCTGGCCGCCTGGGCGGGCGAGCCGAAGGGGCACCGTCCCGAAGAGACCGTATTCCAGGCCTGCGGCCAATTGCGCCTGTTCGCTGCGCAGAAATATAACGACCGCCACAAGCTGCTGGACCCGCGCCGTTTCGAATTTCTCTGGGTGCTGGACTTCCCCATGTTCGAGTGGGATGACGAGGAGGGGCGCTGGAATGCGGCGCATCATCCGTTCACTTCAGTGCACGACGAGGATCTCGAGAAACTAACCAGCGACCCGGCCCGCTGCCGCGCCAAATCGTACGACCTGGTGCTGAACGGCACGGAGCTGGGTTCCGGGTCTATCCGTATTCATCGCCGCGACGTGCAGTCGAAAGTGTTCGCCGCGCTGGGATTCAGCGAGGAAGAAGCTCAGCGCCGGTTCGGCTTCCTGTTGGAAGCCCTGGAATATGGCGCGCCGCCGCATGGCGGCATTGCCCTCGGCCTGGACAGGCTGGTGATGATCCTGGCGGGCGAAACTTCCATCCGCGATGTGATCCCATTCCCCAAGACCGCGCGCGCCACGGATCTGATGTGCGATGCTCCGGCTCCGGTGCCCGACAAGGCTCTGAAGGATTTGGGCATCGCGATCCGGCGATGACGGCCAGGCGTCTTTGGCTAACACGGCTTCCGCGCCAGGAAGCCTACATGCGCCCGCGGAAATCGAAATCGTCCGTACCCGCCCAGCATCCGCGCTTCGAAACCCGCACGGCTTAATTCCGCGAGCAATTCGGCGCCGGAATACAAATGCAGGCGATGTATCTCCTCGCTGCGCCTGTAGAGCTTTCCCATCCGTCGGAAGCTCGCGATTTGGCGGGTCAGCGTCTTCCGTCTGCGGTCCTCTCGCACTTCCAGAAGTACCGCCCAATCGGGTCCCTCCAAAAACTTTCTCTGCAGTGTCCCTTCCGAGACTGCACCCGGCTCCACGATGTCGAAGACGAAAACGCCGCCGGGGCGTAAGGCCCGGTGCACGCGATGAAAGAATTCCGCCAGTCCTTTCTTGCCGCTCCTCCGGTCGAACGCATAGTTCACGCATTCCCCGATCGCAGTCACGGCGTCGCATGGCGGCAGTTCGGCGCTTAGAAACGACCCAATTTGGAACTTGGCTGCCGGCGCTTGCCTGCGCGCCAGCCGGATCATATGCGCCGAGATGTCGATGCCGAGGACTTCATAGCGTCGTTCGCTCAGTTCGCGGGCCCAGACTCCGCTGCCGCAGCCCGCGTCCACTACCCGCCCGCCGAGAATGCGGTTTTGCCGCAGCAGGCGCAGCAATCCCGGCGCGGCCTTCTTGATGAAACCAGTGAAGCCCGTGTCGTGAATGTAAGCCAGATCGCGGTCGTACGCCGTCATGAATCACTTGCTCGGAAATTCCCGATCGATCTTGGCGGCCAGGATGAAATCGTTCTCCGTCAGGCCGTCGATTTTGTGCGTGTACGTCTTCACATCCACCCGCCCCCAGGTGAGCAACAGGTCCGGATGGTGTCCCTCGGCTTCCGCGACGGCGCCCGCGCGATTTACGAATGCCAAGGCAGTCTTGAAGTCCGGGAAGACGAACGTCCTGATGAGGTGATGCTCGTCTACCATTGTCCAATCCGGTAGCTGAGCGGATAGCCTGTCCAACGCCCCGCCTCGCAGGGGAGGCACGTCCCCCTTGCAGGGAACGCAGGGCTTGTTTGTCAAACCGGATCCGGATTCGCTCATGGCTCTCCTTCTTCTCAATATAATCTACAGAGGCCATGTAACGATTGTTACAGTTGTTACAGTATGTGACGGATGCGCCACAACCCGGCTTCCGGCGCGGCTTTTGCCTGGTATCTCAGGGACGCTCTCTCACGCTGCGAAATGGCCCCCAGCGCTGCTCTGCCATGCTTAAGACCGCGCCTTTCGGGCGCTACCTGATCTACCGAGTCATCGATGGGCGCTACTACGTTCACAGAGATCCACCCGAAGGCCTCCGTGTGGACTGCTCCAATCCCTGGCGGATGGCTTCGTGAGCGCCGGCGCGGGCTGCGATATCCAGCAGTCGTTGATACGCTCCGGCAATCCGACGATGGCTTCGGCCTTGCCTTTCAATAGCACCTTTCCAGGCGCTACCGCGGGGTGACTTCACGCCAACGCGGCGACTTGTCGTTCCAACTCGTCCAAACCGCCCGCGAAGAAGTGATCCTCCGCCTCCACCCAGATCAGCCGCTTGGGTTCCGCCACTTGCGCGTAGAAAGCGTTCATCTCCGGCGGCGGACCGTACTCGTCATGGGTGCTTTGAATGAAGACCTTGTGCGCGCTGCACTGCCTCAGCAAGCCCACTGGATCGCGCTTGGCGGGGAAGCCCAGTGCGATCAATCGCTCCACATCCGGCAAAGCGCATCCCAGGCTGAGGATAACCCGCGAGCCGAACGAAAACCCCGCTAGCATGTACGGCAGGCCCGCGTATCGGCTGAGCAGCCAGCCTAGCGCGGCGCGCGCATCCTCGATTTCACCCACACCCAGGTTGTGCCGTCCCTCGCTCTTCCCCACGCCCCGGAAATTGAAGCGCAGCACCGCGTAACCCGAACTCCGCAGCGCGCGCGCCACCCGGTATACCACTTTATTGTGCATGCTCCCGCCGAACAACGGATGCGGATGGCAGACCAGCGCCACGGCGCGCGGTGCGGTCTCCTCGGGCGCTTCGAGCAGGGCTTCCAGTTTGCCGGCGGGGCCATCCAGCAGGTGGGTTTCGATGCGGCGCGGCATAGGATTCACGGCTGGTTGGGATCGGTATGCTCGCGCAGCCAGGCGGCGTACCCGGCCTCATCGAGCGTGTGGTCGGCGAGCGACAGCATGGCGGCGACTATTTCTGCCTGCTCGGCCAGAATGGTGTAAGCATTCTCGTGGAGGAAGACGAATCCGGCCAGAAAGGCAGTGCGCTTGTTGCCATCCACAAATCCGTGATTCTGGCACACTCCGGCAGTGTATGCGGCCGCCAGATCGCACAGATCCGGTTGCCCATAGGCAAAGAGGTTTCTGGGCCGGGCCAGCGCCGATTCGATGGCGCCTGGGTCGCGGATTCCGGGCGAACCCCCGAATTCCATCAGGCTATCGTCATGAAAGCGCGTAACTGCCGCGGGGTTCACCCAGACAGGCTCGGTCAACGAGCCAACTCGCGCATGGCGGGCGCGTAGCGGCGCATGGCTTCGCGGGCAATGGCGATCTGGCGCCCGATCTCTTCCCTTTCCCCAGATGGGCCATCGACGTAGTCCTGAAGCATACCTTGGACCTTCACCTGAAAATTGGTTCCGTCGGCCAACAGTTTGGCCCTCAATCGGCGATGGAAACTCTCACCTAGCCGAATCGTCAGCGTCTTCGATTCTTCGGGCTTGTCCCCAATCTTGGCGGTCTTTGTCCCTGTCATGCCTTTAGTTTGACATATTGACTGATTGAAGTCAAGATGTCAAATTGTACGATAATTCGTAAACTGCACGTCAATTCCGAAATCGTTGTCGCGCAGCAGCTTGATGACGCTTTGCAGGGTGTCGCGATCCCGGCTGCTGACGCGCACCAAGTCGCCCTGGATGGCTGCCTGCACCTTCAGCTTACTGTCCTTGATCTTGCGCACGATCTCCCGCGCCTTCTCGATTGGAATCCCCTGTTGCAGGGTGATCTCCTGCTTCACGGAGGATCCCGCCGCGGGAATCGGCGTCCCATAGGTGAGCCCCTTCAGCGGCACCTTGCGCTTCACCAGCTTGCCTTCCAGCACCTCGATCGCGGCTTTCAGCTTGTACTCGTCCGCGCTGGCCAACAGAATCTTGTGGTCCTTCTCGTTCAGCTCGATGGAGGACTTGGAATCCTTCAAATCGTAACGCTGCTGAATCTCTTTCATGGCCTGCTGGATGGCATTGCCTACCTCCGGCAATTCGATCTTGGAGACGACATCGAAACTGTTCTCGGGCATAGCGTTTATTGGGATTGGCGTTTAACGGGCACTGAGCGCCAGGAGCACCTTCTCGGTAATCTCCTCTATAATACCCGGTAAGGAGGCGTCCAGCGCCACCGTCACGGCTGCTTGCACGCGTTCCGGGTCAATCAGGGCCACTACTGGCGCTCTCGGGACGGGACGCTTGCCAGACCTGGCTGCAACCCCTGCGACAGGGGCGGAGCCCGCTCCGCGTTCCTTTACGGCCATCTCCACCAGCGGCTTCACCACACCCAGCAGCACGGATGCCTGGAACGGTTTTTGCACGACGCCATCGGCCTGCGCGCGCCGGGCTTCGGCTTCATTGAGTTGGTCCCTTACGCCCGCCGCGAGGACCACGCGGACATGCTTGTGACGCGGGCTGAGTTTAACGTATTGGCAGATTTCGTAGCCGGAGCGGTGCGTCATGACCAAGCCGGCCAGCACCAGATCCGGATCCACGTCTTCCAGGCGCAACAGAGCGGAATCGCCATCGCTGACGGTGACTACCTCGAACCCCTCTTCAGTGAGTATCTGCTCGCCCATGCGCTGCGCGTGGGGGCTGTCGTCGGCGAGCAAAATGCGCGGCATTAGGGGGCGTTAGTCCTGCGGCGGCGCAGAGGCCGGGGCAGGCGTAGCTGAGGGTGCCTGAGATCCGGGAGGGGACGGCGCACTCTTGGCCGCTTTGATCGCCTTGGCCTGGGCTTTCTTGTCCAGTTTGGCCTTGTCCTGCGCCATCTTCATGGCCCGCTTCTTGTCCTTCTCGCTCAACGGATGGTTAGTAGCGAAAGGCTGCTGCGGAGCGACCCCGGCTGCTTCGGACGGCTTGGCTGCCGGATTCGCCGCCGGTGCGGCCGCCGGCGCGCCAGCCGCAGCAGGCGGGTTTGCCCGCGCATCGGGTCTTTGATCGAGTTCTTTCGTATCGTTGGTAAGGCCGATGCTGACGTTGTTTTCGGTGCCGGACGTTCCGGCCGCGCCCGGAGTTGCCGCGGCACTGGCGCTCTGCGGCACCGAAACCGGAATTCCAGGCCGCAGAATGGTCATGGACGGACTCCCGCCCTTGGCCGCCAAATGAACATCCGGGTTCCTTCTGAAAGTATCCAGGACGCGGTTGGCTTTGCTCGGGGAGGTCCGGTTATCGATCTCGTACTTCATGCGGGCATACGCCACCGGATCGGCCTCCGGCACGGGACGCTTCATGGCCTCCAGTTTTTGCTTGGCAGCCGCGGCGCGCGGGCTCAATGGATAATCTTTCACCAGACGCGTGTAGGCTGCCGCGGACTTGTCCTCGAACCGGTCGCCCATCCGGTCGTAGGAATCGCCGAGCATCCATAGCGCTTCATCGGCTTGGCTGAACAGGGGGTATTGCTCCACCATGCTGGTCAAGCGATTGGCCGCGGCCGGCATGGCGCCTTTGTGATGGTAGAAGACGGCGGCGGCATATTCGTGGTACGCCAAAACCTCCTGCACATTGCGCAGCTTCTGCTGCGTCTCGGGCGCGAACTTGCTGTTCGGATACTGCAGCAGCAACTGCCGGCACTCGTCCTCGGCGCGGACCGCGTGCACGGGGTCGCGATCCGCTTTGTCCATCTGCTTGTAATGGATATCGCAAACCCGCTCCTGCGCCTCGGCGGCTTCCTCCATGTTGGGATAGAACAATTCGAAGTCCTTGTATTCGGCTTCGGCCTGTGCCAGACCATGCGCGCCGCCCTCGCGGAACCAACTGTCCGCGATGGCCAGCTTGGCCTTGGCCAGATACTCGCTGCTGTCGTACGTGTTGATGAGCGTCTGCAAGGTCAGCCGGGCGATTTCATAACGGCTGTGCTCGATGTCGTTGATGGCACGGTCGAAGAGCACTTTGTCGGGCTGTTCGGTGTTCTTGGCGATGGGGTCGGCGTACTTATGGCGCCGGATACCGCAGGAACTCAGCAGGCCCGCCAATGCGGCTACCGCAATCAGATTATGAAAAAGGCGTGGATACATCATTGTGCTCGTACCGATCGTTAAATTTTCGCTTCAGTCTAGAATAGCAATTGCATCGCCAGCTTGGGGACTGCCCGCTGGGACGGGTGGGGCGAGCCGCTTCGGCTGCTAACAGCGTACGGCATGTGCCTCGATGGCCGCCTGGCGCAACTCCGCCACCGTGGCGGCCGGGTCCGGAGTGTGAAAAACGGAAGACCCTGTGACGATCCAGTCACATCCCGCGCGCACCACACTGCCTATATTTTCCTTCGTGACGCCGCCATCGATCTCGATGGGAAATGTCAAGCGGCGTTCGCGGCGGATGGCGTCCAGCCGCCGGACCTTGTCTAGTGTATATGGGATGAATTCCTGCCCGCCGAATCCCGGATTGACGCTCATGACCAATACGTAATTCGCCAGCCCCAGCACTTCCTCGATCGCGGAAACCGGCGTCGCCGGATTAATGACGACGCCGGCGCGCGCGCCCGCCCGCTGGATCTCGCGCAGCGTGCCGTCCAGATGTTTGCAGGCCTCCTGATGCACGATCACCTGATCGGCGCCTGCGTCGATGAAGATGGGCGCGTATTTGTCGGGATCGGTGATCATCAAGTGAACGTCGAGCGTGAGCCGGGTGATCTTCCGGATGGAAGCCACCACCGGCGGCCCGATGGTGAGGTTCTGCACAAAGTGGCCGTCCATGACGTCGAGATGCAGCATGGTGGCGCCGCCCCGCTCGACCTGCGCGATCTGTTCGCCCAAGCGCGCGAAATCCGCGGCCAGAATAGACGGGACGATTTCAGTCATTTGCGGATTCGTCCGATTCTAGCACGGGACGCAGTGTAGCGCCCCTCCCTGCTGGCGCACGGCGCTGTAACGATTGGGCCTTGAGAGTCACCCCCTAATGAAGCCGGTTGCTCACGAAGTGAGGAGCATTGAAGCCATGGAAATCGGAACCGCGAAGTGTCTTCTTGTTTTCTGCCCTGTGGCGGCGCACTGCCGACTGGGCAAACTCCACCGGGGTTTACCACGTGGTAAAGCTTCTCTGGTCCGGACGGAGCGGATCCATACGCCGCGCGGGTCGGCCGGAACGTAGTGCTCAATGGCACGACTGAAGTGGGCGGCGCCAGCGGCTTCGGCATGGTTTTTTCGCCTACACCGCCAACCACTCCTGGCGGCGACTGGTCCGAACAGGTGCTCTATAGCTTTACGGGTCGGACTGGCGCTGGCTATTCCACTGCCCGCCTGCAAGATTGCCGGCAACGGAGTCTCTTCGGCATCAGTAACGACAATTTCGATTCTGCGCAACAACTACTCAACGATTTTCGCGCCGATCCCGCCGGCGGCTACCGGCGGCGCCGGGCCGAGTTCGCTTCTCCGTTTGCGCACACCAGGGCCATCGCTAGCCGCGGAACATACCCGGACCCTCGGGCGCACAGCGCCTTCTAAAAAAACTCGAAAAAAGGGTTTGACAACCTCCATGCCGGTGATATACTCGCTCAAACGAACCAATTCGGCATCACGCCAGCGTGTAGCGGAGCCCTCCAGCGTGCCGAAGAGGAGAGGGGCGGCGCATTTTCGTGCAAAGCGCCGCCCGCTGGGCATGCAGGCGGCGGGTATGAATCACCGCCCGGAAATGCGCTTTCCCATTAAACCGGCGATGGGACAACTGGCGGCGTGGCTCTGCGCTTGCCCTCATCGCCCGGCTGAGCTTACGCATTTACCCTGATCGCAAGGAAGCCTGCTGCGCGGCCGCCGCAGACCGTGGGCGAAATCGCAGGCAATGGTGGCGGCGTAGCCAGGGCGGTTCCGCATAACGTACCTAGCGTCCGATCTGGGCCCAGGCGGCCGGTGGACGATGCATGGCTATCGGCGGGCGGGAAGGCCCTGACCGTGAGGGGGAGTATCGCATCTTCGAGCGTCCACGTATCCTGGCCTTCACTTGGCTTCCCGACCGTCAGGCGGACGCCACGGAGACCCTTGTGCGCAGGGATCCGGAAGAGAAAGATCGGGATTTACCGGCGAAGATTTCCGCGCCGGCTATCGGGGCTGGCCGCAAGTCTTGGCCGGACTGCGAACTTACGTCGAAATGCATACCTAAGAGTCAAGGCGCAACGCACCGTTTACTACGCCAGCCGTCGCGCTTATCTGGCAGAGTCCCGGTTCGCAAGATAGCCGCTGCTTCCGGTGTCTTCACTTCGAAATTTAGTTTGGCGGAGACGCTGGGTCTCGAACCCAGACGCCCCGAAGGGCCCTCCCGTTTCGAGCGGGCTGCCGCTAGGCCGTAACTCGGCTTACGTCTCCGCATTGGAGCGCCGGGTGGCCGTCGAAGCCACTAACGCGGGAGTTGCAGTCCCGCCGCTCCTCCACTTTGCGTTCCGGCGCATGGTGCGCCCCCTGGGACTTGAACCCAGATGCCCGAAGGCCACAGTTTTTGAGGCTGCTGCGTAAACCGTTCCGCCAGGGGCGCATAACTTGGTGGGCCTGGAGAGACTCGAACTCTCATGTCCGAAGACGCCAGTTTCTAAGACTGGTGTGTATGCAATTCCACCACAGGCCCATGGCACTCCGGGGCCGATTCGAACAGCCAATCGTGGGTTTGGAGGCCACTTGCGTCACCATCCGCATCCGGAGCGTACTGGTGGGGAGAGCAGGATTTGAACCTGCGAGGTTTTCCCGAAGGGTTACTGGGGCTACAGCCCAGCGGTTTCAACCACTCACCCATCTCCCGATGTCAAAGAACATGCGCGAACTAATAGCTTGGCGGAAGGCCGGCGAGTCGAACGCCAACGTGCCGGAGCACACTGGTTCAGCAAACCAGGCGGGATTGCCGATATCCCAAGCCTTCCGGGCCGGCAATTACCAATACAGTAACGATGAGAGTGGATAACTGGACAGGCAGGGGCAACAAAGCATGCTAGTTCTTGTTGCGGTGTCCATGAGTTGATATTACAACAACGTGTGACTCAGAGTCAAGAGCCGGCAGTCATTAAGAGAAGATTAAGCCGGAGCCCCCACACACCGGCCGATTGACGGCTGGGCCGGCTGGCTCTATAAGGCGACAGGGGAACGGGCAGATGCTCAACCATGCCAAGCCATGGCCCAGGTTGCGTTGCTTCAGAACGCGGCCCAACGATCGGTTCCGCGGGACCGCCGTTCACTTACCGGCCAAGACCGCACCGGTCCCCCTTTTTCTTGGGCCTTCGGTTAACTGCCGGCGGAAGCGGCGGCGGCGGCCAATTGGGAGTTCGTATCGCTCCAGATCGAACTGATGCTGGCCCCGGAGCTGATGAAAAGCGCGGCGGATGCCAACGCGACAAACGCCATCAATAACGTGTACTCGATCAAATCCTGGCCTTGCTCGTCTTGCCAAAGCCCCTTCATAACGTTCAGCATGGAGATCTCCTCTAATGAAATGTCGAAGCTGGAGTCCGCATGGAAGCCAGCCGATATCATTTTGCCTGCACCTTGAGTTAGCGGCAATCCTGCCGATGGATAACGCTAACCTACGTTATGCGCAGCGGCGCCAACGGCTAACAGGCCCGCCAGCGCGATGAGAACTTGCGCGCCTTTGGCGGCCAGACATGCGACTCGATTCGCGCAGGCGCGAATAGCGCGGCGGGCGGCAGGATACCGGAAACGTACCAGGCGCCAGCCGAGTGCGCTACGGCGAGGAGGGTCCACATGCGGTCGCTTCGAACTTATCGTCCCGATGTACGATACGCGCAAAGGCCATCTCGGGTTCATGCGCGAATGCGCAGATCCACTCGCCGCGCGCGGCCTCCGCCAGCCAGCGGAGCTTGCTGTCTATCGATTGAATGGGATCCAGATCGAAGGCCGCGACCCAGGTGGGTGTGACGTGCGCGGCAGTAGGGACCAGGTCCGTGAGGAAGCAGAAAGTCCGGCCCGCCGAGGCGGCCGTGACCACCATCATGTCGGGCGTATGGCCTGGCGCAACGCGCAGCCAGACACCGGGCGCCACTTCGGCATCCGCATCCAGCAGGCGCATGCGGCCGGCATTCACCAGCGGATCGTAGTTCGCATCGATATACGCCACGCTATCGCGCGGATGGCGGCGATGGGCGTGCTCCCACTCGCCACGCCGCGTATAGTAAACGGCGCGGGGGAACGCGGGTCGCGCGACGCCCTGGCTCAGGACAGTGTTCCAGCCGCAATGGTCCCAGTGCAGGTGGCTGTTGACCACGATGTCGATGCGCTCGGGGTCGATCCCCGCCGCCGCGACGGTTTCGGGAAGCGGCACGGCCGTCGGCCGCAGCTTCATGCGCTCGCGCCGGCGCACATCCAGCTTGTCGCCGCCGCCTGTGTCCAGCAGGATGGTGTGCTCACCGGTTTCGACGATGTAGCAATTGAAGCCCAGCGGCAGGCGATTCAGCTCGTCCGGCGGCGACTTGCGGCTCCAAAGCGTTTTGGGAACCACGCCGAACATAGCCCCGCCGTCCCACCAGTAAATATCTTCGCGCACCAGGGTGATGCGGAAGCCGCCCAGTTCGATTGCGGGCAAGGCGGACATGCGCTACAGGCCGCGGACCAATTTGCGGCCGCGGTCGAACAGATCCGCGGCATCCTCCACCAGTTGCCGCCCCTTGTCGATTATTTCCTTGCTCCGGTCGTAAACCTCTTTGCCGGTTTCGGTGACTGCGTCCTTGCCCTGCTGGGTCTTATCCGAAATAAGCTGGCGCGTTTTCCTGCCGCTTTGTGGGGCCAGCAATATGGCGGCGGTCATACCCACCACCGCGCCGGCGACAAACCAACCGATATTGTTCGCCAGATTGTCTAACGTTTCTTCGTGATCGGACATGCGGATCCTCCGTGTGCTCGAACTTTCATTTTATGTCATCGGGGGATTATGCTGGAGGCATGCCGCTACAACCGGACGATTCACACGACATGGACATGGTGACGCTGTTCAGCTCTTCCAACCACGATGCGGAGATGGAGGCCATGCAAATCCACGGCATGCTGGAGTCGAATGGCATCCCATCCATCTTGGTGGGAAACAGTACGCTTCCCGTGCTGGCGTTCGAGGTCCAGGTACCCAAAGAGAATCTGGAAGAGGCGGAGCGCGTTCTGGCCGCGGCGAAGGCGGCAGGTCCGGCGGCCGCGGCGGAAGCGGAATTGGCTGGGGAAGAGGAATCATAGGCCGCGAAACGCCTCGGCCCGTTTTGACCCGCTCCGTGGCCCGATAGCTGCTAGGTTTCTGCAAATGCGTGTTGCCGCGGTCATGGTCCTGCTCGCCTGCACCGGTTGGGCACAGTTCAAAAGCAGCGCTCCACTGGTAGTCGCGCCCACCACTGTCACGGACTCCAAAGGCCATTTCGTGGACGGGCTTACGCCCGGCGATCTGATTCTCTACGACAACAATGTGCCCCAAAAGATACAGATGGATTGGATGATGTATCCGATCGACTTGGTGGTCGCGGTGCAAACCAGTGACAACTCCGGAGCGGTGATCGATAAGCTCGGCGGCGCCGGCATTCTGTTTACGCAGTTGTTGGCGGCGGATGCCGGCGAGACCGCGGTGATCTCATTCAGCGACGAAGTCAAACTCCACCAGGATTTTACCGGCAGCCCGGACCTGGTGATTCACGCGCTGCGCATGCTGCGCAAGGAGGGCGGTGACGCCCACGCGCTAGATGCCCTGCGCCAAGCGCTCCTGATGTTGGAAAAGCGGCCACCCGGACGGCGGCGAATCATCCTCATGATCGCGGAGAAGCGCGATCACGGGAGCCATGCGAAGCTGCCCGATGTGATGGAGCAAGTGGAGCGCCTGAACGCCGCGGTGTATTGGCTGACCTATTCGCCGATGCTGCAGCCGTTCACCGCAAAGCCCAAGACCGTCGAGGACGAAAAACCCGAAGAGAAGCGCATCAAGCGCCCGCAGTGCGCTGCTTGCCCGGCGCCCGACGATACCCCGGTTCCTCCCGATTTGGGGCCGGGCGGGCTGATGTATACGATCGGCGAATTAGTTCGGTTGAAGAAGCCGGATCTTGCCAGCCTGTTCGCTAAGACCACCGGCGGGCGAACTCTGAATTTCCTGAAGAAGAACGCTTTGGAGCAGGCCATTCAACTCGTCGGCGAAGAGGTGCATCGCCAGTACATTCTCAGCTTCGAGCCGAAGGGCGGCGAACCGGGGAAGTTTCATGCGATCCGGGTGGCGGTAAAAGATAGGCCGGAGCTTCGGGCCGGCACGCGCGATGGATATTGGGCCTTGCAGTGAGCACCGCGCGGCCACTGTGAGGCATAATAGAATCGGGACGGAAGCCCGATGACGACTGAGGAGCGGTTTGAACGTATCGAGCACGTGACTGCGGGACTCGCGGAGGAGCGCCGCAAAGATCGCGAGGAATCCCGCCAATGGTGGCGAGACACGCAACGCCAACTCGACCAGTTGGCGGACCGCGTAAACGGAATCGCCATCCAGATGGACCGTTTTATCCTGGAAGCCGCCGCACGCGATGCCGAAACCGATTCGCGTTTCCGTGAAACCGATCGGCGCTTCCGCGAGACGGACGAGCGCATCGACAAGCTGGTATCGGGTATTGGCGAGTTCCTGCGCAAGCAAGCGGGGCCGGCTTGACAACCCCATTTAACCGATCTCATTAGACGAGCGACTACCTACCATAGCGTCGAGCGCTTCTTTGCCCGGCTGCACCTTGGATAAGGTAGCCTGGCCGAGGTTCCTTGCCCGAGAGTCCGTGGCTCGTGCAGTTTCGGGCAAAGCGCGCATTACATTGGGCGGGCAGGATCTTTCCCATCTCCAAACTCCGGCTGCCGGGAGAGGAAGAGCGGACGATTCGCTCCAAGGCGATGAAAGGAGAGGGAAATTGCCGAGACGACACTTTTGGCTGGAAGACGCCATTATCGATGTCCTCTTCGGCCACCCGATGTCGCTATTATAATCGACGAACTAAACGCTTCGCTCAAGGGCCTATAGGTTTCGCTTTGGAGGCGACAGGAGATTAACCCATGCCAGTATCTTTCGCAAAAGACATCAAGCCGTTGTTTAGGCCGATCGACATCAAACACATGAATCCCTACGGAGTCCATCTGGATGTGTACAGCTACATGTCGGACCCGACGACAGACCACACGCACGCCACGACAGTGTTCGATTACCTGACTGGGGACCGCACACCCAGAATGCCGGAAGGCGGTCCGTTCTGGTCACAGCAACAACTGGATCTGTACAAGCAATGGATGACTGACGGATTCCTGCCCTAAGGAGAAATATATGACGACATTGGCGTTCCTGTCGCGAATAGCGCCGCTGGCGACTGCGCTCATTGCATCCGTAGCGGCGTTTGGACAGACCGTGGTTTATCAGGGGATCCCGGACGGTTTCGATTTCCCAGCGGATCAGACGGCACTTTTGAAGTTGCGAGACCAACAGGACGTGCCCGGAATGCGGAAGCACTCCTGGATGGTCTTCGCGGGGCTGACGCAGAAAACCGCTTCCGGCGAGGCGATTTGGGAGACTTGGTACTCCGCGCCTACAACATTTTCCTCTGGTCCGAGTCCGCAGGGCGTGCGTAAAATCGAACGCAGATTTACCGCGCCGCGTCAGTTTACCGCTCCCGGTGCTCACCCCCAAGCAGTCGGCGCATCCCTATTGTCTTTCACGCTATTCAACCAGGAGACGAGGCAGCAGATTCGTTCCAACCGATACAATCTGTCGAGCCATCTCGACGAATTGAACAACGCCTTCACGCCCACTACACCGGCAGCCGACCGGCACATCGCCGATTTTCCACCACGCGCTATGAGTCTGAAGACTGTGTGGTGGGTGGTAAAGAAGTCCGGCTTGACGGCCATGCCCGTGTGGGATGCCGCCCAGAATCCGCAACTCCCGGATGGCAATGGCTACCCAACCTGGACACGCGTGGTGGCGGTGGATCCTTCACGAGTTACAATCCCAAGCGGGGAAACCGCCGATGTGCCCTTACTAGATAAGATGCGTCACGGATCCCGCGTGGTGCCGCTGGCCAGCCTATATTCTTTCCGGATCACGCAGAACGAAATCGCCGCAGTGCACAACTCCACCGCGCCGAACGCGAATACCGCACAGATCGGAGACTACGCCGCGCTGGTGGCGATACATTACACAACCAAGGAGATCCCGGAGTGGGTGTGGTCCACGTTTTGGTGGCACGATAAGCCGAACGATGGGCCATTCGCGCAAGACCGGCCCGCCACTGTCCGCGGCGTGTGGGGCAATTACCTAATGTACACGACCTTCAGCATGGAAACGCCCAAAGGTCCGGACGGCGGCCCGAACGTGTGCTTCAATCCATGGCTCGAGGCGCGTTTCCAAAATGGGGTATTCTCCAACTGCATGGCTTGTCATCAGAAGGCCGCATGGCCGTGGCAGGACTTTCATCCTGTTACCCGCGGCACGCTAAAGCCCGACGATCCCCTGTTCCGTAACCGCATGAGGCTCGACTTTCTGTGGTCGGTCGCCGATCAGGCCCAATGACCCGCGCGGCGCAGCTCACCCGGGCACTGGCGCACGCCAAGCGGCTGGCACTCGGCATCGAGGGAATCACTGGCGTCGACTTTGGCCAGGCTTATAAAGACGGGAAGAAAACCCGCCGCCATGGAATTCGGTTCCATCTTGCCCATAAGCTGCACCGTAGCGCCGTGGCTAAGAGTCAGCTCTTGCCCAAGGAACTCCATGGGTTCCCTTGCGACGTAATCCAGGCGGCCTATCAGCCGCACGCCACGACCGCCATACCGCAGAGCCCTCGGACTGCCTTTGATCCCATTCGTCCGGGGATTAGCGTCGGAAACGTACTGCGGACCACGACTGGCACCCTGGGCGCCATTGTGCGGGACGCGGGACCAGGTCGCGTCGCTTGTATCCTCAGCAACTGGCACGTCCTGTGTGGATCCATTCAGTGCGTGCCCGGAGAAACCGTGAGCCAGCCGGGCGCGTTCGACGCGGGTAACTCACTCGCCCGGGTGGTGGCAAGTCTGGCCCGCTGGGCAAGAATCTCGACTGGCTGCGACGCGGCCATTGCGGCCATCGACAACGGGGTGGGATTCGAACCGCAGGAGTTGACATCGGGACTGGCGCCGGCAAGAATCTCGAAACCAAAGCTCAACCAGAAGCTGGTGAAAAGCGGGATCGCGACTCGACTTACACATGGCGTGGTTGATGGCCTGGGCGGATCTTACAAAATGGACTATTCGGCTTATGGCGATCAAGTGCGTTGGATGGATGGCATCCATATCGTCGCCGGTCCGGATCGTCAAGAAGAGGACATTAGCTTGGACGGAGATTCAGGTTCCGTTTGGATCGAGGCGGAAACCGGCAACGCGGTGGCGCTGCATTTCGGCGGAGAGGATGGGAGCGGCCCACTCGCAGACTACGCTGTCGCACATCCGATGTCGCGCGTGTGCGAATTGCTCAACATCCAGTTCACGTGAGCCAATCAACGCCCCCGGGAATTTGCCGCACGCCCTACCGCAGCTCTTCCATGATCTCGTCGAGCGCTTCCCTGCCCGGCCGCACCTTAGCCTGCGGCAGCGTGGCCAGCGGCTCCTCCGCCAAATGCAGCATCTCCAGGAAATTCGGCTTTTCGGTGTTCACGTACAGAACCCCGGTCAGCACCTCATGATCCCTCTCCGCCGCCTCCAGCGCCGTAAATGCCGCCAGGCGGCTGGTAGGATCGTAGTCGCGGTTCAGCTTGCGGATGCGCAGGTGCGATCCGTCGTGCAGCTCCACATCGCGCACTTCGCCCTCGTCGATCTCCACGGAAATCTCTTCGAACGAAGGCACGAACGACAGATCTTGCAGCATCTCTTCGTGCTCCTTCATGTAGCTGTAGCTCTTAGTCGATCCTTCGTGATCGTTGAACGTCACACACGGCGATACCACATCGATCACCGACAGCCCATTGTGCGCAATGGCCGTCTTAATCAGCGCCTGCAACTGTTTCTTATCGCCCGAGAACGAGCGAGCTACGAACGTGGCGCCCCATCGCAGCGCCAGCGCGCAGCAATCGAACGGTGGCAGATCGTTGATCACCCCGGTCTTCAGCTTCGATCCCAGATCGGCGGTGGCCGAAAACTGTCCCTTGGTCAGCCCGTAAACGCCATTGTCTTCGATGATGTAAATCATCGGCAGATTGCGGCGCACCAGGTGCATGAACTGGCCGATCCCGATGGAAGCCGTATCCCCGTCTCCGGTGACGCCCAAGCCCAGCATGGTGCGATTGGCCATAATGGCGCCGGTGGCCACGGACGGCATGCGGCCGTGAACGGCATTAAATCCGTGCGACAGGTTCAGGAAGTATGCGGGCGATTTCGACGAACACCCGATGCCCGAGAACTTGCCCACCCGCCAAGGCTCCACGCCCATCTCGTAGAAGCATTCGATCACGCGCTCGGAGATCGAATTGTGGCCGCAGCCGGCACACAGCGTGGTCTTGGCGCCCTTATAGTTGATCACCTCCAGGCCGATGTGGTTCACCTTCTTGGCCGGCGGCGGTGGTGTAGCGACGGTGCTCATTTGCCCTCCTGGCGGACGATTTCATCGGTCACGGTGCGGGCGTCCAGCGGCAGCCCGCCGTAATATTTAATGCTTCTCAATTTCGAGATCTGTTCGGGCGTCATTTCCAAACGCATCAAGGCGAGCAATTGCGCGTCGCGGTTCTGATCCACCACGTAAACCCGCTGATGGTGCGCGATGAAATCGACCAATTCCGGAGTGAATGGATAAGCCTTCAGGCGGAGATAGCTGGCCGGGATATCGTATTCGGCGAGCAACTGGTCGCAGCTTTCGCCGACCGCATAGTGCGACGTACCGCACGCCACAAAACCGATTTCGGCATCCTTATGATAGTGGACCTCGGGCGCCGGAACATGCTTGCGCATGGTCTCGAATTTGTGCGACAGCCGATGCATGTTGTTGATGTAATCGTCCTCGCGCTCGGTATACTGGGCGCGCTCGTTGTGACCGCTGCCGCGCGTGAAATACGCTCCGGCCGCGTGGTTGGTGGCGGGCAGCGTGCGATACCCGATGCCGTCGCCATCCACATCTTTATAGCGCGCGAAGCCGCCCAGCTTGTCCAGATCCTCGGCGGTCAGCACTTTGCCCCGGTCGATCAGCTTCTCAGGATAAGGGAACGGATCGGACGGCCAGTTATTCATGCCCAAGTCGAGATCGGTCATCACGAACACCGGAGTCTGAAAGCGCTCGGCGAAATCGAAGGCGTCGCCCGACATGCTGAAACATTCTTCCGGAGAGCAGGGGAAGAACATGGGATGCTGCGTGTCGCCGTGCGAGAGCGTCGCGACGGAGAGTAGGTCGCCTTGCATGGTGCGCGTGGGCAGCCCGGTGGACGGACCCACGCGCTGCACGTCGAAGATCACGGTGGGGACTTCGGCGTAATAACCGAGGCCCACGAATTCGGACATCAGCGAGATGCCGGGACCGGCGGTCGAGGTCATGGAGCGCGCGCCCGCCCATCCCGCGCCCAGCGCCATGCCGATCGAAGCCAGTTCGTCTTCGGCCTGCACCACGGCGAACGTGGCACGGCCGGTTTCCTTGTCGATGCGGAAGCGCTTCAGATACCCGATCAGCGTTTCCACCAGCGAGGAAGACGGCGTGATGGGATACCAGGTGATCACCGTGACGCCCGCGAACATGGCGCCGAGCGCACAAGCCGCATTGCCCTCGATGATGATCTTGCCCGTGTTGGCGTGCATGCGCTCGACCTTGTAGGCGTCGGTCTTGGTGAAGGTCCGCGCGGCGAATTCGTAGCCGGCCTGCGCGGCGCCCCAGTTCAACTCGGCGGCCTTGGCCTTGCGCTTGCCGAACTGCTTGACCAGCGCTTTGTGGATCTCATCCATGTCGATGGAGAGCAGCCACGCCACGATGCCGTCGTAGAGCATGTTGCGCACCAGCTTGCGCAGCTTGGCGTCCGGGCACACTGGCGCGACCAGCTTGTCGAAGGGCGCCGGATAGAAATGCAGGTCCGAGCGCAGGGCGTTGAGCTTCAGCGGCTCGTCGTAGACCACGGCCGCGCCACTATCCAGCTTCATCACGTCTTCGCGCGCGGTTTCCGGGTTCATGGCCACCAGCAGATCGATTTCCTTCTTGCGGCCGATGTAGCCGTGCTTGCTGGCGCGGATGGTGAACCATGTGGGCAGCCCGGCGATATTGGACGGAAACATGTTCTTGCCGGAAACCGGCACTCCCATCTGAAAAATGGAGCGCATCAGGACGGTGTTCGCGGTCTGACTGCCGGATCCGTTGACTGTGGCGACTTGAATGGAGAAATCGTTGACGACGGTGTGGGTGGAGTCGCTGACGCGCGGCTCCGCCGGCGCTATTTCAAGCGTTGACATCTGTAGGAGTCCTTATTTGGGATGATGACCCTGTTCACTGCTTCGTATTTTATTATACGACGGGGATTAGGCGGTGGCGGCTTTGGCGAGGAGGGAGATGAGGGAGAGCGTCTTCTGGACTTCATCGGCCGCGCTTGGGCCGTAGGCTTGGAAATCTCGCAGGGCTGCTTGAGCGTACTGCCGAGCGTCGGCGAACCGACCGGCATCCTTGAGCGTGACAGCCACGTTGTATCGGGTTATCGCAGCGCCGTAGAGATTGCCTTGTTCTTCCTGGAGGCGGGCCGCCTCTTGGCAGTGGTGCAAAGCATTGTCAAAGTCGGCGGCGGCGCAGCAAATCCCGCCCAACTGGTTGTGGATCGCAGCTAACTGGTCGACGGCGTCAATGGGGGTCATTTCCAAGGCTTTGCGATACCGGCGAAGCGCCTGGTTGAGATGCCGCAAGAGCTCGGGTTCCGGTTTATTCGCGGCTCGCGCGTCCTTGAATCGCTGGTAAGAGACACTGCCCAGTTGGCCGAGGCTCCCCGCTTGGGACATGTGATCGCCATCCGGGTGCAGTTCGAGGCTCTTGGCATACCAGCGCTCGGCTTCCTCCAGATTGCGGATTGCGGGCATGTCCTCGTAAGCGCGCCCCAGGTTGAAGGCAGCCGACGCGGCGATTGAACGATCTGCAATTCGCAGCCCCAGGTCGAAGCTCTCGCGGCTGGCACGCACGGTTTCCGGGCTGCCCATGGCGCGCTGCACGTCGCCGAGTCCCTGCAGCGCGACAGCTAGCGTCCGGACGCTGTTGAGTTCGCCCTCCCGAGCACGGCGGCGGTCCCATTCTACACACACCTTCTGCAAGCGCTCCGCATCGCTCCACCGCCGCGCATCAACCTGAAGCCTGACGCGGTATTCGGTGACCAAGCTCCAATTTTCCTCGCGGCCTGCCAGCGGGCCGTCAGTGGCAGGGTCAACGAAGTACGGTACGATCTCCTCGACCATGCGTGCCCATTCTGCCCTGCGACCGGTGTGGCGATAAAGCGTTCGGAGGCCCTGCATCGCTCCGGTCACCCGCGGCCACCAGCCGTGTCGAATTGCCAGCGCCCGGGCGTGCAACAGGTTCGGTTCTTCGGCGCTCAAGGCGCCGATCGCATCCCGGCCGTCGCCATGCGCGTTGTGGTAGAAGCTCCCAAGCGAGGTAATCACCTCGACGTAGGCCCGCAACGCATGCACGCGAGCTTCCGTGTCCTGCCGCTCGAAGAGCACATGGAAAAACCAAGGCACGGCCGGATGGATCGAATAGCCTCCACCGCCATGGGCGGTGAGCAGCCCCACCTCGGCGGCGCGGTCTAGGAGCCGGATGCCAACTTCGAGCGAGATGCCGACCATGTTACCTATCGCAGCCACTTGCACAAATCCCTGGAAGAGGTGCAGCAGCGCCAACTGGTTGCGCTCCTTTTCATTGAACGCATGCTCGAAGCCGTGGTTGAGCGAGGCGGCCAGTGACCGCGTCCGACCTTGCGTCGCTTCGTCCTTGAATACCGCCTCTCCCGCGCGCAACCGAGCGACAAACGCCTCCACTTGCTCGCGTGTGCGCAACCCGTCGCGCAACGCTTGGCCCACAATCACCGTGATCGCCAGGGGATTGCCTTGGGTGAACTCCAGTAGCGGCCTCCAGTCCTCCACATCGGTCAGACGTCGCCCGTGCTTGGACGCCAAGGCCCGCGCCAGTTCCAGCCGCTCCTGGAACGGCATTGGCGGTACGGTGACGCGCGCGGGCAGATCGCCCAGCCAGTCGCGCTCGTCGCGGCGAGAGGTCAGCAGGAACTTCGCTCTGGTCTCGCGCGCCGCCCGCAGGAAATCGGCCAGTTCGCGCTGCTCCTGCGCGCCCCACTTCGACTCGCTGCCCTTGGGAAAACCGGCGACTGGCTCCACATTGTCCCAGATCCAGAGCACGGATCTTTGCCGCAGGAGCTGCAGCGCCGCACTGCGCCGCTTGGTCTCGTCCAGGGAGAACCAATCTTGCGCGACATCCAGAGCGCCGGCCAGATCGTTCAGCACGCTCAATAGCGGCCGGTAATGCTCAAAAGAAGTAAACAGCACCGGCCCGTCGACGCCTCGGGTCTCGCGATACCAGCGGGCGAACTCGGCTGCGGCGCTGGTCTTCCCGCTGCCCGCATAGGCGTGCAGCAGTACGATGGCGTGATCGTCGAAGGCCCGGTCGAGCGCCAGCAGGGTTTCATCGCGCCCGATGAAGCCCGCATCCGGACGCGGCGGCAGACCCTCCAGTTGTGCGCTGGCGCCCGACGACAGGCTGAAGCCTTTCCCACCTTTACGCCGCGGAAACAGCGCCACCGGCTCCGCCTCGAACACGACCGGCACCATCCAGTCCTGGAGCGGCCGCGGATCGAAGGCGATCCGACGCAACGGCTGAGCGTGCAACTGCTTGCGCGCAAAGCTAGCCGCCTCTCCCAGCGCATCGCCCTGCGTAAGGCGCTCGTACAGCTTCGCGATGAACTGCGCGGCAGTGTCCACGAAGACGCTGTAGCGCATGGCCACCACGCCCGCCGTGCCAGCGTCCATCACTTCCTGGGCCAGTGAGCCGTAAGCGCGGGTTTCCTGGTGCGGGTTGTCCGGCGCAACGGTCACAGGCGCGGATGGCGGCTCGGCATAAGCCGATTGACAAGCGTTCAGCACCAGCGCGGCGACGCCCGTCTCGGCCAGGAGATTGCCCAGCGCCTGTCCACCTACAAGTTGCCGGTTACCTTCGAAAATGCTGTTTTCGAATTCGAGATAGCCGTGGCTGCTCCACACGCCGTGCCCATCGAAATGCACCAGGTGGTACGGCTCGCCGGAGTCGTGCGCCTCCCGCAGCACATGCGCCAGCCGCTCAAAGGTGGGCGGACGCAACACTGTGAGCCGCACGGCGTCGCTCCCCCGCAAGCCTTCCAGCATGCGGCGGGCGACGGAACGGAATGGCACATCCTCGCGCCCACGCGGACGGCAGATCACCAGCAGCACGCGGATCGGCCCGCCCGCGCTTTGCACCAGCTTGGGCCGCTGCACCGAATCGTGCGTGGCCCGTACAAAGGTACGCGCCCGCAAAGCCAGCGGCATATCCGCCTCCGGATCGCGCATCAATTCCCAAGGCAGCGCCGTCGCATCTTTCACCGTGGTCTCGATCTCGACGCGCGTGGCGCTCAGATCGTGCCGCGCCTCCTGCCACACCGACGTGCTCCCGAGCGCCTTGGTGAACAACTCCATGCCGATCTCCGCCATGCGCCGCTCGATACGCGCCGCGATGGCCGGCGCCGGATCCATCGGATATTGCAGGAAATCTTCCAAATACCAGCGAATATCCTCCTGATCCTGCGCGCTAACCTGTAACTCAAACCGGGACTCAGCGCTCCTGCGCACCGCGCCGTTCTCGAATTCCGCCAGCACGCGGTAGCGGTTTTCCCCCTCGGCGAACTGGTGCAGGTGCAGCAGAGACATCAGGCCTATAATACACGTATGGCCCAATCCAAAGCGGAGAGCTTCACGGCTTATCTGGAGGCAAAGCAGCGCAGCAAGAGGGAGCAACAATCGCAGCCGGTAAATGGCGGCACGGCTTTATCGGTCTTGGCAGCGCTTGCGGAGAGCACCCGGAATTCCATGGCGCTATCGGAATTGCAGGCCACCAGCGGCATGAACTTCACTAGTTTCGCGGAAGCGATCAAGCGTCTCGGAGACTTAGGCTACATCGCCGTCGCGGGCGCTCCAGGCAGCGAGTCGGCGGAGCTGACCAAATTGGGAAAGGACGTAGCCGCAATAGCCCAGCCTCTATAGCGAGATGTCCGATGCATGGGATTACGTTGCTGTGGCGATCCTCGGCCTTCTGGTGGGCCTCGCCGAACTTGTATCTCGCTACCGCGATACGCCGCAAG
>Ga0209333_1000386_pt1 | contig 24587 bp, 23 predicted proteins | sample BlaSpr_A8_OM2_O3_FD_187982 | JGI IMG/M metagenome (GOLD analysis project Ga0209333, IMG submission 187982) | Forest soil microbial communities from Thunder Bay, Ontario, Canada - Black Spruce, Ontario site 2_A8_OM2_O3 (SPAdes) (version 2) | ecosystem: Environmental > Terrestrial > Soil > Boreal... | reverse complement strand
GTCGGAACTGCCGTATACGGGTGCCACCGCGTCGGCCTCGGCGCCTGCTTCCAGAAGAATACGGGCGATCGCGAGCGCATTCTTCGGCGACCGCTGCACCTCCACGCCATTAGCCGCCACATAGTGTAAGAGGCTAGCCCGATGGCGGAATGGCGCGCGCTCATAAACCAGCCCCGCGTTGCCCGCAAGCAGCGCGCGCAGGCCGGACTCGTCGCCGTTGGTGACGGCCTCTACCGCCTGTGAAAAAGGAGCGCTGGCAGCCATCGGTCCGGTTCCCAATCGCGAGAAGCAGTCACGCCGCTTGAAAACCCAGTTTATCAGGCGCATGTGCGTCAGCGTCGCCCTATTCGATTTCGGACCCGGCTGAAAGCCGGCTGGCTGCCGTTTGCTTCGTCTGCAAAGATGCAGACCGTCATGCTCTTCTTGTGTATGTCGATGCCTGCGCAGTGAGGATGTGCTACTCTCATAAGTCTCCTTCCGGCGACGCTGCGGAGGCGGCTTACAGACGAGATAACGCGTTCTCTCTCTCGCGTTCGTCCTCCCCGGCACGGCAGCGCCGGAAGGAGACAGCAATGTGGGGTGCGAGAAGCCGCCCAAGGCAGAACTCTACGGCGGGCTCGAAGCCGCTATGGTTTCCCGCCCTTACACGCAACGCCGCCTGCCGACGAACGTAGCGCCTGCGCCCATTTTCATGCTGGGGGCTGGGCGCCTACAACGGCCCGGTGGGAATTTTCAGAAAGGACTCTCGCTTCGCCTATCAAAGCGAGTTCCGCGTAGCATTGCTACCCGGCGCGGGAATCCCATACGAACTTAAAATTGGCGACCTCTCCGACATTGTTATGGTCGGCCCCCTATGCGAGTTGAATCAACGCCTGCGGATAGTGACCAGCACTGCCTAGCTTGACCGAACCTCAAGAGGGAACAGCCAGCCGATCCGAGGTCGCGCGAATTCCCCGTAAACGCCGCGCACGGCTGTTGGCCTGGGCGCGTGCGACCGCATGACCACATCGCCTTCGCGCTGAAGCGCTCGGCGAAAGCAACGGCATGCATTGCCCGTCCCAGGCGGGGCGGCATCGACTGGGGGACAGCTCGGACCCAATCCCCTTGTCTCTGGCTCACGCCTCCGCCCGGCCACGCCGCTTCCGCAACTCATCCACCGACACCGCCAAAATAATCACCGCGCCGATGATCGCCTGTTGCAAATAAGGCGATATACCCAATAGGTCGCTCCCGTTCGAAAGCAGCCCCATAATCAACGCTCCGATCAGCGTCCCGATCACGCTGCCCTCGCCGCCGTGGAGGCTACCGCCGCCGATCACCACCGCCGCTATGGCCTGCAGTTCGTATCCATTGCCGGCCGAGGGCTGGCCGGTCATCAGCCGGGATGCTTCGATCATGCCCGCCAGTCCGGTGAGCAAGCCGCCCAACGCATAAATCATGGTGGTGTCGAACGTCACCGGCACACCCGCGTAGACCGCCGCGTCCGGATTGCTGCCGATAGCGAAGGCGTAGCGGCCCAAGCGCGTGTGCTCCAGGATCACATGCGTGGCCAGCGCGCAGATCACCACCACCCACAGCACGAAAGGCACTCCCAACAGGTTGCCCTCGCCCAGAAACGCGAAGCTGTGCGGGATTTGAGTCACTGGCAAACCGTTCGTGATGATCAGGGTCAAGCCCCGGATGATGCCCAGCGTGCCCAGCGTCACAATAAAGGGCGCGATCCGCAGCCGCGTGGTCAGAAACCCGTTCACCGAGCCCCAGAATAGGCCCGCCAGCAGCCCCACCAGGATACCTACCGTCACCGGCATGCCACTCTGCATCGCCATGGTGCCCAGCACGCCACACATCGCCAGCATCGCGCCCACCGAAAGATCGATGCCGCCGGCGATGATGATCAGGGTCATGCCCAGCGACATGACGTTGATTACCGCCGTCTGCCGCACCACGCTCGATAAATTCGTCTCGGTCAGGAAATGCGGCGAAGCGATCGCCAGCGCCACGAACAGAACCACCAGGCTCAAGAAAGGCAGCAGCCGCTGCATCATTGGCTGCATCATTGGCTGCATCATGGCGCACACTCCGGTTCGAGGGCGGCGAAGCGCATGATTTCCTCCTGCGTGGTGCGTCCCGGCAATTCGCCGGTAAGGCGGCCCTGGCGCATCACCAGGATGCGATCGGCCATTTGCAGCAACTCCTGCATCTCGGAGCTGACCATCAACACGGCGGCTCCGGCGCGCGCCAGTTCGTCCATGACTTCGAATACTTCGATTTTGGCGCCCACGTCGATGCCGCGCGTAGGCTCGTCGAACAGGAACACACGAGCGCGGCGGAACAGCCACTTGGCGATCGCCACTTTCTGCTGGTTGCCGCCGCTCAAACGTCCGGCAGCCTGCCGCCCGGAGGAAGCGCGGATGCGCAGGCGCGCGATGTACTCGGCCGTCACGCGGTTTTGCGCGCGACTGTCGATCACCCCGAGACGGCTGATCTCCCGGAGATTTGCCATGGTGATGTTGTAAGCGATGGGCAGCCGCAGCGCCAAGCCGGTTTTCTGGCGGTCTTCGGTGACCAGCGCGATGCCCGCCGCCACCGCCTCACGCGGCGATCCAATGCGCGCCGGCCGGCCATCCACGAAGACTCTCCCGGCGTCGACGGGGTCCACGCCGAACATGGCGAGGCACGTTTCGGTTCTTCCCGCGCCCATCAGACCGGCCAGCCCAACGATCTCGCCCGCGCGCAGGGAGAATGAAACATCGCGAAATGCGCCGCGCCGCGTGAGACCTTCGACCCGCAGCAGTTCCGCACCTGGCGCCAGCGGTTGCCGCTGGTAGATCGACACCATCTCGCGGCCCACCATATGCTGGATGATGCGGTCCGTCGAAACCTCCGCCAGCGGCCCGCTATGAACCGTGGCGCCGTCGCGCAGAATGGTTACCCGGTCGCCGATGGCGCGCAATTCCTCCAGCCGGTGGGTGATGTAGATCACGCCCATGCCCCGCGCGCGCAGCGTGCGCACGATGCGGAAGACCTCTTCGGTTTCCGCGCCCGAGAGCGACGAGGTTGGCTCATCGAAAATCAACAGGCTGGAACCGTGCTGGATGGCGCGACAGATTCCGACCAATTGCTTGCCCGCGGGGCTGAGGCGTTCCACGCGCCAGCCGGCATCGAGCGGGAAGTGGTGCTCTTCGATGAGGCGCGACGCCTGCTCGACCATGCGGCGCCGGTTTACCCAGCCGAAGGGAAGGCGTTCCTCGCGTCCCAGGAAAATATTTTCCGCCACCGTCAGATGCGGCGCAAGCAGGGATTCCTGGTGCACCATGGCGATGCCGGCTGTGGCCGCCTCAGCGGGAGTGCGAAAGGCAGCCTCGCGACCTTGCCACAGCATGCGCCCGGCATCGCGATGCTCCATGCCGGCCACGATCTTCATCAGCGTGGATTTCCCCGCGCCGTTCTCGCCCAGCAGCAGATGTACTTCGCCGGGGCCCACGGATAGGTTGCCGTCGCGCAAGGCCGTCACGCCGCCGTACCGTTTCTGGATTCCGCTCAGATCGAGGAGCACCGAAGGCACAGTGTATCGTACACTCGGCTAAGAGCGGGTTCTAGAGAACCCGCGCAGGCCTGGAGGCCCGCCCCACTCATGAAGTTCGCATTGCTTCTGCTCGCGGCCGTTGCCGGTCAAGCGCCGCTACCGCGCATCGTACAAAACGATGGCCGTTTTGCACTGCTCGTGGACGGCGCGCCCTACCTAATCCTGGGCGCACAGGTCAACAACTCCAGCGCATGGCCGGCCATGCTGCCGAAGGTCTGGCCCGCCATCGAATATCTCGAAGCCAACACGGTCGAGATGCCGGTCTATTGGGAACAATTCGAGCCGGAGCCGGGCCGCTTCGACTACACAGCAGTCGATATGCTCTTGAGCCAGGCGCGCGCGCACCATGTGCGGCTGGTCTTGCTCTGGTTCGGCACCTGGAAGAATGGCAGCCAGCACTACGTGCCGCTGTGGATGAAGCGCGATCCCCAGCGCTACCCTCGGGTGATCGGCGCAAACGGCCGGCGCGTGGATTCGCCATCGCCGCACGCCGCGGCCACGCTGGCCGCCGACAAGGACGCTTTTGCCGCGCTGATGCGGCACTTGAAAGCATCCGATCCGCGGCGCACGGTCATCATCGTTCAAGTGGAAAACGAAGCCGGCACTTACGGCAGCGTGCGCGACCATTCGCAGGAGGCGCAGAAGGCTTTCGACAGCCCGGTACCGGCTGAACTGCTGGCCGCGCTGCATATCTCCCAGCCGGCCGCGAACTGGTCCGAAGCTTTCGGCGCGGATGCCGATGAGTTTTTTCACGCCTGGTCGGTGGCGCGCTTCGTGGGGCAGGTGGCCGCCGCGGGGAAGGCGGAGTATGCGTTGCCGCTATATGCCAACGCCGCGCTACGCGATCCCTTGAAGCCCGGTCCGCCTTCAACCTATGAAAGCGGCGGCCCGACCGACAATGTGATCACGATCTGGAAGGCCGCGGCCCCCGCGCTCGATCTGCTTGCGCCCGACATCTACCAGAGCGATCCAGCCCGCTATCTGAAGGCGTTGGAGCTCTATAGCCGCCCGGACAACCCGCTGTTCGTGCCGGAGACAGGCAACTTGCCCGCGGCCGCGCGCTTGTTCTTCGCCGCGCTCGGCCGTGGCGCGATCGGCTATGCACCCTTCGGCATCGACTACACGGGCTTCTCGAATGCGCCCCTGGGCGCGCCGCGGTTGAATGAAGAGTCGCTGGCGCCGTTTGCGCTGAACTACAAGCTGATCGGCCCCATGATGCGCGAGATCGCGCGGCTCAATTTCAATGGCAAGCTGCAGACCGCCGTCGAAGAAAAGGAAGAACACTCGCAAACGCTGGAGTTCGGACCGTGGACGGCGGTGGTTTCGTATGGCGTGCCGCAGTTTGGACCCGGCAACGACCCGAAAGGCAATCCGGAGCCAGTGGGCCGCGCCCTGGTCGCTCAACTGACGGATAACCAATTCCTGGTGGCTGGATTTTTTTGCCGCGTCGATTTTCGAGTTAGCGATGCCGCATCGGGCAAGCAGCGCGAGTTCTTGCGCGTGGAGGAAGGGGACTATCAGGGCGGCGTATTCAAGCCCACCCGCATCTGGAATGGCGACCAGACGGACTGGGGTATCAACTTCAGTTCCTCGCCGCAAGTGCTGCGCGTGACGCTGGGCACTTATTAGCGCGTAAACCTCATGTCATATCTGTAAACCTTTGGTTGATTTGTCTAATACGCCAGGTTGCGGCGCTAAGATAGGTCCGTGGAAATCGTGAAATGAGGACGATCAGAGCAATCACCGTAGTGGTTTTGAGTGCCGGTCTGCTGACGCACTTACCATCCGTTCGGGCGCAGGATACTACGCCCGTCTTTCAAGTGGTGCAAACTCCGAATCCCGACCGTTTCCTGTTCAACGATCTATTTGCCGTCTCAGCGTCTTCCCCGACTGACATTTGGGCTGTTGGATACACTGCTATTCATTACGACGGTACTTCATGGACCGGCTTCCCCGTGCCCGGTCTCGGCGACACCGGCGATAAGCTGTGGGGAGTCGCGACGATCTCCCCGACGAACGCCTGGGCGGTCGGCTCGTTTCGAACCTCGCAGACGACCACCGGCAACATTCAACACTGGAACGGCACCCAGTGGAGCGTCGCCCAGTCCTCTGCGGACGACGCCGGCGAAATCTTAGGATCCATCGCGGCCATATCGGCCGACGATATTTGGGTTGGCACGTGCATCCCCGCCGATTTTGAGCACTTCGACGGAACGCAGTGGACGTTCTTCTACGCCGGAGGTACAGGGAGTCCGGTTGGCGAGTCTTGTGTCCAGAGTATTTCCGCCCTATCCACTAACGATGTGTGGGCCGCCGGCTGGATCAACTATTCAGGCAACACCAGCAGCACTCAAATCCAGCACTGGGATGGTACCCAATGGACGGCCATGCAAAGCCCTAACGTAGGCACTGGCTCGAACCAACTCTATGGCATCGTGGCGCTGGCCGACAATAACGTTTGGGCGGTGGGCGATTCCGTTGCACCGGATACGGGCATTGAACACCCCAATCGGACCTTGATCGAGCACTGGAACGGCACGAGTTGGGCGGTGGTTCCCAGCCCGAATGTCGAATACAACAGCCTGGTACGAGACAACGTGCTGCAAGGTATTGTAGCGGTGTCGCCGAATGACCTGTGGGCTTTTGGATATTTCGCGGCAAATCCAAGCGGCGAATCGGGCGATGAGTTCTCGCTGGTGCTGCACTGGAACGGGACGAGTTGGAGTGTGGTGCCGAGCCCCAACCCTAGCGGCGATCCAACTCTAGTGAACGATCCTCTTTACGCCGGCGTCTTCACGTCCGGGAGCCTGTGGCTGGTCGGGAGCGAAGCGACAAATCCGGCGAACCTTCCTAATGGTCCCGCCGATGCTACGTTGGTTCTGTTGCACACAATTGGGCAATAGCCAGCACTTCAGGATTAACAACATTGTTCGGCCGGCCTGCGGCGTATGCATTGACCTGATCGAAGATGTCGGTGAATTGAGTCTGGTATTCTTCCCGGGTAACGTATCCGATATGGGGCGTGCACACGGCGTTCTCCATCGCCAGCACCGGATAGGCTGCGTGCAGAACCAGCTCCTCTTCATCAACATCGACGGCAGCCATTCCGGGCCGCCCCGCCTGCAGAGCGGCAGCCAGCGCGCCGGGCTCGATGAGTCCCGCACGGCTGGTGTTCACAATCAGCGCCGTTGGCTTCATACGCGCGAGGTCGCCCGCGGTTACGATCCAGCGGGTTGCTTCGACCAGACGCATGTGCAGCGAGATGACGTCGCACTCCGCGAAGAACGCCTCCTTGCCGTGCGCCGCGGTGTAGCCGTCCGCCCGCGCCTTTGCGAGTGAAGCCTCGCGCGCCCATACTGCGACATGCATGCCGAATGCTTTACCCAACGCGCGACTACGCTTCCGATGCGGCCATAACCGTATACCCCCAACGTCTTGCCGCGCAGGCTGTCGTCGACGCCTGTCTGCCAGGCCCCGGCTCTGAGAGCGGCCACTTGTTGCGGGATCTGACGCATGGCGACAAGGATCAGTCCCCAGGCCAGCTCCGCGGTAGCATACGATAGCGTGCCGGGATGCAGGCTCGACGAGACGACGCCCAGCCGGGTGCAGGCATCGATGTCGATGTGCGGGTACACGCTGCGCTGGCTGATGAGCTTCAATTTGTCCACCCGCTCCAGAAGAGGGGCGCGAATTTGGGTGCGCTCGCGGATGAGCACCAGCGCCTCGGTATCTTTCAAGCGCCCGGCGAGCGCGTCCAAGTCCTGCACTTGGTCGTTCCAGATTGTGACATTATGGCCTGCGAGCTTTTGAAAACAGGCCAGCGTCCGCAGAGTATCGTGGTAATCGTCGAGTATCGAGACCTTCATTTCGCCGGCGCCTTCCGCACAGACTCCAGCAGAGCGACACCCGAAGGTGTGATCTTCACGATCAAGCGCCCTTCCGCGTCCTGCACGAGGACAAGGCCCCGATCGTTGGCATCTTCCCAAACCGGAAGGCGTGGACACGACGTGCGCCACGCGTCCATCACTTCTTCGTAGCTCCTCTCGCTTCGCGCCAGCCACTCCAGAAGATCCAGGATCAGGGCTTCAACCACGGTGTCAGCCATCAACCAATAGTTTATGCCGGAGCCGCCCCCATGCGATCTTCGCTGCTATGATGGGTGCATTATCCGGTAAACGCGCGTGGAACGAGAGCGGATCCTTCTCAAATTGCGTGAAAGGATCGTGGCCTTCGCGGCATCTCATGTACAGGGGGATATCGCCGAAGACCTGGCGCAAGAGGTGTTGATCCTCTTGCATGAAAAATACCATAACGTGGACCGGTTGGAGGAACTCGTTCCCCTGGCTCTGCGAATCGCGCGGTTCAAAATCATGAGCCTGCGCCGCAAAGCCCAACGCCACGGCGAGTATACCCAGGTTTCCGTCACCGACATTCAATTGCCCGACCTGCAAGCCGACCCGGCCACGCTGGTCGAGCGCAAGCTGATGCTGGAACGCTTGACGCAGGCCGTGGAGCAGTTGGGCGATCGCTGCCGCGAGTTGCTTCGCCTGAAATTGCAGGGCAAGAGCTTCGGCGAGATTCAGAAGCGAATGGGCGCGCAGTCGATCAACACCGTTTACACCTGGGACCATCGTTGCCGCCAACAGTTGCTCGAACTCATGGGCGGAGACTGGGAGCGGGACAGGCAATGAGCCGCGAGGAAATCCAAAAGCTGCTGGGCGGCTATGCTACCGATACTCTCAGCGAGGCGGAGCGGAGCGCTTTGTTCGAGGCCGCGCTGGACGATCAGGATTTGTTCGACGCGCTGGCGAAGGAACAGGCGCTACGCGATGTGTTGGGGGAACCGGACGTGCGCCGGCAATTGATCGCGGCGCTGGGCCCGGCGCGCGCGCCTCTCCGGTGGCTGCGGAAACCCGCAGTGCTGGCGACTGCGGGAAGTTTAGCGGCGCTGGCGATAGTGGCCGCGCTGGTGGTGCGGCAGACAAGGCTGGCCACTCAGCCCGAAGCGATGGTGGCGGACGCGATTGCCCCACGGCCGCCCGTGGCCATGCCACCCAGCGCTTCGGCGCTCCGCGCGCCTGAACCCGCTGTGGCTACGCACCAACCGAAGCGACTGGCACGGTTGCCCGCTGGCCGGGCTTTGCCCGTACCGCAACCCGCAGCGACGGCCGCGCCGTCACCTCCGCCTGCAGTTTCGCCTGCCCGCGCGCAGGCGGCTGGTGCACTGGCTGGTACCGCGGGAGGCCCGCGGCAAACGGTCGAGGTAACGGGTCAGAGCTTCGTAGCGCAACAGCAAGCGCCCATGCCTGCGATGCCGCGCGCCAAGGCGGCGACCGCCGCGGTTGCCAAGCGCGCCGTCAACTACACCCTGTTGCTGAAGGATGCCGATGGCGCGTATTCGCCCGTGCCCTCCGACACTGTCTTTCACGCCGGAGATTCGGTGCGCGTCCAGGTTGTACCCACGGAGGCGGGATACGTCTATCTGTTCCAACGCGATGACGCAGCCGCCTGGACGCTCGTTGCAAGCCAGCGTGTCGAGATGGGCCAGCGTTACGAGCTGCCGTCAACGGGGGGCGTGCAGTCGAAAGTACCGGCCCAATTGGAACTGTTGTTGATGCTTTCGCGTGTGGAGCATGTTGATGTCGACGCTCAAGCCACCCCTACAATGGTGATTGAGTATCGCTGAAGAAGGACAGGCCGGAGGCCCGTCCTACTGAATACAATCAATCTATGACTGACGCGGCGTTGCTCGACCACATCACCCGCTTGCCGCACGCCAAGGCCAATTTCAAACAACTGGTGCGCGAACTCGCCGCAAAAGGTGCAACCCGCGGGGAACTGGACCTCTCGCTGGCCCGTCTGCTGGCGCGTGGCAACATTGTGGAACCGCGCCCCGGCCATTACGTGGCCACCGCCCACAGCCGCGAATACGCGGTTGGACGCATGAACATGCACCGCGACGGCTACGGCTTCCTGATCGCCGAGCGGCCGGTCGAAGGCATTCAGGGCGACGTCTACATCCCTGCCGATTCCGCGCGCAAGGCCATGCATGGTGACCGCGTGCTGGTGCGCATCGCGCGCATCGAGCCGGGTGGCCGCGCGGATGGCGAGATCGTCAAAGTGTTGAAGCGCGCGCATCCCACCGTGGTGGGCGAGTTTCGCGTGGGCCGCAAGGGCAATTACGTGGTGCCGCAGGACGGGCGTATCCAGCAGTGGATCGATATTCCCGAAGGCATGGAGATTCCGGCTGGCGTGCGCCAGGTCGACCGCATCGGCGCCGCGCCGTTCGATACCGCTCCCTCACGGTCGCGGCTCAGCCCGCAGGATCTCGACGGCTTGATCGTTGACGTGGAATTGCTCGAATTCCCCGAGGAAGGCGGGCGCGCCGCGGGACGCGTGATCGAGATCCTGGGCCACCCGGACGACTTCGGCATCGACGTCGAGATCGTCATCCGCAAGCATCACCTGCCGCACCAGTTTCCGCCTGAGGTCGTCGAGCAGGCCGAACGCGTTCCGGATGCGATTGCCGCCGCGGAGATCGAAGGGCGCCAGGATTTTCGCGGCTACGATATCGTCACCATCGACGGCGAAACCGCGCGCGATTTCGACGATGCCGTCTGGGTAGACCGTCTACCCAACGGCAACTACGCGCTGCACGTACACATCGCCGACGTGAGCCATTACGTGCGCCCCGGCACCCCCATCGACGCGGAGGCCCGCCTGCGCGGCACCAGCGTCTACTTCCCGGACCGCGCCGTGCCTATGCTGCCCTTCGAGCTTTCCACCAACATCTGCTCGCTCATCCCGCAGGCGGACCGGCTGGTGCTTTCCGCGCTGATGGAGTTCGACCATCAGGGCGACCGCATCAGCCAGGAGTTCACGCCGGGCGTGATCCGCAGCGCCGAGCGCATGACTTATACGAATGTACACCTGCTGCTGGAAGGCGACGCCGCCCTGCGTACACGCTACGCGCCGCTGGTGGCGCGCTTCGAGCTGATGCAGGAACTGGCGCTCATTTTGAATCGCAAGCGCGTGCGGCGCGGCTCCATCGATTTCGATTTGCCCGAACCGCTCATCGAGTTCGACGAGTTCGGCGAAATGACCGGCGTCGTCCGTGCGCCGCGCAATATCGCGCATCGGCTGATCGAGGAATTCATGCTGGCGGCCAACGAAGCCGTGGCTTCGCATCTGGCGGCCACGCTCGAGGCATCCATCTACCGGATCCACGAGCCGCCCGACCCCAAGCGCGTAATGGAGTTCGAGGAAGTGGCCGCGCACTTTGGTTATTCGCTGGGAGTGGGAGCCATTCCGGTGAAGAAATTCAGCTACGCGGACCATCGGCGGGACGGGCGCAAGGTGCGCAAGGACGTGGTAGTGGCAGAGAAATCGGCCAGCATTTCGTCGCGGAATTATCAGAAGCTGGTGGCCAGGATCGAGGGTAAGCCCGAGGAGCGCATTCTCAGCTACCTGATGCTTCGCTCGCTAAAGCAAGCGCGCTACAGCACAGATAACGCCGGTCACTTCGCCCTCGCGGCGGATTTCTACACGCATTTCACCTCGCCCATCCGCCGCTATCCGGACTTGGTGGTGCACCGTCTGCTGCGAGCCTCCCTGCAACAGAAAGCCGCGCCGCCCGAACCCGAACTGCGCGCCGTGGCCGAAGATTGCTCCCAATCGGAGCGCCGCGCCGCGGATGCCGAGCGCGAACTGGTGGAGTGGAAGAAGGTCAAATTCATGGAATCGCGGTTGGGAGAGGAGTTCGGGGCGATGGCCATCAGCGCCACCAAGTACGGCCTCTTCGTCGAGTTGGAGGAGATGTTCATCGAGGGTCTGGTGCCCATCGACACGCTGCCTGGGGACCGCTACACCTATCACGAGAATGTGCGCAAGATTGTCGGCCAGCGCACGCGGCGCGAGTTTGCGATCGGCGATAGAGTGCGTGTGTCGCTGGATCGCGTGGATGCCGCCGAGCGCAAGCTGCAGTTCTCCGTCGTCGAGCCGGAGCCGAAGCGGCGCAAGAAGGCGCGCGCGTGACGATCCTGATTCCGGGCGGCGAGTTTTCGATGGGCCAGGCCGATGGCCGCGATGAAGAGCGCCCCGTGCATCGCGTGACGGTCGCGCCGTTTCGCCTGGGCCGTTGCCAGGTGACCAACGCGGAATACGACGAATTCCGGCACGCGACCGGGCGCACCATGCCGCCGTTCCGCATGCAGCCGGAGTTCGCCAATCCGGCGCAGCCCGTGGTGGGCATGAGCTGGTTCGACGCCGTAGCCTATTGCGATTGGTTTTCGCGCCAATCCGGCGAGCGGTTCCGTTTGCCCACCGAGGCGGAGTGGGAATTCGCGGCGCGCGGCGGGCTGGAGCAACAGATTTATCCTTGGGGGAATGCGCCGGTGTTCGAACGGCCTGAATATCAGACCCGCTGGTTGCACGCGCCCGAACCGGTGGCCACCGCCGCGCCGAACGCTTTTGGCCTTTACGACATGTGCGAGAACGTGCACGAATGGTGCTCGGATTGGTACGACCCCGCATACTACACCGTCTCGGCCGTGGAGAATCCCAAAGGGCCAGCCGCGGGCAAACGCCGCGCGTCACGCGGAGGGGCATGGCGGCACCAGATCAAGATTGCGCGCTGCGCCGCCCGCAGCAGCATTCCGCCGGAATTCTGTTATGCGGATTATGGCTTTCGGGTGGCCTGCGAAACCAAGCCTTGACACCAGGGCCAAATTCTTCGATACTAAACCATATGGTTAAGCATTCGGAGAGCCACATGCGCCACTTGGACGCCACTTTCGCCGCCCTCTCCGACGCCACCCGCCGCGGCATCCTGGCCCGGCTCGCCGCAGGCGAGACTTCCGTCAGCGAACTGGCCGCGCCCTATCGGATGTCGCTGCCCGCAGTGTCCAAGCATTTGCGCGTTCTGGAGAGCGCCCGCCTGATCGTGCGCCGGAAGAACGGCCGCGTGCATCGCTGCCGCTTGGCGGCGCAGCCCATGCGCAACGCCTCCGAATGGATCGCGCAATACAGGCGATTCTGGGAAAACCAATTCGACGCCCTGTCCTCTTATCTCGAAAAAACTCGCAATCCGGAGAGTGTGAAATGACGAGCCAGCCAGCGGGTCCCGAAATGTCGCTGCGAATCCGCCGCGTGTTCCCAGCGCCGCGCGAACGTGTTTGGGCCGCTTGGACGCAACGCGAACAACTGGAAGAATGGATGTGCAAGGATGTTCCTACGCACGATCCCAAATATGTGGGACTCGATGTCCGGCCGGGCGGCCGTTACGCAATGGAGATTCCACTGCCGGACGGCAAATACGTCGGCCAGGGCACATTCCGCGAAGTGCAGCCGCCGGAGAAGCTGGTATTTACGTGGTCCTGGACACGCGTCCCGGAGAAGCCCGGCGAGGATCTCGGCGGCGAGTCAGTGGTGACCGTGGAGCTTTTCGACCGCGGCGCGTCGACCGAGATGCTTTTCACCCACACCGGCCTCAAGACCCCCGAAATCCATGAAGGAACCCGGACCGGCTGGCAGGGCTGCTTCGAGGCGCTGGAACGCACATTGGACCGCTTGCGGGAAGGATCGCTCACATGAGGCGGTCCGAACGTTTTCGACTGTCGCTGACCCTGGCCGCCATTGGCTTAGCCGCCTTTGCAGGACGCACGCACGCGCAGACCGACGCTGCTTCGAGTGCGTTCGACCGCTTGAAAGCCTTGGCTGGAACATGGGAAGCCGACAGCCCGGCGGGCGGCAAGCTGACTAGCACATTTGTGCTGGTATCAAAAGGGACCGCCATTGAAGAAACCATCGGTACGCCGGCCGAAAACGAAGTCTCCCTTTACACCAGGGATGCCGGCCGCATCGTGATGACGCACTACTGCGCGCTGACCGCCCAGGGGAATCAGCCGCGCCTGGAAGCGCCCGTCGCGGCAGCCGGCCAGCGCGAGTTTATATTTTCGTTTGTCGGCGCGGACAATCTGTCAAATGCGGCGGACGCCCACATGCACCGGATGGTGCTGCGCCTGAAAGATCCGACGCACCTTTCAGAAGAATGGACGAAGCGGGAGAACGGCAAGGACACCGTTTTTGCCCTCGGTTTCATCCGCAGATGAAACCGGCGTTTACCAGCTAGAATGAAGGTGATGCGATCCGCCGCAGTCCTGCTGGCCAGCTGTCTGGGTGGCTGTCTAGCCCAGACTCCCCCACCTGCCACCATTCGCGGTACGCTGCTGCAACGCCCCGGAAAACCGCCCGCCATCGAAACGGCCGGCCACCATATCGTTTCCCTGGACGGCGACGAACCCACCAAGGGCGTGCTCAACGACAATCGCCTGGCAGGCTTCGACCTGGAGGCCAAGGGCCACTTTATCGCGCCGGACCAATTCCTGGTGGACCCCATTCACACCAAGGCCATGTTCGTCCACAAGGACGGTCACGTGAAGGTCATTACCTACTGGTGCGACGTTTGCTCGATCCGCACCTACACGCCGGGGCCTTGCTGGTGCTGCCAAAAGGAAACGTTGCTGGATCTCCGCGATCCGGACCAGGATCGATAAAAATGCGCGTATTCGCCGTCTGGCTCTTTCCGCTTATGTCCATGGCCGCAAATTATTCCGCGCAGAAAGCGGTTGTGGACGGCGTCGAAGTGGTTCGGCTGGGCGACGCCGCGCGCCACACCGAAGTTGCCATCGCGCCGTCCCTAGGCAACCTGGCTTACGAATTTAAGGTGAACGGTAAGAGCATACTCTGGTTGCCGGATGATGCCCTCGCCCAAATGCAGGCCAGGCCGCAATTCGGCGGCATACCGTTCCTGGCGCCCTGGGCCAACCGCCTGAGCGAAGACGCCTTCTTCGCCAATGGCGTGAAATTCCGGCTGAACCCCGGCTTGGGCAACATCCACCGGGACGAGAACCAGAACCCCATTCACGGCCTGCTCACTTTTTCGCGGGACTGGAAGGTGATTGCGATCGCGGCCGATTCCGATTCGGCCGTCGTGACCAGCCGCCTGGAGTTTTGGAAGCATCCCGAGTTGATGGCGCAGTTTCCGTTCGCGCACAGCATCGAGACGACCTATCGGTTGCATGAAGGCGTGCTGGAAGTCCGCACCGCGATCGAGAATTTGTCCGCCGATCCCATGCCGGTGGGCATCGGATATCATCCTTACTTCCAGCTTCACGACACGCCCCGCGACCAGTGGAAGGTGCATCTGGCCGCGCGCGACCGCCTGGCGCTATCCAGGATGCTGATCCCTACCGGCGAGCGCAGGCCGGTCGAATTCGCCGATCCATTGCCGCTATCCGGCGTGACGCTCGACGATGTGTTCGGCGGCCTGGTGCGCGACGATTCCGGACGCGCGACCTTCTGGGTGGAAGGCGCGCATGAAAGAATTTCCGTGATTTATGGGACGAAATACACGGTCGCGGTGGTCTACGCGCCGGCCAGCCGCCACTTCATCTGCTTCGAGCCGATGTCCGCCATTACCGACGGTTTCAATCTGGCGCATGCCGGCGTGTATAAGGAGCTGCAGAGCATCGCGCCGGGCGATACATGGCGCGAGAGCTTTTGGATCGCTCCTACCGGATTTTGACCGCAGGCCTTCTGCCGACGGCCACCAGGCCGGATCCCGCCAACACCCAGCCGGCCAGGACCCAGGTGACTGGCTCGGGAACCGGATCCGGCGGGTCCCCGACCGCGGTTTCCGCGATCAGGGTCGCGGAGAGCGTCGCGTCACCCTCGCCGTAGTCCTGAGAGTCGGCCGTGAAGGTGTAGTCGCCGGGGCCAACCGTTTGGCTCCAGTCGGCGCCGCTGAGATTTTCGGAAACCCACTGGTATAGCGGCGCGTACTGACCGGCCATATCCAAACTCATTGAATAGTCGGCTCCATAACTCCAGCCGATCTGCCACGTCAGAGTCTCCGCGGTGGGAAACACCATGTCCAAACTTGCGCTGGCGGTCGCGTAGGGATCCGAGTAAAGACTGTCGGCAGAAGTCGCCACGGACAAACCGTCCGCTGAAACACCGCCCGATCCAGCCACTATGCCCCACTGCCCGTCGACCGAGCATGCTGCGCTTTCGGAACCGGAGTCTTGCTGATATTCTGTCCGGTCGTAGCAAGTCGTCGTTACCGTGCCGGCGCGCAGACAAACGGAAAACATGCCGAAAAGTGAGAGGAGCACTACTCCGCTCCCAATTCCGTTCATATTGCCTCCTGTGTCGGTGCGACAAAGCTCAGGCGGCCTGACGATGTCCCGGTGATGCCCTGGTGGTATCCCAGGGATATTCCAATGGTACGCTAAAAGCCGTGGCGGCACAAGCTGAAGGGACGCCGGCGGAAAAGGCGGAAGCTTTTCGCGCGCTGCACCGCGGCCGGAGATCCTGGTGCTGGCCAACGTCTGGGATTGCGTGAGCGCGCGCATTGTCGAGGAAGCCGGTTTTCCGGCCATCGCCACCACCAGCGCGGGCGTAGCAAACGCCTTGGGTTATCCCGATGGCGAACGCATCCCAGCCGCTGAGATGCTGGCAGCCGTAGCGCGCATCGCCGGATGCGTGCGCGTACCCGTGACCGCGGACCTCGAAGGCGGCTACCAGGATATCGCCGCGACCACCGCCAGCCTGGTCGCCTCGGGCGCGATCGGCTTGAATCTGGAGGATGCCGGCGGCGACCCCGCGCAGCACGCCGCGCGCATCGCCACGGTGCGCCGCGTGGGCCGCGAACTGGGTGTGAATCTGGTAATCAACGCCCGTACAGACCTGTATCTGGATCGGATCGGCTGCGATCCCGCATCGCGCTTCGATCGGTCCTGCGAGCGGTTGCGGACCTACATCGATGCGGGCGCTGACTGCGTCTTCGTTCCGGGGGTGACTGACGAAGAAACCATCCAGCGCTTCGTCGAGACGCTGCACTTCCCCGTTAATGTTCTGGCCGGCCTGGGAACCCCGCCGGTCCGCCGGCTGCAGGAACTGGGGGTGGCGCGCGTGAGCGTCGGCTCCGGCCTTGCCCGCGCAGCCATGGGACCGACGCGCCGCATCGCACAGGAACTGAAGACCGGCGGCGCCTACGACCCAATGTTGCAAGCCGCCATCCCCCACTCGCTCAACCGTCTCTTCGAAAATTAGCAGGCACGGTTCCCGGCCGCATGGCGCATGTGCGCCCGCCGGAACAGATCGACCCACCCTAAATCATTCCAGAATTCCGCCGATAACCTAAACAGGTCTAAATCGTGCGTTCGTTCGATTCGTCCAAGGTGAAATCGATGGATACTGTGGCCGCTAAACCTCGTTGCGCGCGGTTCAGGTTAAGTGCGCACGTGGCCTTCGTGTTGACGCTGTCCCCGCTGTTATCGGCTCAGCCGCAGTCTTCTCCGCCGCCCGATCTAACCGACGCCAGTCTCGAAGACTTGATGAATATCGAGGTGACCTCGGTTTCCCGGAAGGAGCAGAAACTTTCAAACACCGCCGCGGCAGTCTATGTGATCAACCAGGAGATGATTCGCCGGTCGGGCGCCACCAATATTCCGGACCTCCTGCGGATGGCCCCGGGGGTGGACGTCGCGCAGATCGATGCCAACACCTGGGCCGTCAGCATTCGCGGTTTCAACGACCGGTACGCAAACAAGGTGCTGGTCCTGGTCGACGGACGTACGGTTTATACGCCCACTACCTCCGGCGTCTACTGGGACCAGTTGGACGTGCCGCTTGAGGACATCGAACGCATCGAAATCACCCGCGGACCGGGGGGAACGGTCTGGGGCGCCAACGCTGTCAACGGCGTTATCAATATCATCACGAAGAGCGCAAAAGCCACGCAGGGCGCCGTTGTCAGTGCGGGTGGAGGTTCCCAGGGGGCTGCCCGCGGATTGGCTCAGTATGGGGGTGAAGTCGGCCAGAGCGGGACATATAGGGTCTTCGCCGACTATTTGAATCAAGGCAATCTGACAGCCTCCGACGGGCAGAGCGCGGCCGCCGACGGCTGGCACATGTTGCATGGCGGTTTCCGGTCCGACTGGACGTTCTCCCCCGACGATTCCATGACGGTCCAGGGCGATTTTCTCGAGACTGGCGAGGGACAGACGATCAACGTGGTCTTCGCCAACCAACTGCCGGTTGAGGAAACCTTTAACGATCCGATCGGGGTGGGGGAGGGCAACCTCCTGGCGCGGTGGAACCACACGCTGGCCGGCGGTTCCAGTACGTCGCTGCAGGTCTACTTCGACCGGGAAGACCGCCACGACGAGGGAGTTCACGAAGGGCTGAACACCCTGGACATCGACTTCCAGCATCATCTGACCATCGGATCCCGCCACGACATCGTGTGGGGGGCCGGTTACCGGGTTACGGCGGATAACCACACAGACGGCTACGGGAAAGCATACGTGCCGCTCTCCCGCACCAACAATCTTTACAGCACGTTTATTCAGGACGAGATCGCCCTGACCCATTCCCTTTGGTTCACCGTGGGATCGAAGTTTGAGCACAACGCATATACGGGATTCGAGTACGAGCCAAGCGCCAAGCTCCTCTGGCAGCCGGCTCAACGGCAAACTGTCTGGGTATCCGCCTCCCGGGCCATCGTGCAAACCAGCCGGGAGGAGGCGGACCTCATAGTCGACCTGTATACATTCCCGGCGCAAGGCGGCGGTTTTGGAGTAGCCCAAGTGGAGGGTAATCCCGACGCCAAGGCTGAGGTACTTTACGATTTTGAGGGGGGCTATCGCGTTCAGGTCTACCCGGGGCTCTCTCTGGACATCGACGCATTCTCGAGCTACTTCCGCGACCTTGCGGACGTTATTCCCGGGACTCCCTTCTTCACCGAGGATCAGGGGCCTCCACACCTGGTTCTTCCGCTCATGTACGAATACGTGGAGCGCGCCCATACCTACGGCGCGGAAGCCGACGGCGATTGGAGAGTTTGCCGCCGTTGGCGGATTAGCCCCAGCCTCAGCGCCATTCATCTGACCAGATCGAACGACGAGGGCGGCCTGGGCGTATCCGAGGACGAGGACAATACGCCGGAGTTTCAGGCGCAGGTTCGTTCCTCCCTGGATCTGTCGAAAACCATCGATTGGGACGCCGCCATTTACCATGTCGGACGTTTACGGGACGGCGGAGATGGCGCGGTTCCAGCTTACAACCGGGTTGACTCGCGCCTCGCCTGGCGGCTTCGAGAATCCGTCGAACTGAGCCTTGTCGGTCAGAATCTCCTCACACCCTTGCACGCGGAGTTTCACAACGCGTTTGAGGTTCGGCGCACGCTCGTCGAGCGCAGCGTTTTCGCCAAGATCACCTGGCGATTCTAGGCTGCGTCCTCACTCTGATTACTCTCACGCGCCGGTTCGGCTGAGGGCGCTATCCCCTCCGCCGCCTCGAAGAATATTTGGTATATTCGGGGTGAACACCGCATCCAATACGTTTTCGGAATATCTGAAAGCACGAGCCCCCGCAACAGGGCATGAAAGGAGTGTCTGGTGAGTTCAAAGAACGATTCTGCGGTTCCCGGCAAACCCAAGCGCGGCGTCTCCCGGCGTGGATTCATTCGCAACGCCGGCATCGGGGGCAGCGTCCTGAGCGCCGGATTGCTCGACAACAAGGCGCTGGCGTCTCCCGCGGCCGAGGCCAGGTTTGTGGGTCCCGGCGCGGTCCCCATCACGCTCAAGATCAACGGCAAACCGCAAAACCTCAACCTGGAGCCGCGCGTCACGCTGCTCGATGCGTTGCGCAACGACCTGGAGCTGACCGGCGCCAAGCGGGTCTGCGACCGGGCCACCTGCGGCGCCTGCACCGTGATCCTCAACGGAAAATCCGTATATAGCTGCACGGTTCTGGCCATCGACGCCCAAGGCATAGACATTGTGACTATCGAAGGTATTTCGAGCGGCAAGCCGCACCCGGTCTCGGAAGCTTTCGTCAACAACGACGGGCAGCAGTGCGGCTACTGCACGCCCGGATTCGTCATGGCGGCCAAAGCCTTTCTTGATCGCAACCCGAATCCCACCTACGAGGAAGTCAAGGAGGGGCTGTGCGGCAACCTCTGCCGCTGCGGCACCTACGTGGGTGTGCGCCAGGCCGTCCTGGAAGCCGCCAGGGAGATAAAGGGAGGGTCGCATGCCTGAATACAGTTGGCCTCCCATGGATCAGCGGCGGGTGATCGGAAAGCCCACCAAGCGCCGCGACGGACTTGAGAAATCCACGGGCCGCGCAAAATATTCGTCCGACCAGAAGCCGCCGGGAATGCTGTTCGGCGCGCTGCTGACTTCGCCCTACGCGCATGCGCGCATCGCCAGCATCGACACCAGCGAAGCGGAGCGCATGCCCGGCGTGACGGCGGTGCGCGTGATGACCGCGGCCGGCAAAGAGGTGCAATGGGAGGGCGCGGAGATCGCGACCGTCGCAGCGGTGACCGAAGAACTCGCCAACGATGCCCTGCGCAAAATCAAAGTGCAATACGAACCGCTGCCGCACCTGGTGCGCGAAGAAGATCTGGCCAAGGCCGGCAATCGGGCCAAGCCTGCGGGTGAGCAGGTCACCGGCGACCCGGACAAAGCCTTCCAGGAAGCCGATGCCGTCGTGGAAGGAACTTACGGCATTCCGGTGATCACGCATTGCTGCCTGGAGCCGCACGGCAACATCGTGCAGTTCAGCGGCGACCGCGTCAACCTGTGGCCCTCGACCCAGAATGTCTCCGCCATCGGCGGCGATCTGGGCAAGTCGCTGGAAGTGCCGGCCGCCAACGTGCATGTGCAGATGCAATACATCGGCGGCGGATTCGGCAGCAAGTTCGCGGCGGATAGCTGGGGCGTGGAGGCCGCACAACTCTCAAAGGCGAGCGGCGGCAAGCCCGTGAAGATGTACCTGGACCGTGCCACGGAATTGAAAATCGCAGGCAACCGTCCATCGGCATTCGCCCAGATCAAGGTCGCGGCCAAGAAAGACGGCACGATCACAGCATGGCAGTCCGCATCCTGGGCCACCGGCGGCATGGGTGGCGGCGGCATGCCCCCTCTGCCCTACGTCTTCACCGGAATTCCCAACATCCGCCTGAACCACACGGCTGTAGCGGTGAATGCGGGGGGCGCGCGCGCCTGGCGCGCGCCGAACCATCCGCAGGCTTCGTTCCTGACCTGCTCCGCGATCGAGGATCTGGCGGCCAAGTTGCGCATGGACCCGATCGAGATGTTCAACAAGAATCTCGGCTACACCGCGCGCGAGGCCACTTATAAGGCCCAATTGCAAAAGGCCGCCGAAATCATGGAGTGGCGGAAACGCTGGCATCCGCGCGGTGAAGGGGCGTCTTCCGGGCATAGCTCCATTAAGCAAGGCCTCGGTCTGGCGGTCAACACCTGGGGCGGCGGCGGACACGCCAGCCAGTGCCGCACCACCATCAATCCGGATGGCTCCGTCGTGCTTGAAATCGGCACACAGGACTTGGGCACAGGCACGCGCACCGCCATTGTGATGGTGGCGGCGGAAACGTTGGGCCTTCCGCTAGGCGCAATCACGCTGCGGATCGGCGATAGCGATTACCCGCCGGACGGCGCATCGGGCGGATCCACTACCATTGGCGGCGTTTCGCCATCCACGCTGAAATCCACGACCAACGCGCGAAATAAATTGTTCGCAGCGGTGGCGCCACTCCTGGGCGCCGCGCCCGACCAACTGGCGGCGGTGGATGGCCGCATCCAGGTGAAAGAAAACCCCGCCAAGAGCCTGCCCTGGCAGGACGCGTGCCGCAAGTTGGGCACGAATAAAATCTCGGAGATGGGCGAGAACAACCCGCGCCAGCCGGGCGGATTGATGTCCCAAGGCGTGGGGGGCGTGCAAATGGCCGACGTCTCCGTGGATACCGAAACGGGCATCGTCAAGATGAACAAGTTCGTAGCCGTGCAGGATTGCGGACTCATCGTCAATCCGTGGCTCGCCGAAAGCCAGATTCACGGCGCAGCTATTATGGGCATCTGCGCCGCCCTGTTTGAAGAGCGGGTCATGGACCAGCAAAGCGGCAAATACCTGAATGCCGATATGGAGTTTTATAAGTTGGCCGGCATTGCCGATATCGGCGAAATCGTGGTGCACCTGGACATCACGCCGGAGAACGATAAACGCGGCGTAATCGGGCTGGGTGAGCCACCCGCCATCGGCGTGATCGCCGCGATCGGAAACGCGGTGGCCAACGCCATCGGAGTCAGGGTATCGCACGTGCCGCTCACCGCGGACCGCGTGCTGGCCGCCCTGGAAGGGAGGAACGCATAAATGCAAGCCTTCGAATATGCCAACCCCGCCACTCTGCGCGAGGCGGTGGGAATGCTGGGCGCACACTGGGGCGAAGTGGATGTACTGGCCGGCGGCACGGATCTGCTGAGCCTGATGAAGGAAAACATCGAAACGCCGCGGCGCCTGGTGAATATCAAGAATATCAAGGAACTTGGCGGTATCCGGAAGCATGGCACGGAGGTGCGCATCGGCGCCACCGTGACGCTCGACGAACTGGAGCGGAATCCAGACATCCGGCGATATTTCCCAGTACTGGCGCAGGCGGCGCGCGGCGTCAGCAGCCCGCAAATGCGCAACATGGGAACGATAGCCGGCGATCTTTGCCAGCGGCCGCGCTGCTGGTATTACCGCAACGGCTTCGGCCTGCTGGGCCAGGATAAGGACGGCAAGTCGCTGATCCCAGGCGGCGAGAACAAGTATCACGCCATCCTGGGCAACGGAGGTCCGGCGTATTTCGTGAGCGCTTCCAGCCTTGGTCCGGCCCTGGTGGCGCTGGGAGCGAAGATCTGGCTGGTTTCGGCCGCGGGCAGCCGGGAGGTGGACGCCGCGAAGTTCTTCGTGACGCCGCAGAACGTCCGCAGCCGCGAGATTGCGCTGCTGCCCAACGAGATCGTTAGCGAGGTCGTATTGGGGGCCGCGGATACCCATAGCGCTACCTACGAGGTACGTCAAAAAGAAGCGCTGGATTGGCCCCTGGCCACCGCTTCCGTGGTTTTGAATATGGCGGGGGATACCGTGTCGAGTGCGCGCATCGTGCTGGGACATGTGGCGCCCACGCCATGGGTGGCGGCGGATGCGCAGGCGGCGCTATCGGGAAAAGCCGTCACGCAGGCGGTAGCCTCGGAAATTGGCAAAGCGGCGCTGGAAGGCGCTACGCCGCTGAGCCAGAATCGCTACAAGGTGCAACTGGCGCGCGTAGCTGTGAAGCGCGCGCTGCTGATGGCGGCGGTCGGCAAGATATAACCAAGATAGGAGAGGCTTTAAGTATGGAACTCCCCGGATTGACGAACATCGGCATGGAGCGTTGCCAGAACCTTAACTGGAAAGGCCAGTTCATCGACGCGGAATGGGACCCCACAGTGCAGCGCGGCAACGACCGGCTTTTCTGGTGCCAGCACACTTACAATTGCCTCGGTCCGGACGGCAATGTCGTCGATGAAATTGAATGCAACCAGGCTAGGGATTGCTACAAACCATTATAGAGGCCGGAGATCCCGCGCTCACGGATAAGTGGGAAAGTGATTACAACGTAATTACCTATGAAAGTTGCCCTGGTGCGCATCGGCAATTCCGCGGAATCCGCATTCCGAAACCGCCGATTGAGCAGTGCGGCTTCGGCGACACTGTCGACGTGTACGCCGAAGATGAGCGGCTGTTCATCAGCCCTCCCGGCATGTGCGCCAAGGCTGGAAAGAGGCCTTCGCCGCGGCTGGCTCTTCTGCCCGCGATCCGTTGCTGCTCGAGCCTTTGCCTCCGAATGAGTTCGCTGCCGAGGAGTGGAGTTGGTGAATCCACCGCGGCGGGATGAGATCTGGCTGGTTGCCCTGGACCCCACCCAAGGCTCCGAGATTCAGAAGACCCGCCCATGTCCGATCGTTTCACCCGATGAGGTCAACGCATATTTGCGCACTGTCATCGTTGCTCCGATGACAACCACCGAACGCTCGTACCCGACACGTGTCGGCATCGCATTCCAAAGGAAACATGGCCAGGTGGTGCGGCGCAAAGATTGCGGACCAGGGTATCCAGTATAATAGTAGGCATAGGAGGCATCTGGGATGCATCGAACAATTACTATGGCCGTCGTGTTGCTGGCGATGGCTGGTCTTACTTTCGGCGCAGCAATTCCCGCGCGGAATATCTATGGCAATTATGTAGAGGCCCGCACGGCGGACGTCTACACCGGCCCCTGCTTCGCCAACTCAGAAGTTGGGCTGGTGGGCCAGCTTGCCGTATTCGGCTGGAAGGTGACCAAAGGCTCCTGGCAAGGCGTGGATCTCGACGGCATGTCCGTAGTGGGTGTGGTGCGCGCGCATCACACGCTCGGGGATGTCTTCGAATCCGCCTATCCGGTGAAAGCCGTCATCATCGTGGATAGCCGCGCGAACGTGGAACAGCGCCTGGCATTGCAAAGCTTCGCCAAACACATGGCCGGCGATCTATTACAGGACGTGGTCCGCGTCGATTATCAGCCCATCGATCTGACTTTCGCCGATAACAACATCCACAGCATGCAAGCCAATCTTACGGCCGGCAACCTGGCCAAGATCAGCACGCGCGCGCTGAGCGAGGGTGACCACATCTGCCGGAACGAAGAGGTCTGGTATCGTCCGTTGACCAAGCTGGACCATTCCATGCCCGCCTACGCGCTGGCGAACCAGTTCAAAGGGCAGGGGCTGGATACCACTTGGTCGAGCCCCGACAAGCGCAGCGCGTTTATCGGCACATTCGTTACCGAGTCTGAATAAACGTGGGCAGGTTGGCAACCTGCCGGCCGATTGTCAATCGGCCTTCTTGTCTTTCAGGTAGCGGCCCGCAAAATCCAGAAACGTCGGCCAGTTCGGACCTGCGGTATGCCCGGCGCTATGCTGCCGGAAGGCTACATCGCCGTCGATCAGCGCGGTTTCGATGGGCGGCATTTCGGCGGTCCCCAGATCCTTCTTGCCCAGCAGCTTGTATACCGGCCCCGCGCCCACGGCCGCCAGGAACATGCCCTTCGCATCCACCCAGGCGTCGC
>Ga0209333_1000384_pt1 | contig 24662 bp, 22 predicted proteins | sample BlaSpr_A8_OM2_O3_FD_187982 | JGI IMG/M metagenome (GOLD analysis project Ga0209333, IMG submission 187982) | Forest soil microbial communities from Thunder Bay, Ontario, Canada - Black Spruce, Ontario site 2_A8_OM2_O3 (SPAdes) (version 2) | ecosystem: Environmental > Terrestrial > Soil > Boreal... | reverse complement strand
AGCGTCGCGGCGTGGAAGTCCACAACACTTCGCGTTGCACCGAACTCGAGCAACGCTTTCCGGGACTAATTCGGGCTATCGTCAACGCGCATGCCATCCAGTCGAGGGACGAAGCGCGAGGGAAGAAACGTGCTGCGCGGAGAACGGCCAGGCGTGCACTGACGAATAAGTAAAGAACCGGACTCTTCTGCCTCGATCAATCCAAGTTCCAAGAGCCGGCAACCCGAAATAGATCAAACCGGCCGTAAGGGATCTATGAGAGTGGGATGAAGGACCGGCTTCGCACGGTCCAGTTGGCTGGGAAGGATGAATTGTCGATATTTAAACCTTGGCTTCGGAGGCGCGCACGCCGAGTCAGACCAACGACTGATGTACACCTCGGCGTGAGGCTCACCACAGTGAGGCCGGGCTCCGGCCGCGTTTGCGGTTTCAGAATTCCACTTGTACACAGTAATCGGAATCTCCACATCGAATCACGAACCAGTGGATGGGCGCATACTTTGTTGAGATGCGAATCGATGCCTCTCTGGCATGGGCATAGGCGCCGAGAATATTCTGCGACCACTCGGTCCCTTCAGCACTCTATTGTGGGAAGCGATTTGGCGCAATGAACGGGAGTTGAAAGAGAGGCTTATGACGGACACCTCGCACAAATTGGCGGTGCAAGTGGCAATTAATTCATGGCGACTCGTTTCGGAGAGAGTTAACAAGACGTTTTCAAACCTCCCGGACGACCAAGTTTTGAAAGAAGTAGCGCCAGGACGAAACCGTCTGATCTATCTATGGGGACACCTCACCGCCATTCACGATGCCATGTTCCTAATTCTCGGTTTAGGAGAGCGACTGCATCCGGAACTCGATGCAATCTTCGTCTCCAGTCCTGACAAGGCGAGGGCACAGTTGCTCCCTGTGGCAGAGCTTAGGAAATACTGGGACGAAGTTAACGGCAAACTACTCACTCAGTTTGCAACTCTTTCCGAGGCCGAATGGTTGCAGCGGCACAATGCAGTGTCCGAAGAAGACTATGCCAAAGATCCGACCCGGAACCGATTGGCCGTCTTGCTGAGTCGAACCAACCACATGTCCTACCACTTGGGCCAGATAACTCTGGCTCTGAAATAACCGAACCTAGTTCGTCCCGTTCTTATGTGGATCCTTGGCGCTTGGATCTTCGCTTGCGCTCTTTCGCATATGGACAACAACTCCACCTTCCTCAAAGCGAACGTCATCCATTACCGCTTTCATCAAGTGGATGCCACGGCCGTGAACCGACCCAATCCGTTGTGGAGCCGTAGGATCCGGGACGTTATTAATGTCAAATCCTTCTCCTTCGTCCTTTACAGCGATTGACACCTCGCCAGACTCGTACCGGCACGTGACATGGACGTGTTTCCGAGGATCCTCATGATTTCCGTGAATGATGGCATTTGCTAGCGCTTCCCGCAATGCGACTTCAACGTCGCTCACACCTTCTGGAACAATGCCGCACTTTCTGAGCAAGAGCATGAGCCGGTCCACAAAGGGAGAAATCGCAGCCACTTCGCTTGGCAAGGAGTGCTCCAGAGCGATATGAGGGCCCCGGTGATCATGCGCTGTCCTCATTCAGGAAACATCCTGACAACTGAAATAGGCTCGTTGTGACGCAGGCAAGTTCGAGACATCTCATCCACCCATTTTCCGAATTTAGACTGGTGAAGCTGCGATCTCCTCGTTAGATGGCGAGGCTAGTTCGTGGTAGCGCCGTTGAAGCCATACTTTGTTAAGCCTAGTAGCGATGCTTCGCCCGCATGGCTGTCTGCTCAAAGGGTATGCGAACGACTGGTCTCTTCTAGGGAAGTGGCGCGAGATGTTTTTTATGCGACCGTTCGGTCTCTCACTTCATCTGATAGTCCATAGCAGCACGGCAAGCGAAATCAGTTTTTCGGAGAGATTCAATGGATGTATACCGTTCCGGGAACGGTATCGCCTTGATCTGATTACCCTATGTGGATTGTCCGCGTCGCTCTCAACCGGCCCTATACATTCATCGTTTTGGCGCTGCTCATTTGCATCCTTGGGCCGGTGACCATTCTGAACACTCCCACCGACATTTTCCCGAATATCAACATTCCTGTGATCGCAGTAGCGTGGACCTATACGGGGCTAAATGCTGAGGACGTCGAGGCGCGGTTGACCACTCCTTACGAAAAGGTGCTCACGACCCTGGTCGACAATATCCAGCACATCGAATCGACCAGCTACAACGGCGAAGCAATTGTGAAAATCTTCCTGCAGCCCGGTGCCAGCCTGGATACCGCAAACGCCCAGGTCGTCGCCTCCGCTGGATTTGTTCAACGTACTTTGCCGCCCGGCATCCAGCCTCCCGAGATCATTAACTTTAGCGCCTCTAGCGTGCCGATTCTGCAACTCGGTCTTTCCGGCGAAGGAATGTCAGAGCAACAGCTGAACGATCTCGCTCTGAACTTTCTGCGTACGCAACTGATCACGATTCCTGGCGCGGTTATCCCTCTGCCCTACGGAGGAAAGCAGCGACAAGTCATGGTCAACATGAATCAGAGCCTGATGCAAGCAAAGGGTGTGTCGCCATCGGATGTGCTCAACGCTGTAAATGCCCAGAATCTGATTCTCCCATCCGGCACGGCCAAAGTAGCCGAGAGTGAACTTGACGTGCGCATGAATGTTTATCCCCGCACGGTCGGAGAGTTAGGCAACATCCCTATCAAGCAGGTGGGGAACACAACAATCTATTTGCGCGAGGTCGCAACCGTAAGCGACGGTTTCGCGGTACAGACCAACGTCGTGCGTCAGGACGGAAATCGGGGCGTCCTGATGAGTATCCTCAAGGCAGGGAACGCATCCACGTTGGATGTGGTCTCCGGCATTCGGAAGTTGTTGCCTCGTGCCGCGTCAACCTTGCCTCCGCAGTTAAAGATCACCCCCCTTGCCGATCAGTCGGTCTTTGTACGGGGCGCAATTAGCGGAGTGGTTCGTGAAGCTCTAATTGCCGGCTGCCTGACCGCCGTGATGATTTTGCTCTTCATCGGCAGCTGGCGCAGCACTCTCATCATTGCTGTCTCCATTCCGCTTTCGATTCTGACCTCGATCATCTTGTTCAGCATGTTGCACGAAACGATCAATATTATGACGTTGGGCGGCCTGGCGCTCGCCGTTGGCATCCTCGTCGATGATGCCACGGTCGAAATTGAAAACATCAACCGCATCCTTGAAGAAGGACACGAAACCAACATCCGGCAGGCCATTCTGGATGGTGCGCAGCAGATCGCGGTTCCTGCCTTCGTGTCGACGCTTTGTATCTGCATCGTATTCATGCCGCTATTTCTGCTTGGCGGCGTAGCCCGCTACCTGTTCGTTCCGCTGGCCGAGGCCGTCGTTTTTGCCATGCTTGCGTCCTATCTTCTCTCCCGGACGCTAGTGCCGACGCTGGTGATGTATATGCTCCGGCTCAACGAAGATCAGGAAGACGCCAGTAACGTATTTTCACGGTTTCAGAAAGCCTTCGAGCGACGCTTTGAGCGCCTGCGCGGCATCTACCGTGATCTTTTGACGCGAAGTGTGCTGCACCGCAGGATCTTTATCCCGATATTTCTCGTGGTCTGTCTCTCCATGCTGCTTCTTGTTCCCTGGCTGGGTCGGGATTTCTTCCCGCAGTCTGACAGCGGGCAATTCATTCTGCACTTGCGCTCAAAGACCGGAATGCGTATCGAGGAGACTGCTCGGCTCTCGGATCTTGTCGAAAACTTTGTTCGCCAACAGATACCGCCTGCGGAGGTGGACAACATCCTCGATAACATCGGCCTGCCGTACAGCCCATTGAACACCATGCACTCGACGTCGGGTGTTCTCGGCGCGAATGACGTGGATGTTCTGGTATCGCTGCGGGAAAAGCACCACCCGACCGCAGATTACGTAAGGACTTTGCGGCAACGGCTCCCGGAAGAATTTCCCGGGGTCAGCTTCTATTTCTTGCCTGCCGACATGGTCACTCAAATTGTGAACTTTGGCCTACCTTCACCGATCGATGTGCAGATCGAAGGTAACAATGTTCAGGCCAGTCATCAGATTGCCGAGAAGCTGATGGCTGAGATGCACGGTGTCCCTGGGCTGACTGACCTGCACATACAACAGCCACTGGACTATCCGACTTTGGAGGTCGCGGTGGACCGGACCAAGGCAGCCCAGGCGGGCTATACCGAACAGCAGGTCGCACAAAGTGCATTGAACACACTGAGCGGAAGCTTTCAGGTTACGCCGATGTTCCTGGTCAACTGGGATAACGGTGTGAACTACAACCTGGTTGCCCAGACGCCGCAGTACAGGGTTCAGTCTGTCCAAGACCTTCAGAACGTTCCCATTGCCGGAGGCCGTCAGGGGAATCCGGAAATTCTCGCGGACGTCGCGACTATGAAGCGATCGCACGAAATGGCGATTCTCTCTCACTACAACATCCGCCGTGTGATTGATATTTATGGGTCTGTCGAGGACCGCGACCTTGGCGCCACAAGCCGGGATGTCGAGAGCATTGTCAATCGCTACCGCAAGCAGCTTCCAAGAGGGACTTACATCACGATACGCGGTCAGGTCGATACGATGCGCAGCTCCTACATAGGACTGATTGCCGGACTCGTTGCTGCCATCATTTTGGTCTACATGCTTATCGTCGTGAACTTTCAGTCGTGGCTCGACCCCTTCATCATCATTACCGCGCTGCCCGCGGCGATGGCTGGCATTGTACTGATGCTGTTTCTCACCCACACCCGCCTAAGTGTTCCCGCCCTGATGGGAGCGCTTATGTGTGTGGGGGTTGCGACTGCCAACAGCATTCTTGTGGTCTCGTTTGCAAAAGAGAAGCTCGCAGAACACGGCGATGCCGTAAAAGCGGCAATCGAGGCGGGCAATACGCGGTTCCGTCCTGTCATCATGACGGCGCTCGCCATGATCATTGGCATGGTCCCGATGGCGCTGGGCCTTGGAGACGGTGGCGAACAGAATGCGCCGCTGGGACGCGCGGTCATCGGCGGACTACTTTGCGCAACTATTGCGACTCTGGTCTTTGTACCGTCAGTCTTCACCCTTTTTCACGGGAAAGCCAAGTCCCCAGACACTCACAGATCGGCGACTCAAAAATCGGCGGAGGCGTAAAGATGAACACACCTGATCATTCTTCAGTCAGCCGTTCTCCAGTCATAAATCACGCAACCGGTTCGGACAACGCAAGCGCTAAAACCCCGGTCACCAGGCGACAGCTCTCCATGGTCGCAGCAGGCTTGTTTGTCTTAATGGCATTCGGCGTCGTTCAAGGAATCCATTCAAGGGTAGCGGCTGCGACGAATCTGGATCAAGTCGCCCGAGCATCCGCGACCCCGGTGGTGGAAGTTGTGCACCCGAAAGCGGGAGCAGATGGACAGGGTCAGGAGATCGCATTACCCGGAAATGCGCAGGCGTTCAATGACACTCCAATCTATGCGCGTACCCGCGGTTACGTGAAGCACTGGTATGTCGATATTGGCGCACCCGTGAAACAGGGGCAGTTGCTGGCACTGATTGAGACTCCTGAACTCGATCAGCAACTGGAACAGGTCCGAGCGGACCTGAAGACTGCCCAGGCAAATTTTGAGATTGCCCGGATTACTGCCGCGCGTTGGCAGAACCTGGTCAAGACCAATTCAGTTTCCCAGCAGGAAACCGACCAGGCAGTCAGCGACCTCAATGCCAAGCAAGCGTTGGTCGCCTCGAATAAGGCAAATGTCGACCGCCTGGAGCAGTTGCAGGCATTTGAACGAATCACCGCTCCATTTGATGGAGTCATCACCGCGCGCAATACAGATATCGGAGCCCTGATTCAAGCTGATGACAATTCGACGAAAGAGATCTTCCACCTTGCATCCATCCGAACGCTGCGCATCTACATTCCGGTCCCAGAAGTTTACGCCCCCACCGTGAGGAATAGGGAATCTGTGAAGGTGACTCTGGATGCCTTTCCCAACGAGGAGTTCACCGGGACAATTGTGCGCAATTCGGATGCGATCGATCTGAATACGCGCACTCTGAACGTTGAGGTCGATGTCGATAATCGCACAGGGCGTTTATTTCCGGGCGCGTACGCTTTTGTTCATCTGAAGGTTCCGGCCAGCGTTGGTTCAGTTACGATCCCCTCGAACACATTGCTCTTTCGCTCTGAAGGGTTGCGCGCCGGCGTAGTCCGCAACGGCCATGTTGCGCTTGCGCCGATTACGATCGGTCAGGATTATGGAAGCGCGGTCGAAGTTCTCTCCGGACTGACACCAAATGACACAGTCATCGTGAACCCATCCGACTCTCTGGCGGACGGAACCTCTGTCCGCATTAGCACAAAATCAGCGGGTATGGTACGACGATGACACGGCATGGACTCATTTCTCTAGGCCTGCTGCTCCTGGCGTTAACCGGGTGCATGGTTGGCCCGAAGTACACGAAGCCTGATGTTCCACCCGCCCCGACCTTCAAGGAAACCGAGCAACGGCAGGACGGTGACGGATGGAAGGTCGCTGAACCGAGCGATACGGCGCTTCGTGGAAACTGGTGGGAACTCTACGGGGATACGAAGTTGAACGAACTGGAGGATCAGGTCGATCCCTCCAATCAAACCCTGAAGGAAGCCGAGGCAAATTTTCGTCAGGCTCGCGCGGCTGTCAGATTCAACCGCTCCGCCGAAGCGCCCACCATCGCTGTCGCGCCCAGCACGTCGGCGGTACGCGCTTCCGCAAACCAGCCCTACTTTCCCTCCTCTCAGGTGAACAACGGTACTGGCGATCTCACGCTTCCTGTCGACTTGTCCTACGAGGTGGACCTCTGGGGACGCATTCGCCGGACTGTCAGAGCTGCGAGAGAACAGGCCCAGGCCAGTGCGGCAGACCTGGAGACCGTTCGCTTGAGCCTGCACGCCGAAGTCGCAATCGATTACTTCGAGGTGCGCAGCGACGATGCACAAAAACAGCTCCTCGACGATACGGTGAAGGCGTACGGAGATGCACTGCAGCTGACCAGATATCGCTTCGAGGGAGGAGTATCCCCAAAGGCAGACGTAGCACAAGCTCAGACGCAACTTGAGCAAACGAAAGTGCAAGCCTCGGACATCATGGTGCCGCGGCAGCAATATGAGCACGCGCTGGCCATTCTGCTTGGCAAATCGCCAGCGCAGTTTCGCCTTGCTCCCATTCCAGTCAACGTCCAGGCTCCTCGACTGCCGGATATTCCGGTGACTCTGCCGTCGGAGTTGCTCGAACGCCGTCCTGATATTGCTGAAGCGGAGCGGCGTATGGCGGCGGCCAATGAGCAAATTGGAATTGCCAAGAGTGCATACTACCCCGCACTCAACCTCGCCGCTGCGTTCGGCGTGGAAGGGACCTCAGGCGCGAACTGGATTGAGTGGCCTAGCCGTTTTTGGGCGATTGGCTCCACTCTCTCCGAGACGATCTTCGATCGCGGCCGGCGCAGAGCCACAACAGAATCCGCTATCGCCGGCTACGACGGAACCGTCGCCAACTATCGCCAGACGGTGCTGAATGCCTATCAGCAGGTCGAAGACAATCTCATCGCACTCCACATACTGAATACAGAGTCGACTCAGCAGCATTCGGCTACAGCCTCAGCAGAAGAGTCGCTTCAACTTTCCCAAAACCGCTATGCGGGCGGCGTCGATACGTATCTCCAGGTGGTCATCTGGCAAACGGCTGCTCTCACGAACGAGCGGAATGATATCGACATCATTCGGCGGCGGCTTGAGGCAAACGTGCTTCTGATCAAAGCGCTCGGCGGCGGCTGGGATACCAGTCAGTTGCCTAGGGTGTGATCTTGAAAACGCGGCGAATAGCGACGCCTAAGGCGTTCGCGGTGGTAATCGCCCGCGCTCCAGAATGAGAGAAAGCAAGAGCGCAGCCTAGACTTCGCAAAATTTCAATGAGCCATCACCGCGGTTTCGTCTCCTCCGATCAGTTTCATCCCGATCCGTGCGCACAATGTTGGACTGCGGAGCGCACCCTAAATGCAGCCATCATCCATGCTGAGATCGCCCGAGGCTATGAAGAATATCTTGAGATTTTCGACGAGTTTTATGCCGATGACATCGAGGGGAGCAGCCAAACCATGGAAGAACCCATTCGCGGAAAGGCAGAAGTGCGCTCGCTTCTTTCGAACTTCCTCCTTCCCCTTCATGCAATGGCCGAGGTCGGTGGTGTGTCGATATCCATTCGAGAGACGTCAATTCCGGGAGATGCTACCGACGAGACCCACTCTCGGTGGACACTGGAGTTGGTCGGGGCGACAGGCAAGGTCTGCACGGTGAGCTGGCGCACCTTCAGGAAATGGAACGACTCGCGGGTGGTGCTGGAGCATCATTACGACCACCAGCAAAGCGGTGAGCCACTGAGCGATGGTGACCTCAGGTTTCGATCCGCCTGAGCCGGCCATAGGGCAGAGGTGACCCTCCGAGTTATCACCGAAGCCGCCGGAAGCATTGGGAAATTGGTATTTTCTCTCACTGGTCGCACATCAATGCGACCTGGAACCGGTCGGTCTCATCCAACTGCTAGTACGGTGCGGCCAGCGACCGTATGATCGCGAAGTTGAGTTACTAGGGACAGAACATGCGCAAAGGCGAGCAGACTCGGCAAGAGATCATTCGTAAGGCAGCGCCAATCTTCAATCAAAAAGGATACGACGGCGCTGCACTTTCCGATCTCATGCGAGCCACCGGTCTCAAAAAAGGCGGGATTTACAGGCACTTTGAGAGCAAAGAAGAGCTCGCAGGAGAGGCCTTCGACCACGCTTGGAAAGTTGCAATGGATGCGCGCTTCGGCGGAACCGAGGAGATCCCGAATACCGTTGATCGTCTCAAACAAATTGTGCGCAACTTTCGAGACCGGAGCACCGGGGTGGTTCTAGGAGGCTGCCCGCTGCTGAACACGGCCATCGATTCCGACGATGGCAATCCAAGGTTGCGAGCGAAAGCTCGTCGAGCTCTCAGTGGCTGGCTTGATAGTATGCAATCAATTGCCGAGGATGGGAAACGACGACGTGAGATCCGTTCCGATGTTGATTCGAGGAAGTTGGCTACGTTGATTGCTAGCACGCTCGAAGGCAGCCATATGATGAGCCGTCTGCAGAAGAAGGAAGCGCCTCGCGACCTTGCCGTCCGTCATCTGGAGGAATACCTTGAAACCAAAGTTCGGGCGCGGAAATCGAAGGCCGGAGGCAACAAGCCATGAGTACCCAAGAAATTCCCTCGCGGGCGGACTTCAGGGAACGAGCAAAAACGAACGACGGTAACCGCGCTGCGCGTCTGCAGAGGTCAGGGTGTTCAGAACGGCAGATTTTGCCTGATCCAAATCGGGTAAGCGAAGAGCTGCTTTGGGCTTGGGGCGAGTTCGTTTCCAGGTGGGCTTCCGAGACATCGTTCGCGGTCCTCCTTAAACCGCGCTACGATGATCTGCCTACCTCTGCCACTTTACCGTTTACCCGTCATCCGCCCAGCATTGTTGGCCAGCGTCCATGGAACTATTCGGCTTGATGGGGCGCTCGCATGGGTGCGTGACTTCCGTGGCCACAACAATTGCTATTGACTATTTTTCGCGGAGCAGGACCACATCGGAGGTGTTCTGGGCGCGGGCTACGGCGAGGTTTTTTCCATCCGGCGACCATTGAAATTCGGCGATGTGTTCAGAAGTGAAGTTGGTGATCTGGTGCCCGGGCGAGCCGTCGAGTGGTTGCACAAAAATGTTATCCACACCCTGATCGCGAACGATGTAGGCCACGGATTTTCCATCGGGAGTGAAGGCCATAGCATTGGTAAAACTAGTTCCGCCTCCAGTCGCTATCCGGGGGTCGGGTTGGAACAAGATGGGAGAGGGCTGCGAGCTGGAGTCCAAGTTTACCAGGGCCAGTTTGCTGAAAGGTACACTATGGGGCCCACTTATATCCACATTGAAAATCAGCCGCTTGCCGTCGGGCGAAATAGCTTCACCCGCGCCAAATCCGTACGAATCACGAACGTCGCTCGCCGGCACCGGCTCCGGTTGTCCGCCTTCGAGTGGCGCTCTCATGGAAAAGTGCGGGCCTACCCCGTCGGAGTAGTAAACCCATTTTCCATCCGGTGAACAAACCGGAAAACGATCAAAAGTTCCGTTGGTGAGTTGCGTCGGATTCGAGCCGTCGGCGTTGGTTCGCCAGAGATGGACCTGATTCGTGCCTCCGTGGAACGCCCACGCAACAACGATGTAGCGGTCTCCGCAGCGCGCAATGTCGGGGATCCAGGAGTTCGAATCACTTACGATCGTGGACTGCTGCCCGCCATCGGGATTCATTTGCCGCAGGCTCTGCCCGTCGGATATGAGCAGCTTGCCGTCGGTGGCCCAGGCGACGGACTGCACATCCTGGGTTTGTCCCAGGGGTTGGACGGTACTATTTCCCTGAGTTCCGGCGCCGGGAAGCAGGCTGAGACTGTACGCGGTCCTTACCTGTACGGTGGCCGCGGTCTTGCCGTCGGCGGACAGGGTTAGCGTGTCATACTCGTTCGCGTCCCGAGTGACGGGCTGGATTTGCCCTCCGCTGTGAGAAACCATGCCGATTTGCGAGCGCACGTAACTAGGCCCCTTCTGGTTATACCTGGCGAGAAGCCATTGGCCGCCTGGCAGCCAAACAACCTCGAACATAAGTTCATTCTTGAAAGACGCTAAAGGCTCCGCTTGCTTCCCGGCGACATCAAACGATTTGATGGTGCCCAGCACATCGCCAAGGGTGAAGAGGGTGTAAGTTATCTTTTTGCCGTCCGGCGACCAGGCCATGCTGCGAGGGAGAGCGCCTGCCCCGTTGGCGGCGATTTGCAGGATGGTTTCATCGCTGCCGTCGGAATTGGCGGTGAGAAGACGATACTTGCCTACCTCTGGATCATTGGCGCGAGCGTAGGCGATGCGATGGCCGTCGGGCGAAAATGTAATCCCGGTATCGAGGTCGCGGAGAAGGAGCTGCGGCGTGCCGCCCAGCACCGGAGTGCGGTAAAGATCCCACTCGCTCTGCGTGCCGAGGCCGGCTTTTCGAAAGTAAACGTAATTCCCGTCCGGCGAGAAAATCAGGGTGCGATAGACCGCCGCTGCCGGAGGGACGATTTGAGTATCGCTGCCCGTCGGCACGTTGCGCAGCCACAAGCTCTGCAGGCCATTATCGTTCTGCACGTTCAAAACATATTTGCCGTCGGGCGAGATGGCGGCCTGTAGAGCCTTGCCCGTGTTCGTGATCTGGGTGATGGTGAAATTCTGAAATGGGGTGGGCCCGCTGCGGCTAAGCAGGGTGTAGACGCCGAAGCCGCCGGCGGCGAGCAGAACCAAAGCCACCACGACCATGGCCGCTAGGCCAAATTTGTGCTCCCGCGCCACGGCGCTTACCCTCGAACCGCTGGCCATGACCTGAGGCACTGAGGTCTGCGCCGCGGCCGAGCCACCTCCGGATGATGGTACCGGTCCAGACGTCGCGCCCTGCTGGACCACGCTTTGAATTATGCTTTCGGAGCTTTCCTGCGTCTGCGCCGCGGATCGGTGGCCAGAACCGCTGTCCCGCTGCAGCCGCTTTAAGTCGCTGCGGATGTCGGAGGCGTGCTGGTAGCGCATGTCCCGGTCTTTCTCAAGAGCCTTATTGATGATCTCGTCGAGCCGGGCCGGTACATCGGGATTGAAGCGCAACGGCGGTAACGGAGCACGATTGAGGATGGCGTCAAAAATAACGGCCGAAGTGTCTCCTCGAAACGGCACGGTGCCCGTCACCATTTCATACAGCACAGCGCCGAAGGAGAACAGATCGGTGCGCAAATCGAGTTCTTTGCCCCTCGCCTGCTCCGGGGACATGTAGGCCACGGTTCCAATGGCTGTGCCCGGGCTAGTGAGGTATTCCAGACTGACGCCAGCTGTGACATCGATTTCTCCGGCAGTCACCGCTTTTCCCGTCGCCGGCGTCAGTTTAGCGAGGCCGAAATCGAGAATCTTGGCGTGTCCGCGCTTGGTGACGAAGATGTTCGCCGGCTTGATGTCGCGATGAACAATGCCCTCGCTGTGGGCGGCATCCAGGGCATCGGCAATTTCAATGGTCAGAGACAGGATGGTCTCGACCTCCATCGGCCGCCCGGCAATGCGGTGTTTCAGCGTCAGGCCGTCCAGAAACTCCATGGCGATGAATGCCTTGCCATCCTGGTGGCCGATGTCGTAAATCGTGCAGATGTTCGGATGGTTAAGAGCGGATGCCGCCTGGGCTTCACGTTGAAAACGGGCCAGCGCCTGCGCGTCGCGGGCAACTTCCTCGGGCAGAAACTTGAGGGCAACGAAACGGTGTAGCCGCGTGTCCTCAGCTTTGTAAACCACGCCCATGCCGCCGCCGCCGAGCTTTTCTACGATGCGGTAGTGCGAGATGGTTTGGCCAATCATTTTGGGGACGAGTAGGTTTTAGGTCGCTTCATATTACGGAGGCGCCATCGGGGAGTCAACGAACGAGTACTTTATCGCCGTCCCGTGGAGCCCAGAGCAGCATCACGACGGGGAGTAACCGCGGATGCTGCGACATAACTCCCGAGTCGTCAAACCGGAAACTATCCATACGGCGTTCGAGGAAGTCCGGGCGGGATGGGCATTCGACGGAACCATACTTTCCACAATGCGACTTCTGGGGAGCGTCGCGTCTCGCCAAGGCCGCGAACCACCAGCCCAATCCAGATTCCGCTTCTTGCATAGCTTCAGAGTTGCCCAAGACTCGGGTATCAACCTGTGCCTGGCCTCGCCACACAGTCGGAACGAAGCTTCCAATGAGATAGCCTCGCCGCTGCTCCTGCTTAGCGCAGAGGGCGTCCGTCCGCGCAAACATCCCAGCCCGAACTAGTTTCGCGCGTCAGTGAAGAAGCGAGTGCGGTATTGGTGTGGGGCAACGCCGAAGCGCTGTACAAAGGCACGGCGAAAGCCGTCGGGATCGCTGAAACCTATGGAATTGGCCACACTCTCAACGGAGCCACCGGAACTAGACAGCCGCTCTCGTGCCTCGTCGAGCCGCAGGCGTTGTACGAATGCAGCGGGGCTGTCCTTGAACTCAGCTCGGAAACGGCGCGAGAACTGCCGCGGACACAGATTCACGCGCTCGGCCAGCACTTCGACTGACAGGTTCCGATTGAGATTGCCCAATATCCACGCGGCCAAGTCGGCAAAGCGGCTGGTCGAGGCGACCTGAAATTTCAGGGGCTGGGAAAACTGATCCTGTCCTCCGGGCCGCTTCATGTACACCACCAGTTCGCGCGCCACCGTAAGTGCGACCTGCGGACCAAAATCTTCTTCAATCAGCGCCAGCGAGAGATCGATTCCTGCAGTAATGCCGGCCGAGGTGTAGAACTTGCCATCGCGGATATAGAGCGCATTGGCGTCGACCTTCAGTTCCGGGTAGCGGGCAGCCAGGTCGGCGGCATACTTCCAGTGGGTGGTCACGCGGCGACCGTTGAGCAGCCCCGTCGGAGCGAGGCCATAAATGCCGGTACACACCGTGGCGATTCGCCGAATGGACGCGGCGCGGCTGGTGACCCAGTTTGCGAGCCTGCTACCGGACGATGAAATTCGCATGCCCCTGCCGCCAGGAACAACGAGCGTGTCGAGATGGCGCAACGAGCCAAGCAAGCAGGAGGCGGTCATGCGCAGGCCGGATTCGGAACGGAAGGTCTTCGCGCCAATCGCGGCGATCGTCACTTTGTAGCAGGGTTGCGGTTTGCCTTTCGCGTCTGCGAGGTCTGCGCTGCTGAAGGCCTCCAATGGCCCCGACAGATCGAGCGATGTGATGTCGTCATAGCCGACGATGACAATGTGTTTGGGTGTCATTGTTATTTGTGTGCCGCTAACAGAATAGGGGATAGCGTCAATGTCTGAAATGACATTATTCCTGCGCTTCCGGACATTTTGGAGAATGTCCCAAAATGCCGGTTAATCGTCATTTGCGACATACTGTCGATTGTGTACGCTCCTTTTAGAAAGACAATCTTTGAGGAGGATGGTATGAAAAAGTTCGGCAAGGTGCTTTCCCTTGTTTTCGCGATCGCAGGAACCGCTGGCGTTGCCGCTCACCTGAACCACGCCGTGGGACCGGCTAAAGTATTGGCTTCCACAGCGCAGTTGCAACCGCTCAAACCACCAGCCGATGGCAAGATTAACGTGGCATTCGTTATCTCTGACGGCGCGGATGTGATGGACATCGTCGGCCCTTGGGAAGTTTTTAACGATACCATGCTCACTTCCAGCGGCAAACCGTGGCACGGCTCTGACGGGGATGACATGGTCATGCCCTTCAACACCTACACGGTGTCTGATTCTCAGCAACCGACGAACGCCGGCGGGCTGACCGTCATCCCCAACTACACTTTCGATAAGGCTCCCAAGCCGCAGGTCATCGTGATTCCGGCACAGGGTGGACGCACACCGGCGCAGAAGGCGTGGTTGCTGGCCAATTCGGCCGAAGCCGATATCACCATGTCGGTGTGCACGGGGGCATCAATGCTGGCCGGCTATGGCATGCTCGCTGGCCAGACCGCCACGACGCATCATCTCTTTTGGGGGCAGATGCAGAAACAATATCCCGCCGTGCATTTCCTCAGCGGAACCCGCTTCGTGGACCACGGCAAGATTGCGACCGCCGGCGGAGTGACCTCGGGCATCGATCTCGCTTTGCATGTCGTGGAGAGGTACTACGGGCGAGAAGTGGCGGAGTCCGCAGCGGATTTCACGGAGTATCGCAGTGAGCTGTGGAAGAACCCGGATTATGACCAGGTGAGAGCGGTCGCCGCGGCTAAGTAGTGCTTTGACCATACGAACGGATTTGCGGCGCGACGTGGAAGCAGTGATGCGCGATCCAATCTCCCTGTATCGGATAGGGGAATGAACGACTCTGTAAAATTCGAAAATGCAAAGGAAAACTTATAGCAGGAGGAACCCCTTTTCGACGTTTGGGTTGATTTATTAGACTGGTGTGGAAACAACCCAACATGCGAGCTCCCGTTATTCGGGTTTGGCTCTGTGGCAGCTTGATAGCCAGGAAAAACTGCTATGATTTCGTCGGTACCAGGAGTGTTCGCGCATGAATATCAATCTGACTCCCGAGCAGGAACAGATCGTCAGTGCGAGTTTGCATCGCCCATTCTTGTTGATACCACCGGCGGCGGCTTCAAGCTAACATCCGCCGAAGCCGGTGTGATGTTCGATATCCTCGGGAATGGGATTCCGGTTAGGATCGCATGGACTGCCGCGATGCCTTTCTGGCGCTGGACCGTAATCACAACGGAGTGATCGACAATGGTAAGGAGCTTTTCGGTAACGTGACAGAGCAGCCGGACTCGCCTGAGCGCAACGGCTACGCGGCGTTGGCGGAGTTCGACAAACCGGAGAATGGCGGTAATGGAGACGGCATCATCGACAGGCGGGATGCCGTGTTCTCGAAGCTGCTGTTGTGGATCGACGAGAATCATGACGGCATCTCCCAGCCCAACGAGATGCACGCACTGCCCGAGATGGGTGTGTTCTCCATTAGCCTGCATTACACCGACGATCGTCACGACGATTCCTACGGCAACTGGTTCCACTACAAGGCGGCGCTTAATCCCAGTCCACTCAATGGCACGTCCAAGGACGGGCGCTGGACCTACGATGTATTCTTCGAAGTGGCTCAGAATCGGCCCGCCGGGGATGCGTCCAACACACAATCATGCATCTCAGGGCCTCGGCGGCGGGATCGATGGCAGTTCCCATGATTGAGGCCAGATTCCAGGATGGGATTTTCTACGACGGGTCGGAACTCAGCTACGTTCAGTCCAAGAAAGCCAAATGTCACCCGAGGCTCGATCAAAATAACGAAGGCGGTCAGCGATGAGACCGCAATTCATTCTCCTTTGGGCCAGCGTGTGCGTCCTGTGTACGGCGTTGTGGGCTCAGCAGGGAGCGGTGGTGCCAGCGGTAAACATCAAGACAACAAGGATTGAATTACCTCTAAGTCATCCCACCCAGATGATTGACAAGACCGCATGCGACAGCGACGGCAATGTTTATGGTCGCGTGTGGGCTGGCGATGGCTCGGGGACAGCTCAACTGCCGGTCCAGGAAATAACATCCGAGGGGACGCTGGCTACAAACTTCCGTGTCGCCGGCGCGTCTCAAAATACCGATCTCGCCAAGGGTATCTTCGTTTCCGATGCAGGCGATTTATATCAGGCGGCAAGGATGGCAAATGGAGTCTACATAGTAAAGTTCGCCGAAGATGGCTCGGTGAAGTCAACTGTGAAACTGGAAACCGATCCTCGTCTCGTGGACCCGTGGCAGCTCGCAGTGTTCAAGGCAGGCGAATACCTGTTGAGCGGTCTCACTGGAAAAGACCATCGCACTCCTTATATACGGCAGTAGCCGAGACTAATGGCAAGTTGGTAAAGGAGATTTATGAGCCTGAGGACGAAGAAGCCCGGCTAAAAGCAGAAAACGGCGACACAGCATACACTCGCTCAAACGCCGGCAACCGGTTCGTGGGCTTCGGTGACGTTGCGGCTGGCTCGGACGGTAACGTTTATCTTTTGCGTGGCACCTCCCCGGCCCTGGTTTACGTAGTCTCGCCGGCAGGGCAAGTGCTGCGGAAGCTGCACATTGACCCGGGAACCCCCGACTTCGTAGCCGGAGAGATAAAGTTGCACGCCGGCCGGCTTGCTATTGGGTTTAAAGGGGCCTAACAACCTCGTCATGGTAACCGACCTTGGAGGGAAGACGATTGCGAGCTACGCCGTAGACCGTCACGAACCGGACCGGGCAGCGCTCGCGTGCTACGACGGGGAGGGATTTACTTTTGTGACGGCCTATGCTGAAAAAAAGCTCTATCTGCTAAAGCCCAACCTCCAGTAGGGTTGCTTTCTCAAGGCTACTAACTGGCAGTGAGAACAGACGCCAGGCGTTTCCTCGCCCTACCCGGGATTCCTGTACGGCCCGAGAGCGCTTTGAGCCGTTGAAAGTCTTCGTGATCGGCATTGACAGGGATTCCTTTTACTTTCATGTCAACCAGTATCACCGACACAGATTTATGCGGCGTTCCAGAGCCACAAAGGCTTCACGATGTGCGCGCTTGATTTCCGCTGCCATGCCTCGCACCGTAGCTGGGTCCGCAACTCCCCAATGAGCCGTCAGAGGCTGACCGGGCCGTGGCAGACTTCATTCGCTGCGTTGTCGCAGGTGAAGACGACAAAATGCAATTTGCTGGAAGCCACTGCCGTTTATTGGGCGCTGGCCAATATCGAACTGCTTATTACCGTTGTTGCGCTGGACTGGTTCATCGGAGGACAATCGCGGCGGCGTGACTGTTTGACGCCGTAGTTGTTGAAATCGTGATTTCGCTCAAAACCTCGCAATGAGCGCGCTAGCTCCGCGCAAAGGGCGCAAGGGTCTATTCGGAGCCTGCTTGTAGCACGCTGGAGCACAGTTCGTAGAGCGGTGCCGCCTCAGCTATTGTGGCGTCTCGCTGTTCAAAAATCCTGCTAATAGGGACGCCAACAAAATAGGCCATTGATCAAATGCATATTTCCGGGCCCGCAAGGCTTTGCACAGAACTGGGCATCAAAGTCGAGTGAAGCTGACCTTCGGTATCAAGTGATGACCGACGTGCACTCCCCCAACGAGTTCCGGATAAATACGGTGCGCAACCTCGATGCGTGGTACGCGGCATTCGATGTCCAGTCCGGAGACAAGCTGTACCTTGCCCCAGTCGACCGCGTGCGCATCTGGTAAGCCAAGGTAGGTGCGGCCGCCCACGTGACTCAAATGCGCGGATGCCACCGAACGTTGACCTTGCCCTTCATCCTCCGTAACATTCTCGCCAGTGTCCACGCCGTCCCAATTCGTGGGTCAGACGGTTTCCCATTACCGCATCCTCGGTAAGATCGGCGGTGGGGGTATGGGTGTGGTGTATGAGGCGGAAGACCTCAAGCTCGGCCGCCACGTTGCCCTGAAGTTCCTTCCCGACGAACTCGCCCACGATCCGCAAGCCCTCAGCCGCTTCCAGCGGGAAGCCAAGGCTGCGTCCTCTCTGAATCATCCGAACATCTGCACAATCTACGAAATCGACGAAGTGGATGGGCGGGCGTTCATCGCCATGGAACTGCTGGAGGGGCAGACGCTCCGGCAACGGATTGCTGGCAAGCCGCTGGAGATTGAGACGGTGCTCGATCTGGGCATCCAGATCGCGGACGCGCTGGACGCGGCACATTCGAAAGGAATCGTTCATCGCGACATCAAGCCCGCGAACATTTTCGTCACGAGTAGGAATCAGGTGAAGATTCTCGATTTCGGGCTGGCGAAGGTGTCGCTGAAGCCGGAGAGCGTTGCGATGAGTGCCCCGACCATCGAGTCGGAGGAACACCTAACGAGTCCCGGCAGTGCGTTGGGAACCGTTGCCTACATGTCACCGGAACAGGTGCGAGGAAAGGAACTCGACGCCCGCACCGACCTGTTCTCGTTCGGTGCGGTGCTGTACGAGATGTGTGCGGGAACGCTGCCATTCCGGGGCGACACTTCGGCGTTGATCTTCGAATCCATATTGAATCGAGCACCCGTAGCTCCGGTGCGGCTGAATCCCGACGTGCCGCCCAAACTGGAAGAGATCATCTACAAGGCGCTGGAGAAAGATCGTAATCTGCGTTGTCAGAGCGCAGCGGAGATGCGAGCCGACTTGCAACGACTGAAGCGGGACACGGAGAGCGGCAAAAGCGTAGCTAACGTTGCAGAAGCGGGAGCCAGCACACATTCACGAAGACTGCTCTGGCGCTTGGTCACATGTGGGGCGGCAGTGCTAGTTGCTGTGGCTGCGTTTCTGGAGTGGCGCTCCCTGCACTCGCGCACTTCAGCTGCAACTCCGATCCATTCGATAGCCGTGCTGCCGTTTGCCAATGCCAGCAAAGACCCCGAAATGGATTACCTCGGGGAAGGTATCTCCGAGGAGATCACCAATTCTCTTTCTCGGCTTCCGAATCTCCAGGTGATGGCTCGGAGCACCGTGTCTCACTACAAATCGCGGCAAGACGATCCCCAAGGGGTCGGGCACGATCTGCGTGTCGATGCCGTGCTGACGGGGCGCGTAGTGGAGCATGGCAATGAACTCAATGTCGAAACCGAGTTGGTCAACGTCGCGACCGGAGCGCAACTTTGGGGCGAACGCTACACCCGCAGCGCCAATGATGCCTCGTTGCTGCAAGCTGCCATCACGCGTGACGTTGCCAGCCAGCTGCGTCCGCAGCTAAGTGGGGCCGAACAGGCGGACGTCGCAAAGGTCGGCACTCGGGATGCCGAGGCCTATCAGTTTTACTTGAAGGGGCGGTACCGCTTCGAAAGATACGCGCCGGGAGACTTCGAGGCAGCAGCCGAGCTCTTCAATCAGGCGATTGCCCGTGATCCCAGCTACGCGGTAGCTTACGCTGGGCTGGCGGACGTCTACGCCAATCAGGCGTACAACGGCCTCTCTGGCCGCGAGACCTACGACAAGGCGCGAGCCATGGCACGACGGGCGTTAGAGCTCGAGCCGCAGAATTCCGAGGCTCACATCTCGTTGGCAACGGTCGATATGTTGTTTTTCCGGAACTTCTCGGAGGCGGAAGCGGAGATTCGAAAGGGTCTGGCACTTGACCCCAGTTCTCCTTATGCCCACCAGGTGTCCAGTTGGTTCAACATGGAGATGGGCAGAATTCAAGAAGCTGTCACTGAGAGTCGCAAAGCGGTGGAACATGATCCGCTCTCGCCGTTTTACAATTCCATGCTCGGGTTCGCGTATTACTACCAACGCGACTACGAACGCGCGATCAAACAGCACAACAAGACACTGGAAATCGACCCCACCTATGCCCCGGCGGTGTATGGCATCGGAGACGCATATTGGCAAATGGGAAATTACAAACAGGCGATGGATCAACGGATCAAGGCCGCGCAGCTAGGGGGTTACGAAAAGCATGCCAAGGAACTGAGCGAGACTTTCGAGAAGTTGGGGTACAAGGGCGCTCTGAGGAAACATGCCAAGGATAGCGAAGCCGCAGGCTACCCTTATGGTGCGGCCAGTGACTACGCCATGCTGGGCGAGAAGGATGCGGCGTTCGAGGCTCTGGAGCAAGCCGCTGCTGCGGGCAATCACATCGATACAATCAAACTTGACCCGGCGCTCGATAATCTCCGCTCCGACCCCCGCTACGCCGACCTGCTGGGCCGAATCGGGCTGCCACAGTAGGGAAAGACGCCGACCCCGATATCCCCATCCTGAAAAATGCCAAAGCCTAGTACGCGAGGTTGCAATAGCGACGAGAAGCGTGGACAGCAATTCATCTTGAATGGTGACATCGTGATTTACCCCGACCAATCCCTCGTGCTCTGTGGTTTTATTTGTGAGATGGAGAGCCAGGTTCCCCTTCCAAGAGTTAAGCTCAAAGCTTTCGCAGAAAACGTGATCCCAAGGGAATCGGAAATCTGGCGTTTTCAACCACGCACGCGAATGGTGGTGAAGCGACGAGACAACGATGTCAGGAAGCCGGTGGTCACGCGCCGGAACGAAGCTTCTTTTACGCAGTTGCCCTGATGGGGGGATAAGAGCTAAGCTGCACGCTGTCAGCACCGAAGGTCGACACTGCGGGGGGCAGCTCAAGTAGACGCCATCCTCGCACTTAAGGAAAAATGACCCCCGGAATGATGTCCAAGGGAACCCAGATGAATTCTCTACTTTGCTTTAAGGAATGTGGCGAGTGGAATGACCTCGATATTCTTTGCAATCGAGTATGTCTTCTCTCCTGGATACACAACATGAATGCGGTCGAGTTTTAGATCGGCCAGAGCGACCCGCATGGAGGGCGTGACCTTGGGTGCGTCAGCGCGTTTGCATTCGACACCGATTCGGCGGCCAGACTTGAAAAGAACCAGGTCAATCTCAGCCCCCTGATGTGTGGCCCAGTAGTAGGCCTCGTCGGGGCGGAATGCCTTGAGTATTTCCTCAATGGCGTAGCCCTCCCACGAGGCTCCTACCTTCGGATGGTTTTCCAAGTCACGTTGGGTGTTGATACCCAAGAGTGTGTGCAACAGCCCAGTGTCTCGGATATACACTTTCGGAGCTCTAACTTGGCGTTTGCCCACATTTTCAAACCAGGGCGTTAACTGGCGGACCATGAAGACGCCAGTCATGAGATCGAGATACCGGCGTACCGTCGATTCATTGACGGCTAAAGCGCGGGCCAACTCGGCTGCGTTCCAGATCTGGCCATGATAGTGGGCGACCATGTTCCAGAAGCGCCTTAGCGAAACAGCAGGGATTGTAATTCCCAGTTGTGGAAGGTCGCGCTCGAGGAACGTTTGGAGAAATTGCCGCCGCCAACTCACCGAGTCAGTTTCGGTACGCGCGGTGTATGCAAGCGGGAAGCCGCCGCGGAGCCAGTGGCGCCGCTGGGCGGCAGCGCCGAGATCAGAGAGCCGAAATCCCTCTAGGGGAACCGTCTCGAGCCTGCCGGCGTGCGTCTCTGAGGATTGTTGTAGCAAGTCGGGTGAAGCGCTGCCGAGAATGAGGAATCGTGCGGGAATCGGTGAACGATCGGCGAGAACACGCAACAACGGAAATAGGTCTGGGCGCCGCTGTATTTCATCGATAACAACCAAGCCTTTGAGGGGACGGAGGGTTGTCGCTGGTTCGGCCAGGCGGGCCAAGCTTTGAGGCTCCTCAAGATCAAAGTAGTTCAGCGAGTCAGGGGAGACAAAGTGACGGGCGAGCGTCGTTTTGCCACACTGACGCGGTCCAAGGATGGCGACGGCACGGCTGCGACGCAAGGCCGTCCGGACGAGGGCGATATCGGCCTTGCGGTCAATTATCATTAAAAGGTAATACCATGAATATCCTGCATGCGATACGGGTTTTTCCTGGTAGCATAGATTGGGCGTGGGCGTTCGTTAGGGTTTCCTTACTGCGCTGTCTGCCGGCTGTGGTTACCGAAAACACAAACAGCACCGTCTCCGATGTCCGGACCTTCAGCCCAGTGACTCTTGCCGTATAGTCGCCGAAAATCCTGCCAAGATAACTTCCAGAGGGGATCCACCGCCGGGTCGTAGCGTTTGACTCGCCCCCTCCCACGGCGTTACGTTGCCAGCTGGCATGCTTCGAGTCCTGCACTCTCCGTCGGCGGCCGAACGGATCGCCGCCGCAACTGAATTCATCCGGTCTTTCGCTGCGGCGACTGAACTGCTCCTTGTCGGCTCGTCTCGTGATGCCGTCGATGACTTGGTCCGCGGGTTCGCGAGTACGAGCGGTGCCACTTTCGGCCTGCACCGCTTCAGCCTCACGCAGTTAGCAGCTCGGCTCGCCATAGGTAAGCTGGCCGCGGCGGGTGTCGCTCCCAGCTCCGCGGTCGGTGCCGAAGCATTGGCCGTGCGTGCAGCCTACGAAGCGGCGACTCGGAATGAGCTACCCTACTTTGCGTCGGTTGCTAACTTTCCGGGTTTCGGACGTGCGACGGCTGCCACGATCAATGACTTGCGTTCCGCGGGTATTCCCGCGGAAATGCTCAAAAGGTTGGAGGAATCCGGGCCTGACAACGCCGCGCTCCTAGAACGCTTTGAAGAGCAGATTGGCGAGGTATCGGTTGCCGACCGCAGCATCCTTTTGCAGTCTGCACTGGAAGAAGTCCGCGCCGGCGCGGATTTCGCCAGGCATCCGCTGTTGTTCCTGGATGTGCCGATCCACTCGGCGATCGAGAGAGCATTTCTCGAAGAGTTGGCGTCCGCCGCAAAAGATGTACTGTTCACCTGTCCTACGGGAGACCTCCGCACGCTGGACAATTTAAGGATGGTTCCCGGTGTTCAGGGCAAAGCTGCACCTGTCGTACCCGGGGATTCGAGTCTCGCCCGGCTGGGCTTTTATCTTTTCTCGGAGACAACTCCACAGGAAGGAAAGCCTGACGACGAGGTCGTCTTCTTCTCTGCCCCAGGAGAAGAGCGAGAGTCGGTCGAGATCGCCCGGCGCATCCTCGCCGAAGCCGAGAAAGGCATCCCCTTCGACCGCATGGCTGTACTTCTGCGGGCGCCGGAGACTTATGCGGCTTTAATGGAGGCCGCCCTAAGGCGGGCGGGAATCCCCGCTTACTTTGCGCGTGGAAGCCGGCGGCCGGATCCTTCGGGTCGTGCCCTGCTGGCGTTGCTGGCATGCGCCGCTGAAGGACTCTCCGCCCATCGCTTCGCCGAGTATCTGTCGTTTGCACAGGTTCCAATCCTGGCGGAAGATGGCGCACCCCCCGAGAACAAGGTCGAGTTTGTGCCGCCCGAAGATGATGCTCTGAGTTCGGCTGCGTCAGTTTCCGCACTTCAGACGCAAAACACATCACAAGACGAGGATGGCGACCAACTGAACTATGCAGACACGCCGGAATTGGCAGGCGCTCTCCGCGCACCTTGGAGGTGGGAAGAGCTTTTGGTGGATGCCGCCGTGATCGGTGGCAAGGAACGTTGGGCCCGGCGGCTCGACGGGCTGCAGAACCAGTTCACGCGGGAGTTAGAGGAATACGCGAAGGAGGAACCGGACTCGCCGCGCGTGGAAGCGGTCCGGCGCAAGCTTCGCAACCTGAGGCATCTCCGCGCATTCGCTCTCCCGGTGATCGAAGAGCTATCCGCATTGCCGAAATTGGCGGCCTGGGGAGAGTGGATCGCCGCGGTCGAGCATCTCTCTCCCGGGGTTCTTCGCCGACCGGAACGGGTGTTAGCGGTTCTCGCCGATCTGAGACCCATGGGGCCGGTCGCTTCCGTTCCACTCGCCGAAGTGCAGAACGTGCTGAAGCACTGGCTGTCCAACCTTCAGCAGCAGCCACCCGAGAGCCGCTACGGGCGTGTGCTGGTGGCAACTCCTGAGCACGCGCGCGGGCGCGCGTTCGACATCGTCTTTATTCCTGGACTTGCGGAGCGCATGTTTCCCCAGAAACTTCGGGAGGATCCGCTGCTTCTCGACAAGCTGCGGCGGCAGCTCTCATCCGATCTGTCCGTGATATCAGACCGCAGCCAGCAGGAGCGACTGCTATTGCAGATCGCGGTCGGTGCTGCGAGCCGGCGTTTGTATCTTTCTTATCCTCGCCTTGAGGTTGCGGAAGGCCGCGCCCGCGTGCCTTCATTCTATGCGCTGGATCTGGCGCGCTCGATCACCGGGTACGTGCCGGACTACGAGGTGCTCGCCCGAGATGCAGAACTGGCTGGTGCCAGCCGACTGGCGTGGCCAGCACCGCGCGACCCGTCTGAGGCGATCGACGATGCGGAGTACGATTTGGCCACGGTATGGCCGCTCTTGAATACGAACGAGCCCCGGGCGGGACGGCTGGCCTACGTCATGAGACTAAATCCGCACCTGGCCAGATCGCTCCGGACCCGCTGGGCACGATGGCAGACCAAGTGGTCCGAGCATGACGGCCTCTTCACAAAGCGCTCGTCGATCCTTGAGATACTCGAGTCGCACCGTTTGGCGACCCGCCCCTACTCGGTGTCAGCACTGCAGAACTTCGCGGCTTGTCCCTACCGGTTCCTGCTTTCCGCCATTCACCGGCTCGAGCCGCGGGAAGAGCCGGCACAGCTTGAAGAAAT
>Ga0209333_1000382_pt1 | contig 24684 bp, 18 predicted proteins | sample BlaSpr_A8_OM2_O3_FD_187982 | JGI IMG/M metagenome (GOLD analysis project Ga0209333, IMG submission 187982) | Forest soil microbial communities from Thunder Bay, Ontario, Canada - Black Spruce, Ontario site 2_A8_OM2_O3 (SPAdes) (version 2) | ecosystem: Environmental > Terrestrial > Soil > Boreal... | reverse complement strand
ACCGCCAAGCAAGGCCGGATTCTTGACCGCCGATTCATGCGTTTCCGGTGAGTCGATGTAGGAATCCATAATCCGCAAATGGCGCTCGGTAAGATTTCGCGCCGTAGTGGCTGGGGGAATCAAATGTGCCCAGGCGTACCATCCGTCGACGAGGGGCTCCATCATGACGTTCGGCTTCAAAAAATAGAGTTCGTTCTTCATCGATTCCCGAAGTCCTGTGCCGCCTTCTTCGAAACACCGTGTACCGCACTGAAAGTGACAGCTTTACAAGCCCCTACACCCGCACCCGGGAGCTGGCTAGCTCTTATTCTGCAACTGTTCGGCCACTCATAGACCAAGTTAATCCGTTACAAACAAATAACTTAGTCGTGCCTTTTTGGGCATTACGCCTAGGCTCCCAGTGGAGGAAGTGGAAATAGTTTTCTCAAAAGGAGTCTGGGGCATCCACTCTTTGCCTACTCCTCAGACTTATCACTATTTTAGCAGGTGATATCGGATAACGCCCTTATTTGCTATAGACTTGTGCGAGTACATCTACATTCAGCCGCAGGGCTAATGCTACCGGGCTCATCTTCGCTTTGAGCGAGATTCGTAAACTTAAGAAAACAAGAGGGAAACTCCATAATTTGAGGGCGATCCTTGGAACCAAAAGTGGGCGCACAATTGCTAATCATTTGTAGTTGCTGATCCTCACTTGTCGGCATTATTTCTCCGACTCTTAGGGTCATCACGTGCGATGCTTGTAATGGCCGAAAAGTATGATAGATAGTCATCAGTTGCAGCTTAAGCTTAACAATACGCCCGTGGAATATCCGGATCGAAACCGCAGCTTGCACTCTCTGATCGAAGCGCAGGCATCGCGGACGCCGGAGCAAGTGGCATTAGATTTTGAAGGCGAGAAAGTCAGCTATCGTGAACTCAACGAACGCTCCAACCAGCTAGCACACTATCTGCAAAAACAAGGAATAGCTCCGAACGTGTTGGTAGGAATTTATGTAGAGCGATCAATCGAGATGGTGGTCGCGCTGCTTTCCATTCTGAAAGCTGGCGGAGCTTACGTACCTCTTGATCCCGAATATCCCACCGAGCGGCTGGCGATGATGATCGAGGATTCTCAAACGCCGGGCGTACTCACGCAGCAAAAGCTGCTGGCTCATTTCTCCAGGCGCGACACACCCACGTTCTGTCTCGATACAGACTGGAAATCGCTCGCAAGCGAGAGCACCTCGAATCTCAATATCGCGGTCAGTCCGAGCGATGCGGCCTATGCCATCTACACATCGGGATCCACGGGAAAACCAAAAGGTGTCGTCAACGTGCATCAAGGTATCGTGAATCGCCTGCTGTGGATGCAGGATGCGTACCGGCTGACGAGCGACGATCGGGTGCTACAGAAGACTCCCTACAGCTTCGACGTATCGGTCTGGGAGTTTTTCTGGCCCCTAATAACCGGTGCGCGCTTGGTTATTGCTCGACCAGGCGGCCATCGAGATCCGCGATATTTAGCCGACACAATCAATCGCGAACAGATCACCACCCTGCATTTTGTACCATCGATGCTGAGGAGTTTCTTGCAGGCCGTCGAAATTCCGAAGCGCAGCAGCGTGCGGCAGATTTTCTGCAGCGGAGAAGCGCTGCCGGCTGACTTGCAGCGGCAGTTTTTTTCGCGCATGGACGCAGAGCTATACAATCTTTACGGCCCCACTGAAGCTTCTGTTGACGTCACTCACTGGACTTGCCGCCGCGATGACAATCGCTCTTTCGTGCCTATCGGCCGGCCGATCGCCAATATAGAGATTTACATTCTCGATGAACAATTGCGGCCCACTCCGGCCGGGGCCGAAGGAGAGTTGCACATCGGCGGAATTGGCCTGGCACGCGGCTATTTGAACCGCCCGGAACTCACCGCCGAAAAATTTATTCGTAATCCATTCAGCGATGATCCGAATGCGCGGCTTTACAAGACGGGCGATCTCGCACGTTTCCTTCCCTCCGGAGACGTCGAATATCTCGGACGGCTCGATCACCAAGTCAAGATTCGGGGCTTCCGCATCGAGCTTGGCGAAATCGAAGTGGTTATAGGCCAATATCCGGGCATTCGACAAGTGGTCGTTGTCGCTCGTGAAGATAAGCCAGAAGACAAGCGACTCGTGGCGTACGTGGTGCCCGTTCAAATTGAAAACTTTGAGACCGCTGAGTTGCGAGAATTCCTAAAGACCCAACTTCCGGATTACATGGTGCCAGTCGTAGTTGTACTACAGGCGCTGCCTCTCTCCTCGAACGGAAAAGTTGATCGCAAGGCGCTTCCGGCCCCGACAGTTGGAAACGATACGGAAGGGAACGAGTTCATCTCAGCGCGGAACGAAATTGAGAAAGGGCTTGTCGGCATCTGGTCCGAGCTCCTCGCTATTCAGCAAATCGGGATGAGAGACAATTTTTTCGAGCTGGGTGGACATTCGTTGCTCGCCATTCGTCTGGTGTCGCGTATCGAACAATCGTTCGGTAAAGAGCTTTCGCTGGCCTCTCTACTAGAGGCTCAGACCGTCGAGCAACAAGCCGATTTAATCCTGGGCCAGAACGCTCCGGGACAATCGGATTGGGACCAAAGCAACAACGTTCCGGAACGACTGACGCAAATCCCATTTTTTTTCCTCGGTGGAGATGCTACGTTTTTGCCGCTTTCGCAGGGCCTTCGAGCTGCGCACGAATTGCATAGCCTGGGAATTCAAGCATCTTTTGTTCCAGCGCTAGGCGGACCAAACTCGCTGCCTGCTATCGCCGAGCATTTCGTTCGCGCGATCCGCGCGCGCCAAGCGCATGGACCATATATGCTGGCTGGATGGTGCGCTCACGGATTGCTCGCGCTTGAGGTAGCACAACAATTACAGGCGCAAGGCGAACAGATCGCACTTCTGATGATGATCGAGGTGACGCATCCGGTTCGAAGGAAAGAATATCCAAAATGGAAACGCCTCATTTCTACCGCGCAGCTTAAATGGCATCTTCTACAGTTCGAATACGCTTACCTTGGGCAGGTATCGCGAGCACAGAAATTCAGATACATCGGAAGACGTTTCTCCAGAAAAGCGTCGGGGATCAAACAGTCTTTGTGGAAATGGCTTATGTCGTCGAGCGTGCGGGAGAAACTTTACAGCAATAAGAGCCCACTGGAGGCACTGTACAGCGCGGTTGAAGACTACCAACCAAAGCCATACGAAGGAGCTGTCGTGCTTTTTAGAAGTATTGAAAGAACTTTCGGCTTTGGGCAAGATCTCCGATTGGGCTGGGGTGATACTCTGGGCGGCGAGCTGGAAATCTGTGAATCGCCCGGAAATCATTACACAATTTACATGGAGCCCCATGTCCGCGATTTGATTCGAAATATAACGGCCCGCGTGCAGAAGGCGGAAGCGCGGGTGGCGGAACCGGGCACTGCGATGATTTCTCTCTGACAGCGGCGTAAAGCCTTTGACATGGACAATTCCTGCGACTGGTCACTCCCTCCAACGAAGCTGGACCTAGCGGAAGACGAAATTCATCTTTGGCGCGCGTCGCTGGATTTGAAGAAGGAAGCTCTTGACCGGTGCTCATCCATTCTCTCGCAGGATGAAAAAGTTCGCGCGAGCCGGTTTCTTTTCCCACACGATCGAGATCACTTCGTAGCGGCAAGAGGAATTTTGCGCGAGTTACTGGGAAGGTATGCAGATGATTCGCCGGCCTTGCTGGAATTCCAATATGGAGAGCGAGGAAAGCCCGCTCTTCGCGTGGAAAACGGCGAACCGTCGGTTCGTTTCAATCTTTCACATTCCCGCGGTCTTGCTGTCTATGCTTTTGCTCGCGATCGAGAGTTAGGGATCGATCTAGAACCCATCCGGCCGGAATTTTCGGCAGAGGATATCGCAGAGCGACACTTCTCACCGCAGGAGCTTGAGGAGTGGCACAGATTGACCCCGGGACTGCGCGCTGAGGCATTCTTCCTCTGTTGGACGCGAAAGGAAGCTTATGTCAAAGCGAGAGGGGAAGGTTTGCAAATTCCGCTGGCTAGTTTCAGCGTCACGTTGACGCCAGGCCAACCGGAAATACTGCAAAGCGTCGATAGCACGCGGTGGGGCCTGCGTTCCTTCCAACCGGCTCCAGGGTACGCCGCTGCCCTGGCCGCAGAGGGAAGGGACTGGCGGTTAGTTCGGTGGGATTGGCGTCCCTAGGAAATTGGGAACAACAAAGAAACAAAGCGGAATAGAGAGTTAAACGATTCTGCCAGGAAATTCAAGGTTTCTCAGTGACAACCCGGCTGTTCGAAGATTGGACGAGCGAATTGACCAGATCCAAGTATGTGGATTTATTAACATCCCAGCTGTATTTCAGCACGAATTCCGAGGCATTGCGGGTATATTTTCGCCGAAGTTCCGGGTTTTTTATCATCAAAAGTATTGCGTCGGCTAAGCTCCTTTCGTCGTTTGCGTGGAAAAATTTCACCACAGAATCGTCAAAGTAATATCTGTCGATGGCTGTATCCGGCACGACGACGGGAACGCCCAGAGACATAAACTCCAGAATCTTCGTGCTGAACGCTTCATTCCCAAAGGAATTCTTCCTTTTGGGAACCACGCCCAGGTCAGCGTTTTCAATGACCGATGCAATATCGTGAAGCGCTTTGGTTCCCTTTAGAAAAACTCGGTCTTCCAATCCAAGCTCCTCCACCAACTCTCTTAGAGAGTTCAATTGATCGCCGGCGCCGTAAATGTGGAATTCCACTTCGGGAGCTTGGTCCTTAATGAGCGCCAGAGCGCGAATCGCGATGTCGATTCCCTGATGATAGTTGAGCGTTCCGGGATACAGAATGATGAATTTATTGTCCGTGCGAGTCCTGCCACGAGCCTTAAAAATCTCGGTGTCCGGAAAATTCAATATGGTCGTGCATTTCGAGTCCTTCACGGATCTTTCTCGAAGCCGCTTCTCCCAAATGTGATTGGCCGCGATCACATGATCGGAAAACCAAGCTGACATCCGTTCGACTCTCGTGAGCAGGCGGAAGGTCAGCGATCGGGTGGAGCTCTGGAATTTGCTCAGATAGAACTCGGGGACCAAGTCATGAATATCCAAAATGATCTTGGAGCCGGTTAGCTTCGGCAAGATAGCGGCGAAGACTTCGAAATCCGGCACGGAATGAACGTGCACGAGGTCGTAGCGCTCTTTCATTTGTTCTACGCTAAGAAAAGCCATCGAGCGCATGAAAAAGAGCAATAGCCTGCCTAAATAGCTGAACTTCGTTTTTTCGTTAACCACCCGGCGTTGAATGCGAAATACGCGGACACCGTTAACGATCCCGCGAGCCGGTTGCCCTTTTTGTCTGAGCGAAAACACATCGACCCGATCGCCGCGCTTCGCGAGGGTTTCCGCATAGCGGCGGACTCGGTTGTCCCCCTCGTAGAACGAATATGCGACCATGCAGACTCTCATTGTGGGATCTTCCCGCGATGAACGGCCAGCGCGAGGTCTAATCTCTTGGGTAACGGCCGCAGTGCGAGAGAGGCATCGAACTCGCCCCAATCGCGGCTGCTTTCTAACTTCAAATGCCAACACCTCAAGCGTTTGAACGGAATTTCGCCGTCAGAAGAGACGCTATTTTCTCCTGTTTTGTTTATACCGCTGGGCTGGGGGCTTGGCGATATTTCCAAGGTTGCAATGGGCCTCGCCAAGAGTCAAGCGCGGCTTTCAGCGTGGGGCGCGACCGAGGTCTGCGCGTTCGGATGGTGATGTAATTAAATGGCTTAGGATAGAAACCGAATCTACCAATTTTCCGCCGCACCGTTAAGAATCGAAAATGCGTTAACCTCGAAACGCCAAAATCTGTCGCGGATGAATTTCCATCAAATGCCCTTTCCTCGAAAGAATCTCTTCATGAATAAATAAAAGAGCAAAGGCGCCTCCAGCAAACCAGGCAAGGGATCATCGGCAGCGAAAACGGCAGATTCTTTCGGCCCGGTTAACGAGCGGACATATTCGCGCACTGAAAGTTGGCCCAATTGAATTTTTTTAAGAGATGCCAGGAAATCCGGTAGCAGTCGAACCCATCGTTCTCCGGTACGCGCATGTATTTCGTTTATCGGCTCATCCTGATAGATCTGCCAAAGGATATGGGCGAAGTCGACTCCGGCTCGCCGACAGAGGGAATACCAGCCCCAAACGCGCGGGTTAACGTCGAGCAGGTTGAATTTGCCTGTGCGCGAATCTTGCTTGAATTCCACTTCGACGAGACCGGAGTATTGAATTGCCTTTAGAAAGCGAACCGCGAGTTCGGCGACACGAGGTTCATTTACGGTTTCAACAAAGGTGCTGGCACGGCCAAAGTCCACGGGAAATTGGCGGGTTCGACGGGCAACTAGAAAAGCGACAGGCTGCCCATCTTTCCAAAAGCCTGCGTAAGAAAACTGAGTTTCCCCGCCTCCCGGTATGAACTCCTGAATCATCAGCATTTCGGGCGGAAGGAGTCGGCAAGCTTTATGGTACTGGACGACGAGAGTTTCTAGGTCATCAGCGCGCCAAGCTTTTGCCGCAGTCAATTGATTGAAATTGTCACGCCGCGTGGGTTTGAGAATCACCGGGAAAGACAGTTCTAGAGAAGCCAGTTCCTCCGCGCAGAAGGGGTAGTAGGTTTTCGGGTGATCCACTCCGATCTGATCCGATAGTTTGTTCATGAGCCGCTTGTCTACTGCCCACTGAAGAATTTGCCATGGCAGGACAGTCATTTCATAGATTTCTGCGAGTTGTTCATGATGCTCTGCCAACAATCGTACGCTGTCATCAGAAGTCGGGAACAGCAACCATCCCTGCAGGTTATGTTTTCGCCCCAATTCGAGGAGAAAAGCGACCCCTCCTCCATCTTCCCAATCGCGGTAGAACAAAGTGCGCCTGGCATATTTCGACATTCCAGCCAATCGCTGATCGGCTTGATTTATTACCCATACGGGTATTTGATGTCGCCCCAAGCTTCGTACCAGGGCAAGCCCGCGATAGTCTCCGCCCATAACTATTGCGCCGCCAGGGGCTTGAGCCACCTTCACGGCAACACTTCGATTCCGGTGGGGCGCTGAGTGTGTGGCCGGCCTCTCTTTCATACTCGAGAATTTCGGAGCTTCGTCATAATTCCCTGAGCTAATGCTCTTGATGCAAAATCGGCGCCCGCCACGAATCGCATTAGTGGTCCAAAGCTCCAAGCTGCCGGGGATCCCAGAAAGTGGAGGCCGGGCAATGACGACCCGAAGGCAGAATCCAGCACTGGATATCCATCAACCTGCCGTATAGACGACAGAAGTTCAGCCGGAAGAAATCGGTACAGCCCGATATTCACGCGATAGCCGGTGGCGAGCAGGACATGGTCAGCTTCGCGCTCGCTGCCGTCATCTAAAGTGATCTTCACTCCACCTTGGGAAACGACGGCGGACAGGACCGTACGATTTAAGGTGATCGGTACGCCTTGCAGACGAGGTTTCAACCAGGCAGCGCCGGCAGCACGAATTGAACGAGGCGCGAGACGGTCTTGTAGATCGCGGGGCAGCTTATTGAAGATATTTGGCGCCGCGATGACATGGCTCACACCGGCCGGGCCCACATCCGGCCAAGCATACAGCAGAGCAGATACAGGCCAGCGATGGAACAAGGGCCGCTGATGAAGCCAACGAATAGCGGGCGCTCTGACTATCACCTCAACTTCAGTTCCCATTTCGTGTAGCAACGCTGCTGATTCAAGAGCGCTCTGCCCTGCGCCGATCACGATTAATCGCCGACCTTGAAATTCCCTCAGACCGCTGTGTTCCGACGTGTGGGAAGCATGCGCCGCCGACAGACTGCTGAACTCTAGCGGCTTCCGTGCGAAAGGCAAGATCCCACTGGCGATGACAACACGACGTGAAGTTACTAGCTCGCCGTCTTCCAAAATCAGCCGAAAACCAAGAGGCTCAACGTCTATGCGCGCCACTTTCCTAGAATCGACGTGGGGCACGGCACAGCGCTGGAACCAGCGGCCATATTCTATGAAGCGGCTAAGAGGCAGAGGGGCGGAGAGGTGATTCCCATTCACTGACTTGAATGCGTCGAGGGTAAATTGGCTTCTGGGGTCCGAAAAATGCGATCCCGCCCAAGGAGAACGAAGCAGCATTCCCTCCGGCATGTGACTTTCCCAAAACGACATGCACTCCCCGAACACACGAACATCCAATCCCCGCGCTTTCAAATGCGCGGCAGCCGAGAGCCCGTAGGGACCTGCCCCCACAATCGCGATGTCGCAAATTCCCATGCTAGCGCTCAGCAAGTCTCCGTCCTGGGAGAGCAAGCACGCTTTGGGCTCGCTCTAAACATGGGTTGATCGCGCCGTGACATTCCAGGCCTAACTTCAACTCGGTGCGAGCCCGCCCGCAGGATCTGCCGCGATTGCCGCATCAGGAGGGGTCCGGCGCGGTTCGGATTTCTGCAGAAGTAGAAGTACGGGAAAGAGTAGTGCCAACGCCAACAGGAAGAAGACGAAACCTCCGTCGTGATGCAGGTTCCCCTGCAGAAAGCTCGGGTCGACATAAACACCAAGGAGCGTAAGCGTCACAATCCTTATCCCGTTCTTAACGATTGATACTGGAAAGACTAAAACGATAAACAACAATATTTTCCATGGCGTCCGCAAAGACAAATGAGCCGCAAGGAGACAGGTGATGAACAGGGCAATGCTCGAACGGATTCCGCTGCAAGCTTTGGCAACTTCGATCGTTTGACCAGGGACTGATAACAAAAAACCCTGCCGGAAAACGGGCACGCCAACCAGCTTGAAGAGCCAGAAGGAAAGGCTGGTTGAGCCTACTTGCAACAAATAGATTGTGCGATCCAAAACCGGCTCAGGCAGAGGAACCATAAGCAAGAGAAAGAGGAGAGGAAAGTTTGCGGCACGCCAGGCGCGATACCCGTAACAAATGAGAAATCCCCCCATCCAGATCAACACAATCGCGAGCGTGGAGCCAGGCAAATACTCGGCGGGACTTTGCACCGATGAATGAGCCATCGCCCGCCAGTAGAGGCCCGCTCCTGTCAGAATCAATGCCGACCCCAGCGCCGCGGACGAGTGCACCTCTCGAAATACATCCTGCCTTTCTATGTAGAGCAGGTATAAACTCAGCATCGGGATCAAGAAAACGTGAGAGGAGAACTCGTGGTGAAACGAAAACACGCCCAGGGCGCTGATGGCCGGCCAACAAACGGCCACTGAAGCAAAAACGAACGCAGCCATAAATAAATGTCTTCGCGCGATCAAAGGGATGTTCGCTTGTTAGATTTCCAGATCGACTTCGGCTTTAAGAAAGTGCTGATACCGTAGGCAGGGGTTCGGGCGGCGCAATTCCTTGGTGCACCAACCAAACATCGCAACCCAGCAAGCTTAAGACACACCATCCACCGTATAGACAACACTATCGCCCTGCCGGGTCGCGTAGGCAATCCGCGCTCTTTCTTTGTCCGGGCCCTCGATGCGCCAGCCAGCACCTGCACGGATCAGCTTCATCTGACTTCGATTTCTCCACCAGCGGTTGACCTCGGACGGCAAAGCCATCCATATTTTCTTTTCCGCGCGCGTCCTGGCTAAATGCCCAAGCAAATCCAAGTACACTTTCCGGGCATTTTTCTCGATCAGGTAGTCCGGATGCGCAATGAAGCTGATCAACCCGTTTCTCTGAATGATCTGGTCGATTTGTTGCTTCCAAAGCGCGGTCGAGTAATCGCCCAAGATGTGAAACAGGGAATAGTCCTGTGTGGTCGTTAACGGCAGCTCGAGGATTTTGCCGATGAAGTAGGGCATCAAGGTACAGCAACCGCCTCGTTGTGGCTCCAGATGAGCCACATTTGGAACAGACATGTCATAGGAAAAGTCAAACGCGTCATACCAGTCCTGGTTCCGATACATCGCTCCAGCACGAAATCCCTGAGCGCCAAACCCCTTTACATAAAGATTGATTTGTTCAGCTCGTCGGAGGAATTTTTCCTTGTGTTGAAACAATTCTCCATCATGGTTCAGATCGTGAACGTTCACCTCGAAGCCTCTTTTTCGGAAGGCTTCCAGGAAATCGGCACGAGCGTCGTAACGCATTTCGGGAACGACTTGAAACGCTGATTTGATGCCGAAGGAGTCGTCAATATCCATGAGTTGCGCGCAGAAGTCCCGCCCGGCCGCAGCTTCTATATCGTGGGTCATGATTAAAGAAGCTGGCGCACCATTGGGCCAAAACCAGATGAATGGCACTCTTTCGATCTGCCGAGCCTTCAAAATCAACGAGACTGTGTGCGCCATCAGAGATTCGATTGTGGAATCCACCGGCCAATGCGGAAATAGAATCTTGTCCCAGCCGCTCAAACGGGCTCTTTGGAGGTGTTTTCTCACAGATACCGGAAGGATGGGACGCAGCAGATAGTAAACAGCCCGGGTAAATTTTCCAGCGGTTATCTTTTCCAAGGAGTGCCATGAATTGAGTTCGTAACGCTCATTTCGAAGATTGTCCACGATTTGATCGAGATCAAATGGCAGATGAAGACGCTTGCTTTCGATTCGGACTGCCTGAGACGCGTCGGGAAGACCGTGAACCAGGTACTTCGAAGGTAGACTTCCGGAATATTGACCGTAGCAAATGTCTGGACCAAATTGGAAATACCCCGGATCCGAAGACAGTGGTCCGTTAACTTCGATTTGGGCGAAGTCCTCAGGACAGCGAAAATATTCCAGCAGCGTCTGATCCATAGTCTAGGTTTTGGTTCGGAACTCGCTCTGAAACGGGCTCCGTGTGCCTTCTCTTAGGGCCGGATGCAAAATATTCTATAGGATAGAAATGAAATAACTAAAGACAGTCAAGATGACACCCTAAACAATACCCTAGTAGCTAGATGAACTTTGGCTGCTTGTCAAGAGAACTGACGCTAATCTGCAATTCGAGGCCGAGATTTCGCTCAAAAAAGAGAGGTTTTCAAGGTCGAGGATAATTAGTCGGTCTACCCGACGTGTTTGTACAAGAGATTAGCTGCCAGCGAAAGAAACCGGTTTGGCGCGCGAGTGAAGACTTGCTTCGCAAAGCGGGATTTCCAATCCGCGCTGGTTTGTTTCGAAGCGATCGGCAATCGCCCGGAAGCCTCATGCCTTAAATAGCCCAGTGTCGACCGCGTAGCTCCCCAGCGATCCTTGAAGGTAATCAAACCTTCGTTGTCGGCGTCAGATCGGCCCAAATCGAACTGACGCAGCCCTAACTCTTTAGCTTCTTGAATGGCTCGCCAAAACAATAGATGCATGCCTCCGAGATTGTTAAATTCAGCGACGGAACATCCGTACTTATAGACCAAAGAATTTTTATGACGAAGCGTAAGGATTCCGGCGATTGCGCGATCGCCTTTGAATGCCAATCGGATCTGGAGTGCTTCGCCAAAACAGTCGATCATGTTTTGAAACCAACTGCGGGGCTGTGGCGGGACACCATGTCTGCGGCGCGTGAGCAGTTGCAAACGGTAGAACTCTTCAAGGATCGATTCGGAGCGTCCTAATTGCTCCGTCAACCCTTCCCGTTCGGCGCGCTTGATTTTCCTTTGCGTGGAATCCTTGTGGAAATTGCTAAAAAGGGTTTCCAGGGTCGGGTCGAGGTTCAGTGCGTGAAAGCAATATGCCACGGTGGGACTAAAAAATGGCTGAAGACCGTCGGGCGGACAAAGTGGACGTATCTCAACGTGAGCCTGTTTCTGTTTCTCGCACTCCCGCGCCAGAGTAGCCAGCAAGGCCGGAACGCTTGCCGGAGTATCAATTAGGAAATCGCAATGATCCGAAAAAGGCAGCGACACGAACCGACGGCCAGTTATCCAGCTCTCCACCCGACAAAACACGAGTCCATTTTGGAGAGCATCACCCGGAGGAGAGGTCGTGAGACAGATCGGCTGGTAACCGTAGGTACGCCGAAGCGTATCGAGCCAAGCAGTTGTATGAAACACCGAGGAGCGAGGATGCCTGCCTAGAAACTCGTCCCATCGCGGGTCTTGCAGAGGAGAAATTTGGTAAACGGGAATCAATTCCGACGGTGACGACGAGACCAGGGACAATCCTGGCCTGGTCTCAGGCTTGCCACCTAAAGCAGTGTTAGATTTATCCATTCGCTGGTACAGATCAGGTTACCGGATCACTGGCGACGTCATTGTTGAATGCGTTCCGTCACTCGATTTACGATTGCAGGAGTCGCGCAGGCCGGATCTTTCCCCGCCATTCTGTAGCCGCTGAAAGTATAGAGTAACCAGCCAAGCTCATAAGGACGGCACTCACGAAGGACTGCAAGTTCCTTGTGAGACTGAGTATCTTCGCGCGCCAATAATACCGCGAGAGCGACATCCCAATGTTTTTTGTAGTCGCTGCGATAGACATATCTCCAAACTAAGTTTGTCGAAGCATCTCGCATGTCATGTTCAAGCTCGTTGTCCCCGTGAACCCATCGTAGGCCCTTGTATATCCAAGGAGTGAAATCCGACAGAGTCTCTTCTCCCAAAGCTTGGAGCGCCATAGGCGCAATGCCGTATTGATGGACAGAGTAAACAGGGTATCGACCCAACACCTTTCCTGTGATCGCGTCATAGTGCCACCACCACTGACCGTAAGGACCCTGCAGCTCGCATAGCGTCAGAGCGGTATCCAGCGCCCGCTCGGCGGCCTTTGGAACTTGATACGCCTTAGAGAATTTTGCCAGTGCGTAGATGGGATAAACTTGATCCGCAAAACTTCCCATGCGCCCGCGCATCAGCCCAGTCAAACCTCCGTTTTCCGCGAGGTGGCTGAACACTCCGTGCTCTCCCTGATTCTTCTTCAGAAGCTGATAGGTCTCCATAGCGGTGTCGCGCAGGTGCGGAAGCAGGTCCGGGCAAGCCAGCTTCTGGTGCGCGAGACCCGAGAGAAACCAGGACAGCTCCATCGTTCGTCCGCGGCGAGTCTCGTGGAAGTTAGCCAGAGCATGTTTCAAATCGAATTGGGAATCGATTTCGGCCAGACGCTCGGGAGCGACCAGGGAACAAAGCCACACAAGCAAACCGAGATCACCGACATTTTCAAGCCAGCGGGTGTCTTGAATCAGAACCTGCAAGATCGATGGCAGATCCAGTGGAACCGAAGCGCCGGCAGCTCGAAATCGCTGGAGACCCAACAGCGCGATCATGGTGTAGCGATGAGAAATTCCCTCTCGAACTAATCCACTTTCGCTCCGCCGGAGCCGGTGGCAGAAGAGTTTTCGCTCGGGATCGAACATGGAAACGAGCCCCGCCGCGACAGATTGGTTCAGAGAAGCAATCTGCGCCAGGGTATCGGCTTCCAACGATAATGCGAAAAGGGGTCTAGCCATGATTCATAACTGTATTAGCGGATACCGCATGAGGGAATGCTCTGGGGGCTGCGACTATTGAAATTGCGGAAGCGCACAGAACATCCAACGATTAGACAGAAGAGGTCTGCGGCTCACGCACCGCATCCCGCTTCACGGCGTCCTTTGATGCAAATTCCTTTACGTTTTCTACAACGCGACGCTGTTGCTTTTCGGTCAACTGAGGAAACATCGGCAGAGAGACAATTTCAGCAGCGATTCTCTCCGTAACCGGAAAGTCGCCCACTTTATAACCGTAATTCGCGTACGCCTTCTGCATGTGCAACGGAACAGGATAGTGAATGCCGGTATCGATTTTGGCTTCGCTCAGGTGCTTCTGAAGTCCTTCGCGGTCCCGGACCCGAACTACATATAAGTGGTACACAGCGCGAGATGATTCAGGCTCATGCGGCAAAGTGACGCCCTTGGCATTGGAAAACAGATCGTGATAGCGCCGCGCAACTTCCTGACGCTTGCGATTCCAATCGGCCAGGTACCGGAGCTTGACGCTTAGAATTCCAGCCTGAAGAGAATCGAGGCGGCCGTTGTATCCCTCGATATCGTGATAGTACTTCTTCGACTGGCCGTGATCGCGCAACATTCGCATTCTGCGCGCGATGACTTCACTATTGGTGGTGGCGGCTCCGGCTTCGCCACAGGCGCCCAGATTTTTCCCGGGATAGAAGCTAAACGCTCCCGCGTGTCCCATGGACCCCGCTTTCATCCAGCGATTCTCTTTCCTCGAAAAATACTCGGCGCCGTGGGCCTGGCAGGCGTCCTCTACAACAATCAAGTTATAGCGACGCGCTAGTTCGAGGATTGGATCCATGTCCGCCATCTGGCCGTAGATGGCCACCGGCACAATCGCCGTCACTGGCGCTCTAAGCTTACGGTGGTATGGCGTTCCGGTTTCGCGATCCACATAGCATTCCCGCTCGATATATTCCTTCAGCTTCACCGGGTCCATGCAGTAGGTGCGTTCATCGATATCAACGAAGTCCGGACGCGCGCCCGCCTGGCTGATTCCCTCGGTCGTGGCGATGAATGTGTGGGCAACAGTGATGACCACATCCCCCGGTTGTACGCCCGCGGCTATCAGCGCAAATCGCACCGCGTCTGTGCCGCTGGCAAGTCCGACGCAGTATTTCGCATCGCAAAAGGCCGCAAATTCGCGCTCGAAATCCTCCACCATCGGCCCGCCGACAAAACCCGCCGTGCGCAGCACCTTTTGAAAAACGGGAACCAGCTCGGCTTCCAGCTCCTCGTGCAGGCTCACCAAGTCCAAGAATGGGATTTTTTCGTTGTTTGGCACGATCTGATTTAACTCCGTGATGGTTTAGTATTGCGCGTTGAAGGGATTAGAGCTGCAGCCGCCGAACGGTGATTGTGAACGAGATCTCATGCTACCGCCATGAGAGTCACAATTGACCTCTCACCTACTGGATTGCACGATGGATGCCACGACGAATCTTTATCTATATCCTCGTAAGCCTATGTAACTAAAGACTTTAATTTGTAACGACCGATGGCGCCGGCACCCAGCGGGGCGGTGGCCCGAGTATTCCTATGAAGATTGCTATCCCAGAATGCCACTCCTTTTCCCATGCACAAACTAATCCTAACAAAGGACATAGAAGAATTCTCGGAAATCATAAGGTCAAGCTGGACTTTTGCATGCCAGCGCCTTCACCCCCCAACTCCCTTTCGCTCAAGCTGCCGCCTTCGCATTTCCGAAGCGATCCTTTCGGCCAGTAGTCTTCCGAGATTATCGAGCGGATATGCCCTTTGCCGGGCCCAAGTTCAGGTAAAATGGTAGTCAACAATGGCTGATATGAGATACGAAGAAACCGGCCAGAACAGCCCCGCAGCTGTTTTGCCACGGCATCGAAGTTCGGCTGAAGCCCACCAGTTTAGAGCACCGCGCGATGCAAAAGTGGCCTTCAATCGACCCGAGGCAAGAACCCCGGACTTGCTTGCTGCTCTGGCGTATCCCTTTCGTCAAGATCCGCTAATGTCTTTGCGAAGATCTCTGCAGGCAATGTTCGGGCGCGAGCACATCTACTTCGCACCGTCCGGCCAGTGCGCCATAGCTCAGCTAGTTGCAATGCTGCCTCAAAAAGAAGTCGTGATGCCGGCTTACATGTGTTACCAGGTAAGACAAGCGATCGCGGCTATCGGAAAAAAAATCATTTATGTGGACGTGGCAAGAAATGGTGTCAATTCCACTGCCGCAGAGTTCGAAGAGGCCGCGAGACCCGGACGAATCCTTGTAGCTGCCCATTTGTTCGGCGTGCCCACGGATATTGAGGCAATCTGCGAGCTCGCGAGAAAACGAGACTGCGTCACAATTGAAGACGCGGTTCCCGCATTCGGCGGCCGTCATAATGGCCGGTTCCTGGGTACGATCGCGGATTTCGGCGTGTTCAGTTTTCATCACTCCAAACGAATGTCTGCGTTCAGCGGCGGCATGATCGTGGTGAATAACGCTGAGATCATAAACCCACTTGCGCTGGACTCCTCGCGAATAATCCAGACTAAGCGGCAACTCCCGCTGGCGGGTTTAGGAATGGGGATCGCGCAAAACATCGGAACTTTGCCCTGGGTGTATCGTAGCCTCACTCTGCCGCTGCTGCCCTTGCGTCATTTGATACCCGAGATGTTGCATAGGCTTCGGCGGAAAAAGGGTACATCAAATGAAAGCATCGGTGCGGCGGGGCCGCCGTCTATACCGCACAATCGTTTCTTTACTCGCGAGGTACATCCGTACCAGGCAGAGCTTCTGCTAGGCATGGTTCGTAGAATGGATGGAATTCGCGACCACATTTCCCGCCTCGTTCACATTTACCAGGAAGTTTTTAAAAACACAACAATTGTCCCCGTTATTTCCGCCGATTGCGACGCCGGTGCGATGATGCGCTTTCCTGTTGTATTTCCCGGGAAGAATCGCGACGAAGTTCTGCGCCGCGCCGAACAATATGGGCTCCAGTTGAAGAGCGGGTGGCGCGCCACGTTGTCCGAACAGTCTGACAATTCCCGATTTCCGAATGCTGTATGGGCGTCGCGAAATGTAACTTTGGTCCCGCTATACACGGGTCTTGCTTTAAAATCAGCCGAATCCCTCGCTCGAAGCCTAGTACAAACCGTGCGGCAGCTCGAGACAAGATAGATTGGTGATCTGCGACGGTCGAGTTTATCAACGCGGAAAGGACACCGGGGCGGTGGTCGTTTGTTTGGTCTTGATCAGCCGCACTTGTAAACAAAAAAATTCTGACCCCAGCTGTCTTTTCGCATTACTTCGCGCATTCTGGGGTCCGAACGAAATTGCGCTATTTCCGGGCCCTGGACTTCCCCCAATCGTTCCGTGTAGATAATTGTTAGTGTTTCCTTCCTGTGCGCGGCACGCTTCGCTAGTTTTGAACGGACGAGGTCATAAAAATCCAATGAGAAGGCCCGAAAGATAAAGAACACATCATCGTCGGTGTGATCACAATATTCAAGGACATCGCCGTGAATGAGATTAATGGACTCCTTATTCGCAGGAGGGAGGTTCGATTTGTCTACGTTTTCTCGCGCGGCAGTGTGTAGGTCGAGTGCCAATTCGACGCCTGTTACTCTCTCAAATCCATACTCGGCCGCAATAATACAGGGGCGACCCAGACCGGAACCAAGATCGACGAAGTGAAGCGTCCTCGGCAAGTTGAGTTCTCGGAGAAGCCAGCGAAATGCCCACCCATTGACGGGCCCATAGGCCGTCGCGCGAGACAGTTTTGAAGGATCAAATGAGGTGTCGGAGAGTTCAACATGCCCGCTCGTTGCGATATTGTATTTCCGATCGAATAGCTTGAGATATTGGTCATCTATCATTGCCACAACAACGGCAATCGTTTTCATGATGCCATGGCCGCGCAAGAGTTGCCCCGCGCGTTGTATTGCGGTCCTAATTGTGAAATTTTGCAAAATGTTTCTCATAGGAAATCTGATGTATCCGGAACCTTTCGTATGGCTGCTGGCGGAGTAATGAATTGTTGTGCCGATGTGGCGTTCACGCTGTTCGTTGCGAGATCCACGTAGATCACGGGTTTCCCCGCGACCTCCGCGGCTTTCTTAACTTCATTGGTTTCCTGCGTCTCGTTGGTTCAACCCGGTCCGGGATCCATGCAATATTAGGGTGAAAACAGGCAACTTGCTGGCCGAGGAAGCCAGCGATTCCAGTCGTCCTTCCTTCACGCCCGACCACCATGGTCGCTCACGAAACCACTTCCCGATCCAGGGCTGATCCCAAAGGCGATCGATCAGGACACCTTGTGAATATCCTAACTCTCGCAACTCAAGTAAAGCGGATTGAATTTTCTCCCAGCCCAATGCAAAGGTATGGAATTCGATAAATAGAAGCGGACGATACTCAAGAAGAACCTGGCGGGCTCCAGAAAGAATCATCAGTTCTCCGCCATCAACATCCATCCGGAGAGCCGTTGGTCGGAAAGTCGGAAAATCTTTCAAAATGTTGTCCAGCGTTTTCACTTCAACTGGAATTACGCCCTTAGGCAAGAGGGAATCGTCTCGAATCAAGCTGCCCCAGTTCGGGACCTGTGACTCGTAGAAATCGGCCGTTTCGTTCCTCTCACCAATTGCCCAGGGAAAAATCTGGATGTTTTGCTGCGGGGTACGGCACACGTTGCGGGTCAGTATTTCAAAATTCCCCGGAACTGGCTCGAATCCCAGGATCTTTCCAGAATCACCGATGGCATTTCTTGCCAATCGGAGGAAGTAACCGATGTTGGACCCGACATCGATGACGTGCCCTCCGGGCGCCAGAAGCTTGGAGTAAATGGCGCTGGCGATCGGCTCATGCGCGCCGAATAAATACAAACTCTCGTTGATTCCCCTCATCGAGGCATGAAGTTCAAGGTCATCGCCAAACAGAGAGATTATTTTCGGACCCGAATTGCCATTCCGGAAGGCCCTGCCTCGAATTCGTTCGTGACGATGATAATAATAGTTATAAGCGGTTTCCCTCAATACGTGTCGAGGACCTCTCTCAGCAAGTAGCCGCAAGCCCTTGCGCACTCGCCGCATGGGCATCATGCGGAGACCGGTTCCATTTCCGATAGCAGCCTATTAACAACTATCCGATATGAAATCACGCGGGTATTTGCCGTTTTTTGCGCAATGAATCTTGCCGGATTACTAATTTTCGAGTGACCCCGGGAAGGACGTGGCTCAAGATCCATTTCACTGCAGTCTTGGCTGTAAAGCGGATCCTGATGGCCTCCGCGAGTGCTCGGCGTGCAGCTTTATAGTCGCGCTCATCAAGACTACAATCTGCCCATCCGTTTTGAACTTCCTCCAGGCGCATAAGTATGATTTTCTTTTCTTCATTTCTTGAGTCACCAATCAAATTCAACCACGTCTCGTACATATACTGAAGCTGTCGCAAATGAGATTTCTCATCATCCGAAATATGCTCGATGACGCCGACGGCACGGTTCGGCGTTCTGTCGATCTGGACAAGAGGTCGGTTGACGTAGCAGAAGGCGGTTTCAAGGGCCAAACGAAAAAGGAAATCGGTGTCCTCGCCTATGCGCAGCTTCGGATCGAAGCCTCCGATTTTATCAACGAGGTCCCGGGGAACAATGAGGGTTTGCACGTAAATGCCTGCCGGGGGCTTTAGAAGGTGTTTGACCGTGTCCGCCAGCTTGCCGATATCCTCCGTAGGCCGCATGCCAGCACGCTCGAAAACAGTCATTGCCAATTGAGGGTTATTGACGTACCTCGCATCGGTAAAACATGCTCTGCTTTCATCGCCATATTCCTGGATCGCGCGAACTTGTGTTTCGAGCTTATCGGGCATCCAGCAATCGTCCGAGTCTAGAAACGCAAACCAATCTCCGGTTGTCCGCAAAATGCCTTGGTTGAGCGCAACACTCTTGCCCTGATTCGGCTGATAGATATAGTCGACATGCACCGCGTGCTCCGGCCTTTCCGACAAATAACGTTTGATGTCTCTAGCCGTTTCGTCAGTAGAACCATCGTCTACCACTATCACATCGTGCGCTGCATACGTTTGCGCGAGAACGCTCTCAAGAGCTTTCACAACAAGCTCAGCACGGTTGTACGTTGGAATAATTACGGAAAATTTTGGCATTAACCCCATTATCGCAATCCTAGGACCTGGTAGTCGATCCGGTGAATATTCTTGTTCTTGAATTACCAGGCGCAGTTGGATGACGATCATCCTGACGCGCCAGCCTTCCCAGCGTAGCCTCGAGAGCATCCACACATTTCTCCCAGGTGAATTGTCGCGAAGTTTCGAGTGCGTTCTTCTGAATCCGTGTTCGAAGATCGGGATTGTTAAGCAAGAGCAAAATCCGACTTATGATTTGCTCAACGTCGCCGACGGGGACCAAAAAGCCGTTCTGCCCATCCACGATCTGGTCCTTCGGTCCTCCGCAATCCGTTGCCACCACGGCGCATCCGCAAGCCATCGCCTCCAGGACTGGCATCGAAAACCCTTCCGACTCGCTGGCCATAATCCATACCTGGCTCCGCGAGTAGATGTCTCGAGCTTGATCAACTGTCGGCTGACGCAAATAAATACTTCGACTAATTCCTCTTGGGCGCCGGTCTCCACTGAACACCCGCAGCTGTACATCCGGTCTTAACTTTGACAGGCCTTGCAAGACTCCAATTACCGTTTTGGGATCCTTCACCGGATGCGATCCATATATTGTTCCAACCCCGTCTCTCGACGATTCAGGAACCGCTGGAAAGTATTCGCCAAGATCAATCCCGTTGTGGATAACACCCAAGAACTCGCCGTTGCCCTCCTTTTCAACGAGGTCTTTTAGATAAGTAGCTACTGCAATTTTCGGAATCGGCAGGCTAAAAGCTTTCTTGCGACGATCCAACCGGTCCGGCGTCGAGCCATGCAGGTACTGCAGCTTCGGATTCTGGAGTGAACCGAGCAGATCCATTTGAGCGGAAATGATCATCCCCACGGCCACGATGATTTCACCCTCGTCGAAGTGGCACCCGCCGAGACCTTTGAATGCGGCGATAGGCCCTTTGAATTGCGCCAGCCAAGAGGGCGCATTGCCATATAGGATCCGGTTGCGCGCCGCTTTCGCCCAGTCGAGAACCGAAAAATCAGGTTCTTCGTGAAGTATGCGAACCTCGTGCCCCCGATTCCGCAACATCTCGGCGACAATGCTCGTACATCTCACTCCGCCTGAATTCCCTGAGCCGGGAAGTACAAATGCGATCTTCATTAGGATTCCCTTTTCGGCGCGACCTATTAAAGGCCACCAAGTCCGTTCGCAGATTCGTGGGACTGAATACTCAAGAAATTGGCTCAATCCTAGCGGGGGGCGCCACTGGCGCTTGGGTCCTCGCGGCGCCCAGCAATGCTGTCGTGATCTGGCCGCGTTCTGAGGCGTCAAATGCCATAAAATACACGACAGCAATCGCAAGGATCGCCTGAACGGTGATCATTGCAAGGACCGCCGTTAGGCTCTGCCACGGTACCAGTCGAAAAAACAAAAGCCACGGCCCAACTACTCCGATGGCGCCAGCCAACGTCGCCCGTCCGAACAAGCCGACATAATAGTCCCAAACGGATATGCCACTCTTCCAACAGACATAAGCCGGCTGGATAAACAGCCTAACGATGAAGCTAGGAACGGCTGTGCCCATGGCTACTCCGACCATTCCATAGATGCGCACCCAGTACAGGCTGAGAACCAAGTTTGCTATGGCCTCACACAAGCTGATCCGAGCGACAAAACGATTCAATGACATACCAAACAAAAATGATATGGAGGGCCCCTGAGCCGCGTCGAAGAAAACGCCGATCGTGAGAAACACGAGAGGCCAATAGGCGTCGGCGTAGTTTTCGCCCATCCACGCATGGATGAATGCGCGTCCGTACACAATCAAAAGCAATGCAATGATCGCGCCAGCAGAGGCCGAAACCTTTGTGCCGAATTTCAGGACGCGCCTTATTCCATCGTAGTCCCTGGATCCCAGCAACACGCTAAACCAAGGCTGCAATAAACCCATCAGAGAGATCATCAACTCCATGAACGACATTGCCAGGCGCGAACCAATCGCATAGTGGGTTACGGCACCGACGCTCAAGAACGCCCCGATAACCCAAGCATCGATATAGTAACGGACTTGATAACTAATTTTAGATACGAACGAAAAACTACTGTAATGGAGAAGTTGCTTGAGCGCCGGCCCAGTAACATAAGCAAACGACAAATGAACCGGGCGCTGGATTCTGCGAAGAACGAAATAGTCGGCTACGTAAGTGCCTATGTCCGTGAGAATTGTTACAGTGGCGATCGCCACCAGCGCCCCGTGCGCTTCAATCGCTGCCACGATGAACACTGTCCGTAGAATAAGTCCGGCCAGGCCGATCAGCGTGAGCAGATCCCAGCGCAGGTGCGCCGAAAGGGCACCCACAAAAGCTCGCCCCGGAAAACCAATTGCGAAGCCAACTCCCATAATAAGCAGGGCGTCACGCAGTGCAGTTGCCTGGGCCGCATCGACAAAGCGGTGGGCGAGGAAGGCGATGACCGTCGAGACTATCAAGATGACTACACCAATAGCCGCGAAGACGAAGAACGAAAGTGAAATCGCTCGGTTTGCCCCTTCCTTATCATTCGCACCCACGGCCTTGCCGACGTAGAATTGAACCGCACTGACAATTCCAAAATCCATGATGCCGTAATAGCCGAGAATAGAACCAATGAGCGCCCAGTATCCGTATAAGTGGTCTCCCAAGTGGTGGACCAGGAATGGCATCATGAAAAAAGCCACGAGGATTGAAATGGCGAGCCCAGCGACTCGTAGACTCGAACCGTGGATTATTTTGCGAATGGATTCCATGTTTTACCTGATGAAAGTTCCTGAGAACCCGCTGAGTTGAGCAACGTGGAACAGGCTAATAAATTATAGCCGCTGCGACTCGGAATACAATTCTTTCGGCGAAGTCCGTTTCTATGTCACAACTTCCGTCGTTACAATTAAGACTGTGTCTAAAATCCTACTTGCAATAATTACGGCCGGCTTACTTGCTGCCGCGGTACAAGAGAGGGTAGCTATTCATCCTGTTCCAGAACTGGCCAACAGGACAGGTGCTGCGGGTTTCTGGTGGAGGGATAATAGCTCTAGTAGCAAATCAGGAAGAGGAGTCCATTGTGCGCTTGAAAAAGTTTGAACGGAAAGCATTCAAATCTTTCCCTTTCTTGTGGTCGCTATCTCTCTTCGCGCCCCGTATATCTCAAGACTCATGCCACGCCACCAGCCCCACAGGATCGGCGCTGGAATCTGGCGCTGACTGGAGTGCTGCGTGCGCCGGATTTTCTGGCACCTGGATTCTTTCTTCCGATTGGTTGTCATATGGCATGAGAAAATTTCTTCTGACGACTGCGATCCTCGTCGCAGCGGCCTTCCCTCACATGACTTTCGCACAAGGTTGCGATGGCGCGGGAAATTGCTATGTGCGCGCAGCGGCGACAGGCGCGGGCACGGGTGCCGACTGGACCAACGCTTACACCGGATTTGGAACTGGGGCTGGGCAAGCCAATCCAGCCTCTCTGACACGCGGCGTAAACTACTATGTCGCTGGCGGAAATTATAATCTGACCAGCGTTACGACTTTCAGCTCTCCGGCTTCCGGCACCGCGCTGATAACTATCCTAGCTCCCACGATCGCCATTCACGGTACGGCAACGGGATGGTCTAACGCTTATCAGGCACAAGCAGTCTTCGGCCCTATTGTAGTTAATTCAGGTTACTGGACCTTGAACGGTGTGTATCGAGGTTCAGGCACCGGATTGCCCGCGACTGACTGGCGCACTGGGTACGGCTTCAAGATAATGTGCAGCAATGGCTCCGGGGGCGTCCCAGTGCCAGGTAACACGTCGATATTGCATGTCGGGGACTCGGCCGCTGATGAAGCGGACCATGTGACCATCGAGTATTTCGAGATTCAAGGGAGTGGCGACACGACCTGCACCATTCCGGATAGCAATGGCTTCAATTATGCTCAATATCCGGTCATCATGTACAACTACGTTCACGACGTAGGCGGTTCTGGATTCGTCGTTGATTCGGATACTGTGGACATCATTGAGTACAACTGGATTATGAACACCCAGTCTTGCCAAGCAGGTTCCGGACACTCGGAAGGATTCGCCATCCGTTTTATGAACACTCTGACATTCGCCTATAACTACCTGGAAAACATAGAGGGCACGGGATACATCGGAACGCCTTGCCCCGGTGCGACCTGCTGGAGCTTCGCTCAGGATACGTGGTCTTTCTATGGGAACGTGTTTTTTGCCAACACGAGTGAATGGCACGGTAACTGCGCGAGCGGCTGTACGCGGACAGGCGGTCAGGATGGTTTGAGTTCGGCCATCATTCAGTTTTTCGGTAGCGCATCGGACCCGCAGATATTCACCGCGTGGCATTGGTATAACAACACCTTCTACGCTCTAGGCGGTGATGCCACGTCTAATGGTCCCGGTCCATGTGACATGTTGAATGGCATCCCTACCTCCACCAAAGTAACGAGTCTTGTATTTGAAAACAATATAGGTGGGAACTGCACTAAGATTGGGATGCCGAACCTGGGCGGCGGGACGCTGACGCAGGACCACAACACATACTGCAACGTCGGTAACATCACCGATACGGGAACAGGCCTTCAAACGCTCGCAACTTGCGCACTTCTAAACTCACCCAGCACGAACAATTTGACCTTACTGTCTGACACTTCCCCATGGACTACTCTAGACTCCCCGTTCAACGTTGACATTGTTGGCAACACCCGAACGAGCAGCCGCGGTGCGTTTCAAATGGGAGGCGTTGCAGCCAACGTCCCTGCCCCGCCCACATCGCTAATCGCAACAGTCCAGCAGTAGACCATTGTTGATTGTTCGCCGGGGCACCATTCGTGGTGGCGAAGCGCAGCTTCGGCTCAAGGTCGAGAAACATGTCGGAATAAATAGAGGCAAGTTGCGCGATCTTCTTCCCGATCCGGTCGATTCGATTGAGCATCGTCAGTTGGCGCAACGAACTTTCGTGATTTGGCGCCTAAGTTTGAACGACGCGATTCCGCCAAGCCTTTTTTATTCTAGGGAGCAATCGCGTTCGCTCTAGCACCCTCCGGGCATAACGATCAAACAAGATCACCGGCGATCGCAGAGCATTCAAGCTCACACCTCTCACGGTGGGGGCAAAAATGGAAATGGTTGCCTCTTCCCAGCTC
>Ga0209333_1000381_pt1 | contig 24746 bp, 17 predicted proteins | sample BlaSpr_A8_OM2_O3_FD_187982 | JGI IMG/M metagenome (GOLD analysis project Ga0209333, IMG submission 187982) | Forest soil microbial communities from Thunder Bay, Ontario, Canada - Black Spruce, Ontario site 2_A8_OM2_O3 (SPAdes) (version 2) | ecosystem: Environmental > Terrestrial > Soil > Boreal... | reverse complement strand
ATCGGGGATCGCTCGAAGGCGGCGGCTTCGGAGGCGTGGCAGCGCGCACAGGGTTCTCCGCCATCGGCTATCGCCGCGCATCCGAGCAGCAAGACCTGAACCGTGCGCAGCCGGTGCATGGAGGTATTATCGCAAAGCCCTCGCCGCCCGGCACGAAAATGGCCGGCGGAGCGTTCGCCCCGCCGGCCATTTGAACAGATACCGCTACTATCGCGGGCGGCTTCCTGAATTGCTCAGAACTTCAGGTTTCCGGAGAACTGCAGTGTGCGCATCCCGACGCCGTTATTGCCGCCGAATGCGATACCGGTAATCTGGCCGACATTGGGCGCCGTGACATCGCTATTGAAACCGCCCAGGTTGGTGTGGTTGAAGAAGTTCCTCGAATCCATGCGCAGTCCGAAGGAAACCCGTTCCGTGATGTGGAACTGTTTCTGCGCCGAGAAGTCGAAGTTGATGAAGTGCGGACCGATCAGCGTATCGATCGGATAATTGCCGAACGTGTTGCCCTGCGGATACATATACGGGCCGGACGTACACACGCCGCTGGGGCAACCCTCGATCCATTGGTTGCGGTTCTGGTCCGGCGCATACACGGCTCCGCTTCCCATATCGGGCCGGTTGTTGGGTCCCGCGCCCGGCTTCAAGGCTCCGCCATAGTTGTCGATTGTTGGCGACTCGGGAATGCCGCTGTAATAAGTAGTGATAGCACTTATAGTCCAGCCGCCCAAAGCCAGATCCACTCCCTTGTTGGCGGTGGAACCGAACTTCTGGCCGTGGCCGAAAGGAATATCGTAGTTTTGGGCGATGGTCACCTGGTTGTGCGGCAGCAGACTGCTTTGCCCATAACCGCCGGAGCCATTCTGCGGGCCGTAGATGAAGTAGTAGTTCGTATCGTAAGGCCCGTCCCAAGTCATTAACTGCTGATAAGTATAGTTCCCCTGGACGGTCCAACCGCTCAAGGCTTTAATCGTGAGCGTGGACTGGAAGGAGTTGTATTGCTGGTTCGTACAGTTGCAATAATACCCCAAGCCCTGGGTCCATCCGTATAGCGTGTAGTACGGCTGCGTCGCTGTTTGGGTGGTCGAGTTCCATTCGGCCTCATTCGGGTTGATGGTATTGCTGGTGCCTATCCAGCCGTGGCGCGTGGAATTACCCACATAGCCACCCGAGATCGCGATCTTGTTAGTAAGTTGCCGCTGGATGGTGCCGTTGTATTGGTAGACCACCGGCATGGTGAAGATATCGGGCCGGAACTTCGGGCTGATCCCGTTGGGGAGGGGAAATGTTCCGTTAGAGCTCACCGTGATCGGCGCCAGGGTCGACGGCCCTTGATTGAGGTTGAACACCGAGGCGAACGGTTGCGTGGACACATTGTTGATCTGCTGATAGTCCAGCACAGGCGGGTTCTGGGTCACGTTGTGTCCAAACGTGGAACCAAAGGTTCCCAGGTTGTACGACCAGCCGTAGCCCGCACGGACGACGGTCTTCTTGTCGATCTGGTAAGCCAAGCCCACCCTAGGCGCAAATTCGTGCCAGTTCATCTGTTGGATGCCATGCGAGGAGACGCCCCCTTCGCCGAAAACGTACATCAGGCCGTTCGCCAGATCCAAAGTCGCGCCGTTCCCGGCGGCGTTCACGCTTTCCGGAAACACCATTTCCCAGCGCACACCTAGTGTAGCGGTCAGTTTCGGTGTCACGCGCCATTCATCCTGTCCATAATAGAAGAAGCGCTTCTGGCGCTCCTGAGCGTTGGTGCTGGAGCTTACGTAGCGGTCGAAACTGGAAGTGTCTCCCAGCAGGAACGTGGCAAGACCCAAGCCGTCGGTCGGGCTTGCGCCGACTGACGTGACATCGCCCGTGTTGTTGCCGTTAAAGTACAATTCGCCGGCGCGATGGCTGTCGCTCGGTACCCGCAAGTTCATGGCATAACGAAGATCTACGCCGAACTTAAAGCTGTGGTTGCCATGGATTTTGGTGATGTTATCGACGAACTGAATTTGCCGCTCACTCTGGGTTAACGGGCAGTTACATTGGTTGACGCCCAAGCCATATCCCAGTTTGTCGTCGCCGACGCCGCTATCCTGAATGTCGAAGTACGGCATACCGGAGGTGTAGGTTTTGTCCAGGTTCAATCCCGGAATGCCCGCCTGGGTTGCTGGGTCTGTCCCATAGCCGTTGGGCACGTCGGAAACGTGATAGCGCATATATCCCAAGCGGAATTCGTTAACAAGGGTGGGACTGATCGTATAGGTCCAACCGGCGGCAAGGCTTTGGTTCAGCGCGCTGGAATCGCCCGCGTAGTTGCCGAAGTTGGGGCCGCCGGCTTCCAGGCCGAAGGCGCCCGGGGCTTGCTCGGTATACGCGGCGTAGCTGTAACGTCCGAAGATCGAGTTCTTCTGGTTCAAGTAGTAGTCCCAGCGGGTGTTCCACAGATTCCCGGTAATCGCTACGTCGCCGCTGGCATCGTAGTTGTTGCCGTAGCTGGTTCCGTTCGAGGCGGTATTGGGTAGCGGCCAGTAGGCCATGATGGCAAGGGCTTGGGGGCTCAAGCGCGCCGTGGGGATCACGTTGTTCGGGAATGGCACACGGCCGACGCCCGTCGTTTGATTGCCGCTGGCCGGATCGTAGATCTGGTAGTTCGGGCTGGCCGCCAGCCAATCGCCCAGATTGCCGGTGCGGTCTTGGGCGGTGGGTACGGAGGTGTTCAGGGATCCACCCAGCGCTTGGCGGTTCAATTGCGCATCGCCGAAGAAGAAGAGCTTGTCTTTGATTATTCTGCCGCCAATCGCTCCGCCAAACTGATTCTGCCGGTATACCGGGTTGCCGTTGGTAAAGGGGTTTCTGGCGAAGTCCGTGAACCCCGGGGTGTTCACTTGCAGGTACTCAAACGCATCCCCATGGAAATCGTTGGTGCCGGATTTGGTCGAGTAGCTGGCAATGCCGCCACCCGTGTATGAGAATTCGGCATCGAAGTTCTGGTTGGCTTGCTTCACCTCCGCGACCGAATCGAATGTCGGGTTGATAACGATGATGCCCAGGATAGGATCTTGGTTGGTAGTTCCGTCCAACTCATATCCCATGGCGTCGAAGACTTGGCCGTTCACGACCATCTGCACGCTGCCTTGGGGGTTTTCATCCGAGGCGTGCGCCCAGCCAAACGGCACCGTTCCGGGATTCAACAACTCGAAGGCCTGGAGATTGCGCCCGACGCTGGGCAGTTCTTCGATTTGATGGGAGTCGAAAGTCTGGGCCACGTCGGCGCGGTCGGACTGGAGCAACGGCGCGGCAGCGGTAACGTCAACTTCCTGGGTGACGTTACCAACCTGCATGGCTACGTCGAAACGCGCGACGGCGTCGACCTGCACCGTGATCTGGTTTGAAACGGTCTTCTGAAATCCGGCCGCCTCGATGGTCACTTGGTACTGGCCTGGAATAAGCTGGCCTCTTGTGTAGTTGCCCGACTCGTTGGTGGTGGCGTCGAATGTCGTGCCCTTTTGGACGTCGCTAATGGTGACCTTAGCGCCGTTGACTGCCGCGCCGGAGGGGTCCGTCACGGTTCCCACGATGCTGCCGAAAACCTGTTGGGCGCTGAGCGTTCCGCTAAAGCAGAACACCGCTAAAGAACTGAAGATGGCGAACGAAGCCAATTTTCGCAGACTGAGCATATCCTCTCCCTCTTGTTGAACCTGTTGAAAAATGCCTCATACTAAAAAGCAAAACTAACCCTTTGCTGGACACGACGCTCGTGCAACCTAGCACACTGATCGATGTTTGAGTGAATAATAGATCTTTAGTATCGCCAGAGCAAGTGCCACGAGCGTTTGTTACGGTTAAACCGTACAAACTACGCGTTTACATGCATTTAACTGCCCGTTACCGGTAGGCGTTAATTGTTACATCGTCCGATTGCGTACGTTTAACGTACCTGCCGCGACCCAGGATCGGGAGGGGGCGGGGCGTTATCATTTTCCACCTCGCCACTATGAATGTTGGAAGCCGGCGCAATCCTTTTTGCAGGCGTGGACCAAAACGCGATCACAGTGCAATAATGTGACTACGTGGCGGGTAAAGATAATCGGCAAACCACGATTCGCCGCAGGCAGTTCATCCGGTCGTTATGCGCGGCGGTTCCGGTGTTCTCGTTCGACCAACTCGTGCTGGGGTTGCCCTTGGGCGTGCGATTTGTGAATGTGGCGCGCGAAGCGGGCTTGCGCGCCAAGACCATCTTTGGAGGCGAACAGAAGAACAAGTTTCTGATGGAGACGACCGGCTGCGGATGCGCTTTCTTCGATTATGACAACGATGGCTGGCTGGACATCTTCCTGGTTAACGGCACGCGCTTCGAGCCCGACTGGAAGGCGGCGGAAGCTCCACTAAGCCGGCTTTACAAGAACAACCGCGACGGCACATTTACCGATGTCACGGCCGCGGCGGGAATTGGGCGCACCGGTTGGGGGCAAGGGTGCTGCGTGGGCGACTATAACAACGACGGCCACGACGACCTGTTCGTCAGCTATTGGGGCGATTGCGTACTGTGGCGCAACGAGGGTAACGGCAAATTCACGGACGTGTCCAGGAAAGCGGGTGTCACCACCGATCCGGGCGACGGGCGGCGCCGCTGGAATACCGGCTGCGCCTTCGTGGATTATGACAAAGACGGCAACCTGGACCTGTTCGTCGCCAACTATATCGATTTCGATCCGAAAACCACGCCGCTGCCGGAATCCGGCCCGTGCCTTTTCAAAGGGATTATGGTGGCCTGCGGTCCGCCGGGATTGCAAGGCGGCAAGAACATCCTGTTCCACAACAACGGCGATGGCACTTTCGCGGACGTGAGCAGAAGGGCCGGCATTCTGAAGACGGAGGGCACCTACGGGCTCGGTGTGGCGGTCTCCGACTTCGATAACGATGGCTGGCCGGACATCTACGTGGCAAACGATTCCACGTCCTCGGCGCTCTACCGCAACAACCACGACGGCACCTTCTCCGAAATCGCCATCGAAGCCGGAGTGGCATATAGCCCGGACGGGAAGCCGCAAGCCGGCATGGGCGTGTCGGTGGCCGATTACGATGGCGATGGCAGGTTCGATATCGTCAAGACCAACTTCGCGGGCGATACCTCCAGCCTATATCACAACATGGGCGACAACTTCTTCGAGGACACCACTTTTCAGGCTGGGCTGGGGCGAAATACGCGCTTTATGGGCTGGGGCGTAGGGTTCTTCGATTTCGACAACAACGGCTGGCCGGACATTTTGGCGGTGAATGGCCACGTGTATCCGGAAGTCGGGCAACCCAACGACGAGCAAGGCTACCGGCAGCGCAAGGTGCTGTACCACAATCTGGGCAACGGCCGGTTTGCGGACGTCTCGCAGGACGCCGGGCCTGGAATCCTGCAGCCAGCCTCGGCGCGCGGCTGCGCCTTCGGCGATTTCGATAACGACGGCGACCTGGACGTGCTGATCAACTGTGTCAACGATACGCCGCAACTGCTGCGCTGCGACAGCCAAGTGAAGAACAACTGGCTCAAGGTGAAGACCATTGGGGTGAAATCGAACCGCTCCGGTATCGGCGCGCGGATATATTGCACGCCGGTGGGCGGCCGCCGGCTGATGGACGAGGTGCGCAGCGGCGGCAGCTACATTTCGCAGAGCGACCTGCGGGTGCATTTCGGTTTGGGCGGCGCGCAGAAGGCGGATCTGGAGGTCCATTGGCCCAGCGGCCAGGTGGACCGGATTGGCGGCGTGAAGGCCAACCAGGTGGTGATTGTGACGGAGGGGAAGGCATGAATCTCGCGCACGCCGGGCCCACCGCATCCGTCTTATAATCGGTACGGAAGGAGCGACCATGCGCTTCGTGTGTATTGGCGTCGGCGCGTCATTCGCCGCTCTATTGGCGTTCGGGCAAACCAATCAGGTATTTCGCCTTACCCAAAACGAGAACAAACAGGATCTGGAAGAAATAGCGAGGGTGCTTCAGGGGACGGGAAACATCCAGCAGGTGTCGATAGACGACCTGAAGGGAACCGTGGCCGTGGAGGGAACCGCAGGGCAGATTGGCATGGCCGACTGGCTGGTCCACCAATTGGATCGGCCCGCGAACGGACAACTCTCCGGCGTGCACGAGTACCGCGCGCCCGGCGTTGGCGACGAAGTGGTGCGGGTCTTCTATGTCGGCTCCGCCGCCAGGCCGCAGGATCTGCAGGGTATTGTGACGACGGTCCGCTCGGTGGCGGATATCCAGCGGACTTTCGTTTACAACCCACTGAAGGCAATGGTGGTGCGCGGAACCGGCCAACAGATATCGCTTGCCGCATGGATAGTGGATCGGCTTGATCGGCCTGCGAATATGCCGGCTCCGGCGCCCCATGAATACAAGCTTCCCGGCGACGATGTGGCGCGGGTTTTCGAGCTGACTTATCCTGAGACTCCGCAGCAGTTGCAGGAGATCGTGACGTTGATTCGTTCCGTGGGAGATATTCAAAGACTGTTTGTTTATATTCAGCGCCGTACCGTTGTCTTGCGCGCAACGGCTGAGCGGGTGGCGCTGGCGGCTTGGCTGGTGAGCGAATTGGATAAGCCGGTGAATGGGCAAGTGGCCAACGGGGATAGCGCCGCATCGCACGAATTCCGGCTGTCGAGCGATCCCGCAAATCTGGTTCGGGTGTTTTACCTAGGGAGTTCCCGGTCGCCGCAAGACCTTTCGAAAGTTTCTGCCTAGGTCCGTGCCAACACCGGAATTCGCCGGCTGTTCGTTTACAACGCGCTTGGGGGCTTTGGCCGTACGGGGAACGGAGGGCCAGGTGGCGACCGCTGAGAAGGCAATTGAGGAGATGAAGGTACAATAGCAGACGCGCTATAGATGATCGGAATCGCGGGTTATTCGGTATACGTTCCTCGCCGCCGTATGCGTCGCGAGTTGGTCGCCACGGCTTGGGGTGCGCCTGCCATGCCGGGCTGCAAGGCGGTCGTGAACTTCGACGAAGACTCGTTGACTATGGCGCAATCGGCGGTCTGGCCGCTGTTACAATCGGGCGGCGCGGACGCGCTGTCGTTCGCATCCACCACGGCGCCCTATTGGCAGCGTTCGGCAGCCAGCCTGATCGCAGCCGCTTGCGATTTGCCCGCGCAGACGGCGACGGCGGATTTCGGCGCATCGCTGCGCGCTGCAACCACCGCGCTACGGGCCTCGCTGGATGCCGTGGCAGCCGGCAGCGTTCGGACAGCGCTAGTTACGGCGGCCGATTGCCGCGATGGCGAGCCGGAATCGGCCGAGGAAATGCTTTTCGGCGATGCGGCGGCGGCGGTGTGCGTGGGTTCCGAAGGGCTGACTGCCGAACTCGTGGCGTCGGTTTCCCGCTGCGACGATTTTCCGGACGAATGGCGCCGGGATGCCGACACGCACGTGCATTCGTTCGCGTCGAAATACTCGCTGACGCGCGGTTATATCGAAAATACAGTGGCGGTGGGGCGCGCGTTATTCGAGAAAGCGGGCGTGCAGCCGCAACAGATCGCGCGGGCGGCGCTGGCATCCCGCGATGGGCGCGCGCACATCGCGGCGGCGAAGGCCCTGGGCATTCCGGCGGCAAGCGTGGAGGATGTGCGCGCGGGCGATATCGGAATTACCGGCGCGCCGATGCCGCTGTATCTGCTGGCGCAAGCGCTGGATCGGGCCAACGCCGGCGATCTGATTCTGGCGATCGCTTATGGCGACGGCGCCGACGGTCTCCTGTTCCGGTCGCTGGGCGGCGGCGCAAGGCTGCGGACGGACAGACACGCGATGGAGTATCCGACCTATCAGATCTATCGCAAGCTGCGCGGCTACGGGCGGACAAGCGGCGGGGGAACGGAGATTTCAAACGTCCTGCTGCGGCGCGAAGAGGCGCAGAACGTGCGCCTGCATGGGTCGCTTTGCCCGCAATGCGGTCTGTTGCAGTTCCCTGTCGCGAAGGTTTGCAGAGGGTGCCATCGGCACGGCGGACTGATGGAGAGGCCGCTCGCGCGCCGCGGCCGACTGTTCACTTTCACAAAGGACTTTCTATATAATGCACCCGTCGAGCCTACCGTAATGGCCGTGGTGGATCTCGAGGGCGGCGGCCGCTTTCTGTGCCAGATGACCGACGCGGATCCTGCGGCGGTGGAGATCGGGATGGAAGTCGAGCTGGTGCTGCGCCGCATGCGCGAGGGCGCCGGCGATCATTATTACTACTGGAAATGCAGGCCGGTATAGGCCGATAAGGGAGCTAATCGCGTGGCGGGATCGATCAAGGACCAGGTTGCGATTGTCGGCGTAGGTTGTACGAAGTTCGGCGATAACTTCGACCAGAGCTTCGAAGATCTGCTGGTGGAAGCCGGATTCGCGGCTTTCGCGGACGCCCGCATCGAACCGGAGCGCGTGGAAGCCGCTTGGCTGGGCACCTTCTCGCCCTATGCGGGCAATGGCAAAGCTTCCGTGTCGCTAGCCGATGCGCTGCGCATGTATGGCAAGCCCATCACCCGCGTCGAGAACTATTGCGCCACCGGTACGGACGCATTCCGCAACGCGGCCATGGCCGTGGCATCTGGCATGTACGACGTAGCGCTCGTGGCCGGCGTGGAGAAGCTGAAAGACCGCCCGATGCGCGGCCTCGGCTGGGAGAACGGCCATCCTTACCAGCACGACGGCCTCACCGCGCCGGGTGTCTTCGCCATGGCCGCGAACCGTTATTTTCATTGCCTCGGCCAGGGCTTCGGCGCGGGCCGCGAGGCGCTGGCCAAGGTTTCGGTGAAGAATCACCACAATGGCGCCATGAATCCCAAGGCGCATTTCCAGATGGAAGTGAGCGAGGCGCAGGTGCTCGAAGCGCCCATCGTGGCGTGGCCCTTCGGGCTGTTCGATTGCTGTCCCACCACGGATGGCGCGGCGGCGGCGGTGATCTGCCGCGCGGATATGGCTCGCCAATTCCGCGAGGATTATGTGCTGGTGAAGGGTGTGGGACTGGCCGTTACGAGCGGACGCCCGTGGTACGATTCTGCGAATGAGTACCTCGGTTTCGCGGCCACGCGCGCGGCATCCGAACAGGCTTACCGCATGGCGGGAGTGCGGAACCCGTTGGCGGAGATCGACCTGGCGGAGGTGCACGACTGCTTCACGTGGACCGAGATCGCCAACTACGAAGACCTGGGATTTTGCGGAAAAGGCGAGGGCGTGCACTTCATCGGCGAGGGGCGCAGCGCGCTCACCGGGGATTTGCCGGTGAACCCCAGCGGCGGGTTGAAGTCGTTCGGCCACCCGATTGGGGCAAGCGGCGTGCGCATGATCTACGAAGTGGTGACGCAGTTGCGCGGGCAGGCGGGCGCGCGTCAAGTGCGCGATGCCGAACTGGGGTTGGTACACAACCTGGGCGGGCCCGGATCGGTGGCTTGCGTGGTCGTATTGGGGAGGCAATAACGATGGACGTTCTGTATGCGCTGCGGCGCGCGGTGCATCTTCACCCGGATGCGATCGCGGTCTGCGACGGCGATCGCTCCATTACTTTCGCACGATTCGCCGATCGGGCAGCGCGGATAGCGGCTGTGCTGCGCGATCTGGGCGTGCAGCCCGGCGACCGCGTGGCGGTGCTGATGCTGAATTCGCCGCGCTATTTCGAGCTGTACCATGCCGTGCCGCTGGCGGGCGCCGTGATCGTGCCGATCAACATTCGCTGGAACCCCGCCGAGATTGTCTTTGGCCTCTCGGATTCGGGCGCGCGGGTGCTGGTGGTGGACGATTATTTTGCGCGCGTTGCGCCCGCGCTGAGCGGCGCTCTACCGGAATTGCGGTATCTGTTCGCCGCGAACGCTGCGTGTCCCGCGGGCATGGCGGATTGCGAAGCTCTCATGACGGCCGCGGCGCCTGCCGCACTTTACGGCGCGCTTCCGGATGAAAACGGCGTGGTCGCGTTGTTCTACACCAGCGGGTCCACGGGCGGACCCAAGGGTGTCATGCTGACCCACAAGAATCTCTACGCCAACGCCATGCACGGCATGGTGGCGCTGGCCGTAAACAAGGATTGGGTGTGGCTGCACGCCGCACCCATGTTTCATGTGGCGGATGCGACGGTGGTCTATTCGCTGGTGATGGAAGGCGGCCGGAGTTGCTTTATGCCGGCGTTCGATCCCGAGGCCTGCTTGAAAGCCATTGAGCGCTACCGGGTGACGCACACATTTGTAGTGCCCACAATGCTGAACGCCATGGTGAACCATCCGGCTTTCGACCGCTACGACACATCGAGCCTGCGCATGCTGATCTACGGCGCCTCGCCCATGCCTCTCGATCTGCTGCGGCGCGCGCTGGAGAAACTGGGCTGTCCGTTCGCGCAAGGTTACGGGCTAAGCGAGGCGAGCCCCACGCTGACCTATCTGGGGTACGAGGATCACACACTGGAGAATTCCGACCGGCAGTTTGCGCCGGTGAAATCGGCGGGCCGTCCGGTGATGGGTGTCGAGGTGCGCGTCGTGGACGCGATGGATCGCGAGCTTGCGCCGGGCGAGGTGGGCGAAGTCGTGGCGCGCGGCGACAACATCATGAAGGGATATTGGAATCAGCCCGCCATCAGCGCCGACACGATGCGCGGCGGGTGGCTGCACACCGGCGATATGGGCACGTTCGATGCGCGCGGCTATCTGTACATCCTGGACCGCAAAAAGGACATGATCAAGCCCGGCGGCGAGAATGTTTATTCGCCGGAGGTGGAGTCCACGATCGCTTCGCATCCGGAAGTGCTGGAAGTCGCGGTGATCGGGCTGCCCGACGAGAAGTGGGGTGAGGCGATCAAGGCCGCGGTAGTGCGGCGTCCGGGAGGCGCCCTTACCGAAGCCGAGTTGATCGATTATTGCCGCGAACGCATGGCGCATTTCAAGTGCCCGACATCGGTGGATTTCATGGATACGCTGCCGAAGGGCGGGACTGGTAAGGTCCAGAAGACGGTGCTGCGGGACAGGTATCGCCTGACCTGACGTCGGATCGCGATGCAAGCCGGAACCAGCCGCCATCGCCGCCGACACGCTGCGCGGCGGGTGGCTGCACACCGGCGATATGGGCACGTTCGATGCGCGCGCCTATCTGTACATCCTGGACCGCAAAAGGACATCAAGCCTGGCCTGCCGGTATGTCCTTCAGGCAAGCATGCCGGAACGAGCGACGGCGGCGTCTTCGGCGGCATAGTCGAATTTGTGCGGATTGAATTCTCCGGGCGGATGCGCGCGCGCCCAATCGATGGTGCGCTGAATCGCCTCATCCAGCGGCACCGTCTCCTGGTAACCCAACTCCCGGCGGATACGGGTAGAATCCGTTTCCCAATGCTGGGCGCTGTTGCCGGGCTGCACCAGGTGTGGCGGCGTGCGTTCCTTAGGCAGGGTGATGAACTCCCCATCCCAACCGGTTGCCGCCGCGATCTTGCGTGCCCAATCGATTTCGGAGAAGGCCGGCATTTCCGCAACGTTGTACACGCGACCGGCGGCCCGCTCGGACACGGCGGCCAACGCCAGGGCGGCCGCTACGTTCTCAACGTAGCCTCGCGGAGAGCGCCACGCAGCCATCCCTTTTTCCAACAGGATTTGGCGCCGGCCATCGTCGATTCTTTTCAGCACCGGGTGAAATCGGCTCAGGCGATCGCCGGGACCATAGATCATCGGCAGGCGGAGCACTGTACCGGGCAATTTAGGATCGCTCAAGATCGCCCGTTCGACGGGAATCTTGTCGTAGGCGCCGTCAATCCAGCCGAAGATCTCTTGCAGCATTTTCACCTGTGCGGGTGGATACGTTTGCAACTTCGTCCGAAGTGGTGAATCCTCGGTCAGCGGCACTGGCTCCAGCGGACCGTCCTCGCTGCCATGCAACACTCCGCAGGCACGATACACATCGATGCTGCTGGCGGCCACCACCCGTTCCGCAACTCCGCGGAATACGCCCATGAGGGACTCCGCTTGGGCGCCCGAACTGAGGATCAGGTCGACGACCACGTCCGCTTTGGGGCGAATCGCGGCCAAATCCCGGCGCTCGCCGACGATCAAGGTGGCCGGCCCGTGCACTCGCGTCGAGCCACGGTGGAAAACCGACACGGAGTGGCCCATCTCGCAAAGCTCGCGCACCACATGGGGGCCAATGAAGCCAGTCCCGCCAATAACGAGAATCTTCATACCAATAGACTACTCCAGCCATCCGCCGCTGCGCCGCGCGCGGGGCTTCCAGCCGGAAGAATGCGGGGCAGTCCACCGGTCCTAAGACTCCCGAGGCAACGTTGCAATCTCGCGACTGTCGCGAGAAAGGGGCGCAGTCAAAACGAGCGGATAGATCGCCATCCAATCGGATGCAACACGACTCCAACATTGCGTAGCGTCACGCCGAGTGTGCGCCCACCGCGCTACGCTCCTGCTGCGCCACCGCCAGCGCCGGGGCCACTTCCGCGAACACCTGCAAGTGATGGTCGATATCCTGCGCGGTGTGCTGTACTGAAACGGTCCACTGCTCGTCCCACCAGTAAGGCTGCGCCAGCACGCCGCGATTCACCATGGCGAACCAGTAGTGCGTCCAAAGGTCCTCGTCTACGCGATACCAATCGCGATAGTTGCGGATGCGCTGCGGATAGAACAGCAGAGCGCCATTGGCGCCCGCGCCGTCGGCATAAGCGACCAGGCCGGCCTTCTCCACGATAGCTTGGTACCCGTCCACCAGCTTGCGGTTCAGGCTGTCGATGTGGGAGTAGGCGGCGCGCGTCAGCACGTGGCGGAAGGTGGCGATGCCGGCCGCCATCGCCACCGGGTTCGTGTTGTAGGTGCCGGCGTGGAACATCTTCTGGGTATGGATCACGTCCATAATCTCGCGGCTGGCGCCGAACGCGGCCAATGAAAAACCGCCGCCGATGGATTTCCCCAGGCAAATGATGTCGGGCTTCACGCCGAAATACTCGCAAGCGCCTCCCCAGGCCAGCTTGGCGCCGGTCTTCACTTCGTCCATGATCAGCAGCGCGCCGTGCTTGTGGGCGATCTCCAGCAGGCCCTGGATGTAGCCGTCGTCCGGCATGCAGAAGGCGATGTTCATCATGATCGGCTCGATGATGATGCCCGCGATTTCGCCTGGATGCGCGGCAAACAGCCGCTCGATGGCCGGCAGGTTGTTGAAGGGCGCAACCAGGGTGGCGTCGGTGGTCCCTTTCAGGACGCCCGCGCTGGACACCACGGGAGTAGGGTTTTCCGGATCCCCGAATTGGCCGCTCTTGGGCTTCACGCTCACCGAGATGGCATCGTGGCCGCCGTGATAGCCGCCCTCCATCTTGATAATCTTGCTACGGCCGGTGAAGGCGCGCGCCAGGCGCAGGGCGTGCATGGTGACTTCCGAGCCGCTGTTGCCGAAGCGCACCATATCCACCGGATAGCGCGCGCAGATTTCATCGGCGAGTTCCAGTTCCATGCCGTGCGGCATGCCGAACAGGGTGCCCAAGTGCAGGCGATCCTCGACGGCTTTCATCACCGCCGGGTGGCAATGGCCGGCCATCAGCGCGCCGTAGCAGAGGTTGTGGTCGATATATTCGTTGCCGTCCAGGTCGTGTATCCGGGAACCATGGCCGTCGCGCACGAACAACGGATACGGCGGATAGAAACGATAGTTGCTGGCTACCCCAAGCGGCACCCTGTAAACGGCCCTTTGGTGCGCTTCGCGGGACTTGGGCGTGCGCTTTTCGTAAGTCTCGATCTCTTGTTGTAATGCTGGGTACATCTCGGAAAATTCCTTCGGAATCGTCAAGTTTGGACTGCTTAGGTGCTCGTTTCAGTATGGCATACAGCAGGTAGCTTGGCAGGTTCGCGAATAGGTCCCTCTTTCTTGCGCTCTTCCGCCTTACCCGAGTGGCGGGCGCGCTTGGCCTGGCAGAATCGAATGTAAGATCGCCGACGACCTGAAGTTCGGCGTTCGCTACATCCGGGTGATCGATCCACGGACGCGCGAGGCATTCATCCACACCGCCTCGGCCGTGCATGCCGTTGAGGACGGAAACCTTCGCACGAGCGAGCCCGGCATCGGTGTTCCCGTCGCCGAAATCCTCGGCCAAGAAATTGAGGCGGAGACACGCCGAAATCAAGATGATGAGCAATCCCGAGATGGCGGCCCCACTGAACAGGCGCCCGCGATGTTCCGGGTTCTTGGTCACCAGCACGATCCCCACCGCAAAAACGTGGGCCACCAGCAGCAGCTTCAGGCTCAGCAGAATGTAGTAGCGGTCAACCAGCGCTTTGCGCGCCTCCGCCGCCAGAACGCCGGTGGCCGGAATCAGCACCAGCCAACCGTACACTACACGCCAAAAGCGGGCACCTGCCTAGCCTGGAATGGCTTTAGGGTGTTCCTTTAGTCCTGGTAGATGAATGTCGCGCCCTCAAACGGCCAAGGGCGCAAGCGGACCGCCCGGAGGGTGAACGTACCATAACCCCCTTCGGATCAACCGCTGCGGACGAACGCTTTAAGGGTGGCGGGTTGGGTGTATACTGATTGCAGCCAGAAAGGCTCCAATCAGCACCGGTGAGTGCCCCACTTTAAAGAAGGACCACGTGACGCATTTCCCGACGGCGTTCCGCTTTACGCTTCTAGTCGCGCTACCGATTATCTTGCCGTGCGTCGCCGCCGCGCAGGCGACGGCCTACGAAACGATCTACAGCTTCCATGGCACCCCAGACGGCTCCCAGCCCGAAGGATCCCTGGTAATCGGCACGAATGGCGTGCTCTATGGCACGACGTACTCTGGAGGCACATCCAATCTAGGCACCGTCTTCGTGCTGACGAAACCAACGGAAGAGCCCTGGAAGGAAACCGTGCTTCACACTTTCAGCGGCCCCGACGGACAAAACCCCCAGTCAACGCTGATTGTCAGTACCGAAGGAGCGCTCTATGGCACCACCCTTAGGGCCTCCGGCCCGTACGCCTCGGGCACCATCTTTGAGATGGCGCCACCGTCCACTGCGGGTGGCGCCTGGGCGGAGACGGTCCTATACACTTTCGTCTATGTCGCACAGCCCCAAGAGGCCCAGAACGTACTTCCGAATGGGACCCTCCTGCCTGGCCCAGGCGGAACGCTATATACCACAACCCAGGGCTCGGCCGACGATCCCAACGGAGGCCCCAGCCTCGGGGCGGTAGTCGCATTGGTGCCGCCCACGGCGACGGGGGACGCCTGGACAGAGTACGTCCTCTATGCATTCAGCGCACCGGGCGTCTCAGCTGAGCCGCGCGCCGGCCTAGTCTCCGAAGGCGGATCGTTGTACGGAACCGATATCGAGGGGGGCAGCTTCTCTTGCGACTGCGGCGCGGTCTTCGAGCTGACCCCTCCAGCAAGCCACGGAGGCGCCTGGACGGAGTCGACGATCTACAGCTTCGGCGAAATACCCGGCGACGGCAGCAGTCCGCAGGCCGCCCTCACCGTGGGCCCGGGCGGAGTGCTCTATGGCACGACGGCCTTCGGCGGCTCCGCAGCGTGCGGCTGCGGCACCGTCTTCCAGTTGGCACCGCCGTCGACTGAGGGCGGGGCCTGGACGGAGTCCGTGATTTACAGTTTTGCCGGGAGCAACGGAGACGGATCCGGTCCGGTGGCAAGCGTGGTGGTGGGCCAGAATGGAGCGCTCTACGGCACGACCGTGGGCGGCGGAAGCGCCAATTTGGGTACGGTATTCAAACTGACGCCGCCAGCCACCTCGGGCGGCCCATGGACGGAGACGGTGCTGCATAGCTTCACCGGCCAAAACGGCGATGGCGCGACTCCCTTAGCAGCGCTCGTCCTGGGTCCGAGCGGAGTACTTTATGGCACGACCTCCAAGGGCGGGACCGCTGAAAGAGGCGCCGTCTTCGCCGTCGCGCCGTGAAATGAGTTCAGTTGAGTGTCTATGGGGGTCACGGCGGTGTGCTGGCCTTCATGGACTATCGCCATTTTTTGGTGACACGCCCGGCAATCGCGCCAGCTTTCCCTGCCCTCCCGCGGATGAGAAAAAGCCCAATCAGATTCCACCTTTTGTTCATGCTGCAGGTTAAGCAAATCCTCCCATGCAGGAATATGACGTAGCCTTGAAGCTGCTGTTGAAGGGTTCAGCCACGATCGCCGTACGCGAACTGACCGGCACGGTGGTGGTGAAGTGGCTGGATGTGGAACTGCCAAAGGTGCAGAGAGTGCAAAACCTGCGCTTGGATCTGCTCGGCCAGACTGTCGAGGGCGAATTGGTCCACATTGAGTTGCAAAGCGGCAATGACTCGGCGATGCCGTTCCGGATGATCGAATACGGCCTCGAAGTGCTACGCCTGTTCGGACAATTCCCGCGGCAGATTCTCCTCTACGTGGGTGAAGCGCCCATGCGCATGGAGAGTAAACTGAGCGGCCCGGATTTCTCGTTCGAGTATCGTCTAACCGACATTCGCGCACTGGATGGCGACCGCCTGCTGGAAAGCCAGGACGTCGGCGATAATGTAATTGCCATCCCGGCGAGTTTGCGGGACGATAAAGAGGCAATCCATAGGATTGTGGAGCGGATCGCCGGTCTGGCGATGACGGAAAGGGAAACCGCCCTGGCCCAGTTGATGATCTTGGCCGGATTAAGGCACTTGGCGGGAATGGTGGAACAGGAGACACGGAACATGCCGATCGATCTCGATATCCGGGACCACGAGGTTTTGGGACCTATAATCATAAAAGCGGAACAGAAAGGGCGGCAGGAGGGCCTGCTCATTGTTCTTCGGCGACTGATTGAGAAGCGCTTCGGCGCTCTGCCGGTTTGGGCGCGAGAGAAGCTGGCGGCCATGCCGCCGTCCGAGCTTGAAGAACTGAGTGAGCGGGTGCTGGACGCCCGCAGCATGGACGAATTGCTGGGGTGAGTCGACCCCGCACGCGCGACCCCGGCCTCGCTGTTCCGCTCGCCGAAATCCTCGGCTAGAAATTGCGGCGCAGATAGGCCGAAATCAAGATGATGAGCAGGCCGGAGATGGCGGCTCCACTGAACAGGCGCCCGCGATGTTCAGGGTTCTTCGTCACCAGCACGATCCCCACCGCAAAAACGTGCGCCACTAGCAGCAGCTTCAGGCTCAGCAGAATGTAATAGCGCGTCTGGTGTCCCGGATTGATCGCCAGGTTGTACCCGCCCGAAACCAGCAGCGCGGCGATGGCGCCGAAAACCAGCGGGCGAAAGAGCGCGGCGGTTCGGTCAACCAGCGCTTTGCGCGCCTCCGCCGCCAGAACGCCGGTGGCCGGAACCAGCACCAGCCAGCCGTACAACATGCCGCCAATCAGCGTCGCGACCGACGCGATATGCAACCAGCGCATAAAGATGCCAAGGGTTTCGAACATGGGTTGATTATACAATCGTTACTTATGGTGCATGAGATCCTGCCGGTGGGCATGCTGCAATGCAACTGCTCGATTTTCGGCGACGAGCAGTCGGGGGACGCGCTGGTGATCGATCCGGGCGACAACCTGGCCGAGATCGAACGTATAGTGGCGCGCCACGGCCTGCGCGTGCAGGCCATCGTGATCACGCACGCGCACATCGACCACATCGGCGGTGCGCACAAGCTCCACGCATCCACTGGCGCGCCGGTCTACATGAATGAAAACGACGACAAGCTGCAGGACATGATGGAACTGCAGGCAGCGTGGCTGGGCGTGCGCACGCCGGAGCGCACCGTAATCGATGCGCCGGCGCGCGATGGCGATATCCTGCGCGCGGCGGGCGCGGAGTTCCACGTGCTGCATACGCCGGGGCACACACCGGGGAGCATCAGCCTGTGGCTGCCCGCCGAGAAGAAGCTGGTGGCGGGCGATACGCTGTTCCGCGACAGCATCGGGCGCACCGATCTGCCTTTCGGCGATGGCGACCAGATCCTGAAATCGATTCACGACAAATATTTCGCGCTGCCGGATGAGACCGTGGTGGTGCCGGGACATGGCCCAGTGACCACACTGGGCCGCGAGAAGCAGTTCAATCGTTTCCTGCAGGGAATGTAAGATGCAGATACCCAATTGGCCGGTTTCGACAGACCGCGAACTCGAACTGCTGCGCGAGGTGCTGGAGAGCGGGCGCTGGGGCGGCCATAGTGACTTCGTCAAGCGGCTGGAGCGCGAGTTCGCCGCCTTCACGCATTGCGCGCATGCCGTCTCGGCCATGAACGGCACGGTCACGCTGGAGATGGCGCTCTGCGCGGCGGACGTAGGCTCGGGCGACGAGGTGATCGTGCCCGCCATTTCGTTCGTTTCCACGGCCATGGCGGTGTCGCGCGTGGGTGCAGTGCCCGTGTTCGTGGATATCGAGACGCTAAGTTTCAATATGGACCCGGAACGCGCCGCCGCCGCCATCACGCCGCGGACGAAGGCCATCATCGCGGTACATTTCGGCGGCGCCATCGCGGACCTGGACCGGCTCGCGCCGCTGGCCGCGGAACACGGTCTGGCGCTGATCGAAGACGCGGCGCACGCGCACGGCTCGGAATGGGGCGGCCGCCGCGCGGGCAGCCTGGCCCTGGCCGGCTCGTTCAGTTTTCAGAATTCAAAGGTGATGACGGCGGGAGAAGGCGGAATGCTGACGGCAAGCGACGCGGCATTCGCCGAGCGCGCATGGTCCATCATGGACCAGGGCCGCAAGCCGGGCGGCGGCTGGTTCCATCACTACGCGCTGGGCAGCAACTATCGCATCACAGGATTGCAGGCGGCGGTGCTGCTGGCGCAGCTTGAGCGGCTGCCGGAACAGATCTGCCGCCGTACCCGCAACGCCGTACTGCTGCGCACGGAGTTGGCCGATGTGACGGGGCTGGCCTTTCAGGCTGTGCCACCGCAGCAGAACGCCAACTCGTGGTATCTGCTGCTGGGCCGTATCGACGCGCAACGCCTGGGCCGCACACGCGACGATTTTCATCGCGCGCTGACCGCGCAGGGCGTGCCTTGTGCGCCGTTCTATCCGCATCCGCTCTACGGCAATCCGCTGTATCGGGAGGGCGGCTGCCGCGTGGAGCCTTGCCCCGTTGCCGAAGCGTGTATTAGCGATGCCTTCTGGCTGCCGCATCGCGCGCTGCTGGGGGATGAGCAGACCACGCGCGAGATTGCGGATGCCATAATTAAGGCTTGTGAGCGAGGTGTTCGCATGATGAATAACGATCGAAGTCCAATCAGCCGGCGCGGATTTGTGCAAACCGCGGCGCTGGCAGCCGGTACACTGGCGGCGGCAGACTTGACCCGCGCGGCGGCGCCGGCAGCCGATGTGAAAATCGGCTTGTACAGTATTACGTATGGCGGCGTCTGGTATCGCGGCGATGCGTTGACAGTCGAGCAAGTCGTCGAACGCGCTCACAAGTTCGGATACCAGGGCGTGGAGATCGACGGCAAACGTCCGCATGGCAATCCCCTCGATATGCCGCGGGCGCGTTGCCGCGAACTCCGCCGCATGGCCGCCGACCGGGGCCTCGAGATCTATGCCGTGGCCGCCAACAACGATTTCAGCAGCCCCATTCCGGAGCACCGCGAATCCCAGTTGGTTTATACGCGGGAGTTGATGCGCATGACGGGCGACCTGGGCGCAAACGTGCTGCGCGTCTTCCTGGGTTGGCCGGGCGTCACGCTGCTGCCCGAAGGCGGCGGCAGTTACGATTTCGCGAAGGCCGTGTGGAAAGACGAGCATCACGGATTTTCGGCCGAACAGACTTGGGCCTGGTGCCGTGCGAGCCTGACGGAGGCAGCCAGACTCGCAGGCGATTTCGGCGTGACCCTGGCGTTGCAGAACCATCCGCCGGTGATCGACAAGGGCTATGTCGATTGTCTGCGCATGGTGAACGAGGTCGGTTCGCCGCACCTGAAGATCTGCTTCGACGCCCGGTTGGAGCACACCTTGGACGAAGCGGGCGTGCGCAAAGCCGTGAACGAAGTGGGCTCACTGCAGACGCTGTGGCATTACGGCGGCGAGTACGATCGCGGTCCCGACGGGATTACGGTGAAGGGCGACGAAAAGGCCATGGCCGAAATGCTTGGCTTGTTCGACATCGGCTATCGCGGTTATGCGGGTTTCGAGTTGTGCCATCCATTGCCGGTAGTCAACGGTCAAACGGTGGGCCTGGACTTCGTCGATAAGAACGCTCAACTGGCTGCCGAATACATGCGTGGCATCCTGGCGGAAGTGAAAAAGCTGCCTGCTTCGCGAGGCTGAACGTACTTACAATAAGCGCCGCCCGATTATAATATCAAGGTCATGCAAAATCGACGCTTCACCTTGCCTGCGCTGCTGTTCTCGATTCCCGCCCTGCTGTTCGCCCAGCCGGCCAAGCCGCCAAAGGTCCAGGGTCCCTGGATGGATAAGACGCTGTCGCCCGACCAGCGCGCCGACTTGGTGATTGCCCAGATGACGCTGGCTGAGAAGATTCAACTGGTCCATGGCACGGGTTGGGGCGCACTGCGGCCCGGTGCGCCGATTCCGCCCGGTTCGAACGAAGGCGCGGGTTTTGTGCCCGGCATCGAGCGGCTGGGCATTCCGGCCATCAACATGGCGGATTCCGCGGTCGGCGTACGGATGGCCGCGGTGGAGAGCCGCTACGCCACGCTGCTTCCCTCCACGCTCGGCGCGGCGGCCAGCTTCGACCCCGATGCGGCATATCTGTACGGCTCGGTGATCGGCCGCGAGTTGCGCGACCAGGGTTTCAACATGTCCATCGGCGGTGGCGTCGATCTCATCCGTGAGCCGCGGAATGGGCGCAATTTCGAATACGCCGGCGAGGACCCCATACTGGCTGGAACCATGGCGGGCCAGCTTATGAAGGGATTGCAGGCGCAGCAGGTGATGGGCGACATCAAGCACTACGCGTTGAACGACCAGGAAACGGGGCGCAATATCCTGAACGCGATCCTGGACAAGCGGGCCATGCGGGAGACCGATCTCCTGGCGTTCCAAATCGCCGTGAAGATCGCACAGCCCGCCGGGGTGATGTGCGCATACAACAAGGTCAACGGCGATTACTCCTGCGAAAACGACTACTTGCTGAACCAGGTTCTGAAGAAGGAGTGGGGCTTCCAAGGCTGGGTCCTTTCGGATTGGGGGGGCACGCACTCGACCGCCAAAGCGGCCTTGAACGGGCTCGACCAGGAGATGCCGGGCGGCGATTTCTTCGGCGCGCCGCTGGAGAAGGCGGTAGACAGCCGCGAGGTGCCCGAGGCGCGGCTCAACGACATGGTCCATCGGATTCTGCGCAGCATGTTCGCTTGCGGGGTGATCGACAAACCTCCGGTGCGCAGCGTGGTGGACCCTTTCCAGGGATTGGAGGATGCGCAGCACATTGCGGAAGAATCCATCGTGCTGCTGAAGAACGACGGCGGCGTCTTGCCGCTGGATGCGGCGCGCGTGAAATCCATTGCGCTGATCGGATCGCATGCCGACGTGGGTGTACTGTCCGGAGGAGGTTCGGCGCAGGTGGACCCGCCCGGAGGAGATCCGGTCACGAAGCGGAAGGGAGGCTCGCCCTGGATGCATCCGGTCTGGTTTCCTTCTTCGCCTTTGAAATACATCCGCGCCAAGGCGCCCCAAGCCGCCGTGGAATACAACGACGGCGCCGACCTGGTGGCCGCGGCGAAGTTGGCGAAGGCATCGCAGGTGGCCATCGTGTTTGTCCACCAGTACATGAGCGAAGGCCGGGACGCGGCCACGCTCTCGCTGCCTGATGATCAAGATGCGTTGGTGAGCGCCGTGGCGGCGGCCAATCCGCATACGATCGTCGCGATCGAGAGCGGCGGCCCGGTCTCCATGCCTTGGATTGGAAACGTGCAGGGTGTGCTGGAAGCCTGGTATCCGGGGATCGGCGGAGCGCAGGCGCTGGCAGCGATCCTGTTTGGCGACGTGAATCCTTCCGCGAAGCTGCCAGTGACGTTCGCCAGGAGCGATGCGGATCTGCCGCATCCGCAGGTGCCGGGCATCGATCTGAAGCCCGCCAACCGGCCGCCGCCCTTCGATGTGAATTACACGGAGGGCCTCAAGGTGGGCTACAAGTGGTTCGAGGCCGAGCACAAGCAACCGCTGTTTCCGTTCGGGTACGGGCTTTCGTACACCACATACGCCTATGCGGCTCTGAAGGCGGATGGCGCCGCGCGCACAGTTAGCTTCAGCGTGAAGAATACCGGGCGCCGGGCGGGCACCGAGGTGGCGCAGGTTTACGTGACGCTGCCATCCGCGGCGGGAGAGCCTTTCAAGCGCCTGGTCGCTTGGGAAAGGGTAGCGCTCCAAGCGGGCGAATCGAAAACCGTGACGCTGCCAATGGAACCGCTGTACCTGTCGATCTTCAATTCGGAAAAGGATGGCTGGGAGCTGGTGGCTGGGGATTATAAAGCTTTCGCCGGGCCCCTGACGTCGTCTTTCCACATCGGCGAGTAGGCTGCCAATTGTGGGGCAGGATGGCATCCTGCGGCCGATTGGCGATCGGCCCACTTGCGAGGCGAGAATCTTCACCCCAATCGGGCACTCTGCTTTCGTGCCCACCTTCCACGCGCGTCGCTTGCCACACTATCGCGCCATCGACCAGCCCATCTTTCTCACATGGCGCCTGTATGGCAGCCTTCCCAAGAACCGCAGCTTCCCCCCGGCGACCACCACTTCGGGCCAAGCTTTCCTGACCATGGACCGCATTCTCGACAACGCACGCACGGGGCCGCTGTACCTTCGTCAGCCGGAGATGGGAGCCATGGTTGTGCAAGCAATTCGCTACCGGCAGGAACAGGGAAGCTACCAGATCCACGCTTATGTCGTGATGGCGAATCACGTTCACCTGCTGATCACGCCCTACGTCGAGGTTTCGGGGTTAATGCAATCCCTGAAACGGTTCACCGCGCGAGAGGGCAACCGAATGCTCGGGCTCACGGGGCAGCCGTTCTGGCAGGACGAAAGCTTTGATCGGCTGGTCCGCGACCAAGCTGAGTTCCGACGGATCGCTCGTTACATCGAGACGAATCCGGTGAACGCGGGACTGGTGACCAAGCCGGAGGATTTTCCTTGGTACAGCGCTGGGCCGATTAACAATCGGCCTGCAGGTTGCCAACCTGCCCCACAACTCGGAACAAATTTCGCCGGAATCTCGTTATGCAGATTATGAAAACGCTGATCTGCCTTTTGTTATTGACGGGATTGACCTTAAGCGCTGGAGAGCTGACCGGCAAATGGAGCGGCAAGTTCGATATCACCACCCCCGATGGGGACGTCAAGCCCGACTCGGCGGTCATGCATCTAACAGCGAATGGCGCTGAGGTTACAGGTACGGCCGGCCCGAACGAGGACCAGCAATGGACCATGCGAAACGGGAAGTTGGAAGCGGGCAAGCTCACGTTTGAGGTCTTGCCGGAAGGCGACGAGGATAAGGGTCTGCTCGTATTCGATCTGGTGTTCGACGGCGACACCATCCGGGGGACCGCTACCGGCCACGATGGGGACGATAAATTATCCGCCAAAGTGGACTTGAAACGCGCGAGTTGAAAGCGCGCTATACTGGGTAGTTTGAAATAATAAGATGCCGAAACGTACCTTTCAGCCAAACAATCGTCGGCGCGCGAAGACGCACGGGTTCCGGTCCCGCATGGAAACCAAGAATGGGCGGGCAGTTCTGGCGCGGCGCCGCGCACGGGGCCGCCACAAACTCACGGTTAGCTCCGAGAGGTAAGCATCCCTGGCTCCTCGAAACGCTTCCCGAAACGTGTTCGTCTGTTGCGATCCACGGATTTCCGTAGAGTTTACGATAGGGGTTCCCGTTTCTCGAGCCCCTTCTTTGCGGCGTTCTGCGTGCGGGAGCCGCAGTCGAGCGGGCCGCGCATCGGTTTCACCACGCCGCGCAAGCTCGGCAAGGCGGTGGTTCGCAACCGTGTCAGGCGACGTGTGCGCGAAGCCGTGCGCCTGCATCTCGAGCAATTGAGTCCGGAGTGGTCAATCGTCTTCAATCCTCGGCGCAAAGCGATGGAAGCCCCGTTTCAGGATCTGGAGCGGGAGGTGCAACGTCTCTTTCAGCGGTGCAGCGGGTTTTGATCGCGGCGTTGCGTTTTTATAAGCGGTACCTCTCGCCGATGCTGCCCTCGGCTTGCCGGTTTCATCCGACCTGCTCCGAGTATATGCTCCAGGCCGTCGAGCAGCGTGGCGTCTGGCGGGGCGTTTGGATGGGGACCAAACGGCTGGCGAAGTGCCATCCCTTTCACGCGGGCGGCATCGATCCCGTCAGGTAAACGGAAAACGGCATGGCTGAACCTAATAGCGGCGGAACGTCTGGCGGCACTGGAAAACCGAAGGAGTTGTCCATGGAGCTGCGGCTCCTTTTGGCCTTCGTCCTGATGGGAGTGGTCCTGTTCGTCACGCCGTACTTCTACAAAACCGTATCTCCGCCGGTGAAGAAGACCGCTCCGGTTGGCGCCAAGAGCGAGCCTGCAACGGCGGCGACCGGCGCCGGTACCGCGCCGGCGGAAACCGCGCAGGATAAAAAACTCCGCCATATCCCAGACAATTTCATTTCCAGACACTTCCGACCCTCTCTTCACTAAAACCAACCCTGCCAATCTGCCCGACACTGTGACAAGAAACGGATGTCGGTCAGGCTCGCTCCAGTAAAGGCGAAGGCCCTTGTATCCAAACCTGCCATCCGGTCCAAGATCCAAATCTTGGAACTCGCTGAAGTCGTGCCCATACAACTCAAGCAGGTTAGCCAGGATCGGCTCCTGCTCTGGAGCAGCGGGGATAACTTCGATATGCGTGGATCTCTTTCTT
>Ga0209333_1000380_pt1 | contig 24803 bp, 25 predicted proteins | sample BlaSpr_A8_OM2_O3_FD_187982 | JGI IMG/M metagenome (GOLD analysis project Ga0209333, IMG submission 187982) | Forest soil microbial communities from Thunder Bay, Ontario, Canada - Black Spruce, Ontario site 2_A8_OM2_O3 (SPAdes) (version 2) | ecosystem: Environmental > Terrestrial > Soil > Boreal... | reverse complement strand
AGCCATGAATTGCGCGCCGCCATTTCCAATGCGATGGTGGAACTTGCCGCGCCTGCCGATGCGGCCGCCGAACGCCGTCACGAAGTTGCGGTGAACGGTTCGCGATCGCATCTGATCGATCGTCCGCTCAGTATCCTGCTGGCGGATGACTCGCCCGACAATCGCCTGTTGATCGCGGCCTACCTCAAGAAGACCGGCTACCTGCTCGACCAGGTCGAGGACGGCCAGGCGGCGGTTGACCGTTTTCTGACCCGCACCTACGACGTGGTCCTGATGGACATCCAGATGCCGGTGCTCGACGGTTACAGCGCCGTGCGCAAGATTCGCCAATGGGAGACGGCGGACGAACGCCGCAGGACGCCGATTATCGCGCTGACGGCCTCCGCGCTCGAAGCCGATGTGACCCATGCAATTCAGGTTGGCTGCGACCTTCACGTCAGCAAGCCGGTCAAAAAATCAACGCTGCTAAAGGCAATCGCGGACGTAGTCGGGGAAGAGGTTACTCCCAATATTCCGGTTTCCCTTCCCGCTCGGGAAGGGGTCAGGGGTTAGGTTGTACGAATCCGCACCACCGATTGTTCGCATCTCTCTCCTCCAAGACGCAAAATTTGCCATCAAGGCGGGTTATGGCATGATTTCCCTACAAACAGCTATTCTAGTGGAGGCAATTCGCTCTGAACGTCGCGACTCGCCGGGAGGGATTTCGAGAAAATGAATTTCCTACTCTACTGTGGATCCGCCACGCAGATCATATTTGTCATCGTGGCGTTCGGCGGTGGCAGTGTCGCAGGTCTCTGCCTCGTCCGGTGGTTGGTCCCGCTGGACCGCCTGCAAAAAAACCACGAGGTGGCGGGAGTGACGTTCGGCGTGCTGGGAGCATTTTACGGCCTGGTCCTCGCCTTCGTTATTGTGGCCGCCTGGGAGCGCTTCAACGACGCCAACAGTTATGCGCTTACGGAAGCGACGGCGCTGGAGAGCCTCTACAAACTTGGTGCGGCTTTCTCCGAACCGATGCGGTCCCAGCTCGATTCACAGGTCCTCGAATACTCACACCGTGTGATCGATAAGGAATGGCCGGAGATGGCCGACAATACCTTCGAGGGTGGAGAAGTCGGCGCCCACGAACTGTGGTCCACGGTGCTCGCATATCACCCCGTGGACAGCCGCGAGCAAATGTTGACCGACAAATCGATCGACCAGCTTAACCTGATCAGCCAGGCGCGCTCCGAGCGGTTCAACTTTTACGAACAAGATCTCCCATCAGTGGTGTGGACGGTAATCTATCTTGGATGCCTGATGACGATCGGTTTCAGCTATTTCTTCGGCAGTAACGTTTTTCGCGCCCAAGTGCTTATGTGCGGGTTCTTTTCGATCCTGCTCGGCATGACGATTCTCGCGATTCTGGAGCTGGCGCATCCTTACCAGGGTGTCGTCACGATCTCGAACGAGCCCTACCGCTACGCACTCTCACGAATGGAAGCGGCTGACAGCTATAAGATGGCCGCGAAAACATCACCCCAGGCGCTGAGTGCCGCGAGATGATAAGGAATAATGACTAATTAATTTCGGCAGGCGGTGTAGCGATGGCGGCACAACGACCGATCCGGTTTGGAATCCTCGGCGCGGCGCGAATCGCGCCGGACGCTTTGATCAAGGCGGCGCACAACGTGCCGGAGGCTCAAGTCGTCGCGATCGCCGCGCGCGATCCGAAGCGCGCGCGGGAATTCGCGGCCGCCAACGGTATTCCGCGCGTGCTCGCGACCTACGACGATCTCGTCAACGATCCCGATCTCGACGTCATCTACAACCCGCTGCCCAACTCGCTTCATTGCGAATGGACGATTGCGGCGCTGCGCGCGGGCAAGCATGTGCTGTGCGAGAAGCCGCTCGCTTCCAACGCGGCGGAGGCTGAGCGGATGACGAAGGCGGCGGATGAGAGCGGAAAGATTCTCGGCGAGGCGTTCCACTATCGCTACCATCCGCTGGCGGATCGCATCCGCACGCTGATGACCGACGGAACGTTCGGCCAGTTGGTCCACGTCGAGGGACATTTTTCGGTGCCGATCCCGGAAACCAATATCCGCTTCGATTGGGGCCTCGCCGGTGGCGCCACGATGGATCTCGGATGCTATCCGCTCCACATGATCCACTATTTTTCCGGTATGACGCCGCGCGTGATTCGCGCCACCGCGGAGACCGGCCCGAAAAACATCGACATCGCGATGGACGTTGCGCTCGAGCTCGACGGCGGCGTGACGGCCAGGATGGTCTGTGCGATGAAAAAGGATTCTGTGATCAACGCGACCTTCAGCGCGCGCGGCGATCGCGGGGAACTGCGCGTGATAAATCCGATCGCGCCCCAACGCGGCCATCAGCTCACGGTGAAGACCGCAGCCGGCGAAAAGAATGAGACTGTGCCCGGCGATACGACCTTCACCCATCAGTTGCGCGCATTCGTAAAGGCCGTGCGCGGCGAAGCAAAATTCCCTACCGACGGGGCCGAGGGAATCGTCAATATGCGCGTGATTGACGACGTTTACCGGGCGGCCGGCCTCCCTCCACGCGCGACGTGACGAGTAGCGCTAGCTGCAAGTCGCCAGCGTTTGCCTCAATTATCATCCCAAATCCCCCAAAGCTTGAATTAAGTCGGTGTAACAGCTAAGTTGCCGCGTATCAAATATTGATCTCGTAACCATCTATAAGTGAGAGGGGAATAAGTGAAACTAGCGAAAACACTAGCAATCGTCGCTTGCGCGGGTCTGTTGTCGGCTGGCGTTGTCGGCTCGGCGCGGCATGCATATGCGCAGGATGCGGAAGAAACCACTGGAGCATGGGGCGCAGGCGGAACCGGCAGCGATGATGTCGATGCGACTCCTGATAAGTCCAAGGGGCCTCCGCTCGATGTCGACGGTTGCTGGGAGGGCGATATACACGACAAACGTGACGATCTCGGAGACGCCGAATTTGAATTCGAACAGAGCGGCGCAAGCCTTGAGAGTGGGAGCGATTTTGACTTCGAGTGGCCGGATTCAGCCTTCGCATTCGGTCCCCTTACTACGGGAACGGTAACCGCCAATGGAGTCAAATTCGAAGGCAACGCTGGTAAGGGATGTCCGATGCATGGAACCTTGACGGGCGACACCACGGAGTTGTCGGGAAAAATTAAGTTCGGCGGGAAGTGTGGGAAGTTTTTCAAAAACGTCACGATTTCAGTGTCTCCGTGCCCGATCTAGCTCGTTAGCGAACTTCGAGAACGTGAGCCGGGGGCCTGTCGCGCGTTCTGCGCGGCGGGCCCTTTTCTTTGCACAACGGTCCGATCGCCCTTTCCTATGCTCGAATCGCGAGCATTTACACGTCATAGTCGGTTAAAACCGAACAAAGCTTGCATCGCTAAAACAAAATGGCTAGAAATTCTACTTGGTTATTGATGCTGTCTATAACGAGTAGAGGAAAGCCGGTGACGAAGTTAGCGAGAACAGGTTTGGCCGTGACCTTCGCATTGTTGCTGTCGGCGGGCATCGTCGGCAAAGCGCGCCATGCTTACGCTCAAGATGCGGACGAAACCGATCAGAGCGCAGGCAGTTGGGGTGCACCCGACGCCGACGGTACTGACGTGTCCGAGCACAAAGTCAAACCGAAAATGCTCAACCTCAAAGGCTGTTGGTCGGGCGACGTGATGGACGCAGGTGACGATTTGGGTACCGCCACTTTCGAATTCGATCAGAATTCGAATCTTAAGAAGCTTTTGATTGGGAGCACGTTCAACTTCCAGTGGCCCGATTCGGCCTATGCACGCGGCCCGATGAAGGGGTCGGTGAGCCCGACGGGATTCAAATTCAAAGGCAATGCGGGAAGAGATTGTGCGGTCACCGGAAGCGGCGCGGGCGACGATTCGGCATTGACGGGAACTTTTGTGTTCACAGGCAGCTGCGCGACGACCTTCGAGGATGTGACTTTCTCGATCACGCCGGGTTGCCCTTAGAGACACGCCAAGATTTCAATTCCGGGCGCAAACCATTGCCCGCCATTTCGTGATATAGCCGTCGCTGTAACCCGCGTATCGACACGGAGGGCAGTATGGCGAGCGAGCAACTCAACAAGGTAATCGAGCGAATCAAATCGCAGCCGCAGAATCCGAGCGCCTCGATGGAGCAGCGGCGCGCCGGGATGGAACGAATCAGCGAGCGCGTCCCCGCCGACGTGATTTGTGAGCCGGTAAATGCAGGCGGTGTCCCCGCGGAATGGATTGCGGCGCCCGGCGCCGAGAAGGATCGCGTCATCCTGTACCTGCACGGTGGCGGATACGTGGTCGGCTCGATCAATACGCATCGCGCGATGGTCTCGAGAATCGCGCGCGCCTCCAATGCGCGCGCGCTGGCGATTGACTATCGGCTCGCGCCCGAGCATCCGTTTCCCGCCGCCGTCGAGGATACGATCGCGGCGTACAAGTGGCTGCTCGCGCAAGGCTACAAGCCTGGCAAGATTGTTATCGCAGGCGATTCCGCCGGCGGCGGACTCGCAATCGTGGCGTTGCTGGCGATTCGCGACGCGAAGCTGCCGATGCCTGCAGCTGCCGTTCCGATTTCGCCGTGGACCGACCTCGAAGGCACCGGGGAATCAGTGCGCACGCGAGCCGCGCGCGATGTGATGGTGACGCAGGACAACCTCGCACACTCGGCGAAGCAGTATTACGGCACGCACGATCCCAAGGATCCGCTGGTGTCGCCCGTGCACGCTAATTTTCGCGGACTCCCGCCGATGCTGATCCATGTCGGCGACGCGGAAATTCTGCTCGACGACGCCACTCGCGTCGCCAAGAGTGCGAAGGCCGCCGGCGTCGAAGTCGATCTCGAGGTCTGGGACGAGATGCCCCATGTCTGGCACGTGTTTGCGAAGCTGCTGCCGGAAGGTCAGCAGGCAATCGACAAGATCGGGAAATTCGTGATCGCGCGCACCTCCTAGCTCGAGCTAACCGGCTCAGAACGCGTAGTGCACGTTGGTCAGCTTCTCGGACACTTCCCACAGCCGAGCCGCTGCCGCAGCGTCCTGCGCGGCAGCACTGCGCCCGACCTGCGCCGGATTCCCCCACATCTCGGCCATGCCGTCCGGGCCGATGTAATCGGCGCCGTGGACGTCCGGCGCGACGGCCGCATACTCAGTCGGCAGCGCGCCCATCGCGGCACTCTGCGCGAACACGTTGTTGGCGACCGAGAAAATCGATTCGAGCATCGACGATCCCGACATTCTCGGTCCCATGGCTTGCAGATTGGTCGCCGCGTATCCCGGATGGCACGCGACGGCTAGCAGCTTCTTGCCGGCCGCATCGATTTTGCGCTGCAACTCGAGCGTGAACAGCAGATTGGCGAGCTTGCTCTGACCGTAGGCCATCCACTTGCGGTAGCCATTCTTCCATTGCAGATCGTCGAAACGAATTTTGCCCATGCGATGCGCGCCGCTGGCGACGTTGACCACTCGCGCGCCGTCGGTGGCGATAAGGCGATCCAGCAGCAGCCCGGTCAACGCGAAATGCCCGAGGTGGTTGGTGCCGAATTGCATCTCGAAGCCGTCCACGGTCTGACGATACGGAATCGCCATGACGCCGGCGTTGTTGCACAGCACGTGCAGCGCCTCATGCTGCAAATGATACGCGTCCGAAAACCCGCGCACCGACGCGAGGTTCGAGAGGTCAAGCTCCATCACCTCGACCTTGGCGCCGGACGCCGACGAAGTGATCTGCGCGGCCGCGGTGCGGGCCTTGCCCAGGTCGCGGCACGCGAGGATGACCTCCGCTCGCTTGCGCGCGAACGCGAGCGCCGCTTCATATCCGATACCGCTGTTACCCCCGGTTACGACGATCGTCTTCCCAGAAAGATCCGGCATGTCGTCGGCGGTCCAGGCTTTCTTGTCGGCCATAGCGCGCGTTCCTCCCAATGGGTTGCACGAAAACTATCACACGATCGCCGGCGAGCGCAGAAGACTGCCGCGCGGCGGGCAGCTTTATTCTGACAATGCGAAGTTCGCGAAAGTCCGTCCGCGGGATTTCGCGTCTTCGTATTAAATAGATACCTGGTGCAGGGCTCACCCCCCGCGACGGTGTCGATGCCGCCCACCGCGCAAGTGATTGTATTTGACTGCGTCCCCGGCTCCTCTCCGCGCAATTTTCATTGGTACCACAACAACGCCGATGCGATACTGTTCCGAGACGGGTCCAGTCCAACAAGGAGCGACTACTATGCAAATGGGAATGGTCGGCCTCGGCCGAATGGGTGCGAATATGGTGCGGCGCCTGCTCCGCGGCGGTCACGAGTGCGTCGTGTTCGACGTGAGCGCCGATGCGGTCAAGGAATTGGCAAAGGAGGGCGCCATCGGCGCGTCTTCGCTCGACGACTTCGCGGCCAAGCTCAAGCTGCCGCGCGTCGCATGGATGATGGTGCCGGCGGCGGTCGTCGAACAGACGGTCGCGGACTTGTCGAGCCGCTTCCAGCGCGACGACATCATCGTCGACGGCGGCAATTCGTATTACATCGACGACATCCGGCGCGCCGAAGCGCTCGCGGCGAAGGGGATGCACTACGTCGACTCGGGCACCAGCGGCGGCGTGTGGGGACTCGAGCGCGGCTTCTGCCAGATGATCGGCGGCGAGCCGCAAGTCATCAAGCATCTCGATCCGATTTTTTCCACCCTCGCGCCGCCGATCGATTCCGCCCCGCGCACTGCCGGCCGCGAGAAGGTCAAGAACAGCACGGCCGAGCACGGCTACTTGCACTGCGGACCGAACGGCGCCGGCCACTTTGTGAAAATGGTTCACAACGGAATCGAGTACGGCATCATGGCGGCGTATGCGGAGGGGATGAACATTCTGAAAAACGCCAACGTCGGCAAGCAGACGCATACGGTCGACGCGGAGACCACGCCGCTGCGCAATCCCAAGCTCTACCAGTACGATTTCAATCTCACCGACGTCGCCGAGGTATGGCGGCGCGGCAGCGTGATCGCGTCGTGGCTGCTCGACCTGATCGCCGACGCGATGCTCGGCGATCCGGAGCTGAAAAAATTTGCCGGCCGCGTGTCGGATTCAGGCGAGGGTCGATGGACCATCGACGCGGCGATCGACGAGGGCGTCCCGGCGCACGTGCTCACCGCTGCGCTCTACGAACGTTTCGACTCGCGCGGCGCCGCCGATTTCGCCGACAAGCTCCTCTCCGCGATGCGTTACGAGTTCGGCGGACACCTCGAGAAGAAATCCTAGTAGGTACCTGCCATGCCCTCCGATCAACCAAAAACCGCACCCAGCAAAGCCGCGCACGGACGCCCCGGAGATCCGTGCGTTTTCGTCATCTTCGGCGCGACCGGCGACCTCACCAAGCGGCTGTTGATGCCGTCGCTGTACAATCTGCTCGCCCATAAACTGCTGCCGGACAAGTTCGCGATCATCGGCGTCAGCAAGGAGCAGATCAGCTCCGAAGATTTCCGTAAGCAGCTCGGTGACGAGATCAAAGAATTCTCGCCGGCCAAGGTGACCGACGAACTCTGGAAATGGTTCGATCAGCGCATCTCCTACATGTCGGGCGATTTCAAGGATCCGGCGACCTACGCGAGCCTCAAGACGGCGCTCGAAGCGGCCGACAAGGCACATGGGACGCCGGGAAATTATCTCTTCTACACCGCGGTGTCCCCCAGTTTTTTCGGCGAGATCGTCAAGCAGTTGGCCGCCGCGGGACTGACCAAAGAACCTGACGGGCGCTGGCGCCGCGTTATCATCGAGAAGCCGTTCGGCCACGATCTCGAATCGGCTAATGAGCTGAATCGCGAGATTGGCGCATGCATTCGCGAGAATCAGACGTTTCGAATCGATCACTATCTCGGCAAAGAGACCGTTCAGAACATCCTCGCCTTTCGCTTCGGCAACGGCTTCTTCGAACCGCTGTGGAACAACCGCTACATCGATCACGTGCAAATCACGGTGGCCGAGACGGTCGGCGTCGAGCATCGCGGCGGCTTCTACGAGGTGACCGGCGCGCTGCGCGACATGGTGCCCAATCACATCCTGGCGCTGGTTTCGCTCACCGCGATGGAGCCGCCGAATTCGTTCGACTCCGAACCGGTCCGCGACGAGAAGACCAAGGTGCTCCGCGCAATCCGCCCGCTCAAACCCGAGGACGTCCCGAAATGGGCGGTGCGCGGACAGTATGGGCCGGGCACCCTCGAAGGTAAGCCGGCGCCCGGTTATCGCACCGAGCCGCAGGTCGATCCCAAATCCGGCACTGAAACTTACGTCGCGCTCAAGCTCGCGATCGACAACTGGCGATGGACCGGCGTGCCGTTCTATCTCCGCACCGGCAAGCGGATGGCGCAACGCCTCACCGAAATTGCAATCAGGTTCAAAGCGCCGCCGGCGCTGCTGTTCCGCCAGACTGGCGTCAAGCAGCTCGAGCAGAACGAACTGGTGCTGCACATTCAGCCCAACGAAGGCATCTCGCTGAGCTTCAGCGCAAAGGTTCCCGGACCTATAGTCACTTTGAGCGGCGTCGACATGAGCTTCAAATACGCTGACTACTTCGGCGCGGTGCCGAGTACCGGTTATGAGACGCTGCTGCTGGATTGCATGCTCGGCGATCCCTCGCTCTTTCAGCGAGCCGATACCGTGGACGCCGGATGGCGCGTGGTCGACCCGATTCTGGCTGCGTGGAAGGCGACCCCGGCCTCCGATTTTCCCGACTACGCGGCGGGTTCATGGGGACCGGCTGCCGCGGACGATCTGCTCAAACATGACGGCCGCAAATGGAGGGAACGCTGAAAATGACATCGCTACGCGACGTGATGAAGCAGGCCGAAGCGGACAAAGTCGCCGTCGGTCATTTCAATTTTTCGGACCTGGTCGCGTTCGATGCGATCGTTGCCGCCGCGCGCGAGAATAACTTGCCGGTTTTGGTCGGCGTGTCCGAAGGCGAACGGGAGTTCACCGGCGTTCGTCAGGCCGCGGCGCTGGTGAAGGCGGTTCGCGACGAATACAACTATCCGATTTTTCTCAACGCCGATCACACTCACTCGATTGCCAAGGCCGAGGCGGCGGCCAAAGCGGGCTTCGACGAAATCATCTTCGACGGTTCGGCGCTCCCCTTCGAGGAAAACATCAAGCAGACGATAAAAGCGATCGAGGCGATCAAATCAATCAATCCGGCGATTATGGTCGAAGGTGAGATCGGATGGATCGGCTCGTCATCGGCCGTGATCGACAAGGTTCCCGCGGGTGTCGGCATTCTGACGACGCCGGAAGAGGCGAAGCATTTCGTCGATGCGACCAAGGTCGATGTGCTCGCGCCGGCGGTCGGCAACATGCACGGGATGCTCGAAAGTATGGTTCACGGCAACGTCCAGAAGCGGCTGAATATCGAGAGGATCGCGGAGATCAAAGCCGCGGCGAAAATTTTCATGACGCTGCACGGCGGCTCGGGCACCAACGACGACGATTTCAAGCGCGCGATCAAGGCCGGCATGACGATCGTCCACGTCAACACCGAAATCCGGATCGCATGGCGGCGCGGAGTCGAAGCAGGACTGAAGGCGGAACCGAATGAAGTGGCGCCCTACAAAATCCTGGTGCCGGCGGTCGAGGCGGTGAAGAAGGTAGTCAGCTCGCGGCTCGAGTTGTTCAATTCGAAATAACGACTACTTCGCCCAGCCCTTTTCGTACGGCGCCGACATCCGCCCGATCGCGCGCAGGTGCGAAAATTTCCACTCGCCGTTGAGCTTCACGTAGTTGTCTTCGTAGCGCGCGCCGAGCCACATCGCGCGATTTCCGCTGCGCATCGTGAACGGCCCGATGAAGTACCAGATGCCGGTGGCGTGCTCGCCATCGACCTCGATAATCGGATTCATGACGTTGTGCTGCGAGAAGCTGATCCGTTCCTGGAAGCCCTGGAACAGTTTGCGTATCGCGTCATGCCCCTGATGCCGCCCGACGCCGGCGCCTTCCCAGATACCGTCGGGCGTGAACAGCGCCGTGATTTTTGCGGGATTGTGATCCTCGTCGCAAATCGCGCAGTAGCGGGCCTTGAGTTTTTTGATCGCCTCGATGTCCTCGAGAACGATGATCCGTTTTTCGAGGTCGCTGAGATTCATCCCGGTAGCTTGTCCGTCGGCGGCAGATTCTGTTTGTCCGTCGTCGGCAGATTCACAAATACCGCCGCGGTGACGACCGTCGTCCACAAACCGTCGCGATCGCCGATCGCGGACTGCGTGATGTTGCGCGTCTGCACGATTTTATCCGACAGCTTCCACACGTCCTTGCGTTCGTCGTAGCTGACGTTGGGGTCGAAGTCCACCCCGAGCGCCGTCGCGAGCATCGTCGCCGCGAGATCCTCGGCGTAGTCGCCGGCCTTCTCGTCGGTCTGCCCGAAACTCTTGTGCTCGGACAGGTATCCGTACTGATCCTTGTCGGCGGGAATCGCAAGGCCGACCGAGGTCGCCATCAGGCGATGCGGCTCGTCGGTCGAGTTGTCGTACATGACGGTGTAAACGATCTGGCCGGGAGTCAGCGTCTTCAGCCCGTCCTGGATCGACACGACTTTGCATCCGGGCGGGAAAATCGAGCTGACGCGAACGAGATTGAACTCGGCAATCCGCGCGTCACGCAGCGCAAGCTCGAACGAGGTGAGTTTCTCGCGATGCCTGCCGACGCCCTTGGTCAGAAAAATAGCTTTGCCTGTTGGCCCCATCTGATTTTCTTCCTCGACAACGATCTCTCCATGTACATAGAGCAAGCGCAAGAGTTTTGCGAGATTACGCGTCGATGATCCGTTCGTGAATAATCTTCGGCGACGCTTCGCGACTCGATCAATCCAGCCCGTTGCGCGCGACGAAGATTGCCCAGCCCATATAACGGCCATCGAGTTCTAGGTTGCGGCGCATTCCGGCGGGATTGTTCAGCATGGCCACGTCGGGATGGCCGGGATTCTCGAGCGTCCAGTCTATCGCGGCCTGCCAATGCAGCGAGTGATAGCGGTGCCAGTCGTCGATTGAGGCTTCGATGAGCCCGCGCAGCCGCATCCCGTGCGCGCGCATTATCTCGACCGTCGTCCACAGCGACCGGTCAGGGTAGTCGGTGTTGGCACGGGCTCCCCGCGGAACTTCAGGCGGATACGGCAACTCTTTGGCGAACACTTCGCCGAGCGCGATGATTCCGCCGTGCTTTGCTGCGCGGCCCATCCAATCGAGCGCAGGTTCGAAGCCGCCGAGCGCGAACGACGCGCCGATGCACATCACCACATCGAAGCTCGCGGGCTCCGGATGAAACTCAAGCGCCGGTCCTTGCACGATCTCGATTCGATCGGTGAGACTGTTCCCTGCCGCGAGGCGGCGCGCTTCGGCTGCGAACGTGCGATTGATCTCGAGGCCCGTCGCCTTGATGTCGAACTGCTCTGCGATCCGGCGCAGCAGCCATCCCTTGCCGCATCCAACGTCGAGAATGCGCATTCCGTCGCGCACCGCGCAGTAGCGAACGACCAAATCCAGCTTTTCCTCGGAAGTTGGATTCTGAATCGTGTGATAACGCTCTATCGTTGCGAAGAATTCGAAAAGGTTCAATTTCGTTGCTCCTGATTGTCTCGGAGTTGATCTCTGCCGCATGGAACGGTCGCGTGGATGCGAGTTCCCACGGCGCACAACAGCGCATGACGCAACGCGCCGCCGAATCTGGAATAACGTGAACTACTTAATTTCGAGACGGCAGGTGCGTTTCGTGGCTTTCGAGCGCAAGCTTTTTACTCGTTGTGATCATAAAACGCACCTCCTTTAGGAAGGTCAGGTGAAGTTAGCTGAGATTCGTCGGAGTGACAATCTGCGCGCGGCGTGTCGGCGTCGCCAGAATCTGCGGTTCGCGGTAAGATAAAACCTGCAAAGAAATTTTGGGCGAGGTGACATCGTGATCGAGACGAGTCCATTTGGGAAGACCGGGCATCAGAGCACGCGCGTCCTTTTCGGCGCGGCCGCGCTGGGCGGGATGAAGCAGGACAAGGCCGACGGCGTGCTCGAGCTGCTGCTCGAATTCGGCATCAATCATATCGACACGGCGGCGTCATACGGCGACTCGGAGTTGCGAATCGGCCCGTGGATGCGCGAGCATCGCAAGAAATTTTTCCTCGCCACCAAAACCGGCGACCGCACCTATCAGGGCGCTCGCGACAGTCTCCATCGTTCGCTCGAGCGGCTGCGCGTCGATCAGATCGATCTGATCCAGATGCATAACCTCGTCGCGGAGAATGAATGGACAACGGCGTTGGGCGCGGGCGGCGCGCTCGAGGCATTGGTCGAAGCGCGAACGCAGGGGCTGGTGCGGCTCATCGGCGTTACCGGTCACGGCTCGCAGGTCGCCGCGATGCATCGCCGAAGCCTGGAGCGGTTCGCATTCGACTCGGTGCTGTTCCCGTACAACTTCACCATGCTGGATATCAAATCGTACGAGCAAGATGTCGAAGCGCTGCTGAAAGTTTGCCGCGAGCGCGGAGTAGCGACGCAGACGATCAAGTCAGTGGCGCGCCGGCGATGGCAAAATGGCGACGGCCGCAAATTCAGCTGGTACGAACCGTTGCGCGACCGCGACGCAATCCGCCGCGGCGTCCATTTCGTGTTGAGCCGCCCCGGCCTGTTCCTGAACACATCGAGCGATGCAACCCTCCTGCGCGACATCCTTGATGCCGCCAGCGTCAAAGCCACGGCGCCCGCGCGCGCGGAAATGGAAGCCGACGTCGAGCACTACGCAATGGAACCCCTCTTCATCCCAGGAGTCTCCGACACGATCTAGAAGCGGGACCTCTCTGCGCTCCGGTTCCCCTTCCCGCTCGGGAAGGGGTCAGGGGTTAGGTTGTCCGCATCGGCTGAAACCTTAGTAAAGCCCCGGAATCAGCCGATAAGTGCGATCGCTATACCTGTCGAATTCGCCATCAAACTGCATGCGCAGCATCGCCTCCTCCGCCCGAATGCGGGCAACTATGGGAGGTATATGTAGAGCAGCAAGTATCACGCCTACCATCGAACGAAAAGCCAACCCCCATCCCAGCGTATTGATGATGAACCCCAGGTAACTCGGATTGCGAATGATGCCATAGATGCCATCAGTGACAAGAGCATGTCCCGGCTGGATAGCTACCAACCCGCTGAACCTACGACCTAGCACAAAGACTGGCCACATCCGCAGCACACCACCTGCGGCGAAAAGAACCACACCTAGCCATCGAACGCTATCGCCATCGATGGTCCAGAAACCTATCCGATCCGTATAAGCCGGCAGATAAGCGACCATCAACTGGAGCATCCCGAAGACCGCAAGCACCCAGCGATTGCCACGATCCTCGCGCTCACCGGAACTCAAATTTCCCGAAGTAAACGTCGATGCGACCAGCAGCAAACAAACCACCACCGCAAGCGCCATCAGCGGAGGATGAGAAAATATAGGTGCTACCCCACCCATGCCGAGGATCGTCAGCCCAAGACTAACAACACCGAACGCAGCAATAAGAGCCAGTGTCTGCACCTGATCTCCGGACACTTAACTAGATCATTAGCGTAGCAGACCCGAACTCAAACCACCTTCCTGAAAGCCAAGGCTGGGGGAAGTCTTACTGCTTCAAGGATAGGGACTACACCGCTAACTATGCTAACTACCAGCGCCGCGACTAGCGCGTTGACGGCCTGCGCGGGTGTTACCCATAAGGCGCCGTTGCCACCTAGCGCCGCGCCTAATGTTATGCCGCCGGAGAACATCCAGAGTGCTGGTAAGGCACCTATGATGCCGCCTAAGAGTCCTATCGCACCGCATTCGCCGAATAGCAGCATAGCTACGGCGCCGCGGCTGAATCCTAGCGCGCGCATCACAGCTACATCGCTGATTTGTTCGCGCACCATCATGACTGTCGAGTTAGCTGCTATGAGCAGAACTGTCAGCAGAACTACCATGCAGAGAACGAAGACGATGTCGCGGATATTTCCGATTGCGGAAAGCCCGGACGATAGCGCGTCGCTTTCGGTCATGGTGCGCGTTTCGGCGTCCGAATTGGCGAAGTGCTCGTCGATCTGTTGGGCGAGCGTTGCCATCGCGTCGTTGCTGGTGGCGCGCACTATTATGTTCCACGCGATGTCCTCGTCAGGCAGACCGTGCGCCTTGCGCGCCGCCATAAGATAGTCCCGCCGCATCAGAAAGGTGTTGGGATAGCGCTTGGACCTCATCGTGCCTGTGATGAGGAAGGTCATCTCCATGTGGTCTGAGTCGGTGCTGCGCAGCGTGATGGTGTCGCCAATCTTCCAGCCGTATTTATGCATGAGAATTTCGCCGACAACCGCGGATCGCTTTTCTCTGAAAGTCGCCGCGCGCTGCTCTGCCGTCAATGCGTAATCGGGAAACACATCGCCTATCTCGGGACCGGCGCCTACGGCGAAAACTGGATCGCTCACGTCGCGCCAGGTCGAAGGCCATCCGGTGATTGCGACGCACGCGGCGACGCCGGGCATCTTGTTGATATCGTCGCAGTAGCGCGCGGGCAGATCCTCCCACGGCGCGGTCTTGTTGTTGATTATGAGGCGGAGCGTTCCCGACGCGTCCTTGACGACACGATCCATCGAGGCCGGCACCGACACGAGGACGGTGTAGATGAAAGTTGCGAGCGCGATGGTGAGGATGGTCAGAATCGTGCGGCGCAGATTCCGGCGCATGTTGCGTTCGATCAATTTGATCCAGTTGAACATGATAGTTCCCGTTCAGACCGATCGCAGCGATTCCAGCAGGCTGATGCGCGAGGCGCGCCACGCAGGCAGCAATCCGCCGAGCGCGCCGATTAAGATCGCGGCGATCATCCCCGACACGAACGCGCCTAATGTCAGCCGAAATCTGAAGATGAATTCGCCGACGTTCATCAGTTGGCTGCTGAGCCCGGTCGAGTACGCGACCAGCACGCCGAGAATCTCGCCCAGCACGCCGCCGGCGAGCGCGAGCACGATGCTCTCGAGGACGAAACTCGTGAGCACGTTGAAGCGGCTGAAGCCGAGCACTCGCAGTACGCCGATTTCGCTGGTACGTCGCGCGACGGCCGAGTACATCGTGTTCATAGCGCCGAACACCGATCCGACGGCGAGAATCAGCGCGACGATCAGGCCGAGTGCGCGCAACTGATCGACGAAAGCGGTCTGCTTGGCGTAAAAATCCTGCTCCGACATCGTATCGACCTTGACCCGCGAATCGGTCGTGAGCGACTTGGCGAAGTCATCATGCGTGCCCGGTCTCAGCACGACGTGCAGCACCTCGAAGCCGTTGTTGACGTGAACCTCCTGCGTCAGAACATTGAGATCGGTCAGCATTTCCGACTCGCGCGCGCTGTCCTGATCGGAAAAGACGCCGACAATTTTGAAAGTGCGCGGCCCGAATTTGAAATCGCTGCCGACTGCGAGGTTCGGATAACGCGCAGCGAGTTTGCGGCCGACGACCATCTCGGCCGCGCCGCCGTTGGGCCAGCGTCCAGCCTCCAGGCGCATCCCGCCATGGACCTGGTAACCGATCGGATTCACGCCACGAAGCAACGTGAACATCACCCCGGAGGTTGCAGGCGCCGCAGGGTCGGGATTGAAACCGGTTATCACCTCGGGCGAGACCAGCGCGTTGCCGTCGGCAGTCGTCGCGATTTGCGGGCGGCTTTTGATGATCTCGTATTGGTCGTGCGTGATGTAGCTGCTGCCCTCGTCGGTGGTGCCGCGGCTGAGCACGATCCAATTGTCGGGCAGCGCGTTTTGCATCACGGTCGCACGCAGCCCGGCGACGAAGCCCGACAAGATGAACAACAGCATCACGACCAGCGCGACGACTGACGCCGTCATCGCGGCCGTGGCGCGGCGAACCATCAGGCTGCGCAAATTGTAGCGAATTGGGATCACTTCAGCCTCTCGGAAATCGTGCCGGGTGGAAAGCTACGTTGGCGCGAACTGGAAAGGTAGCGATTCTAGACTGTCAGCGCGTGCGATCCTAGAGGGCATCGACAGCACCGATACAGTTTGCCTACTGCGCCGATAGCGCTGCGTGTCATGCTTGGCGGGGGCGCGGGTTCGATACTAAGCTTCGAAATACAGTTGGAGGCGACGCGATGGCCATCGAGAGCAAGTCAGAAGCGCAGCGGATTCGCGCGAGTCTCAAGCATCCGGTGATCGACGCCGACGGGCATTGGCTGGAGTTCGGCCCGATCATCGTCGACCAGTTGGAAAAGTTCGGCGGCGCTCGCGCAGTCGAGGGATTTCGCGCGTTCAACGGTCGCGTATCGCGGCAGCTGACGTCGTCGGAGGAGGAGCGCAAGCGCTCGCGGCGCGCGCAGGAGGCATTCTGGGCGCTGCCGACGAAGAACACTCGCGATCGCGCGACCGAGATTTTGCCGCGCCTGCTTTACCAGCGGCTCGACGAATTCGGCATGGATTTCACCGTGCTCTATCCAACCGCCGGGCTCGGCATTCCGTTCCATCCCGTTGACGAAACGCGGCGCGCGACCTGCCGCGCGTTCAACCGGTTCATCGCGGAATTTTTCGGCGAGTTTTCCGATCGCATGACGCCCGCAGCGGTGATCCCGATGCATACGCCGGAGGAGGCATGCGCGGAGCTCGAGTACGTGGTCAGGGAACTCGGCCTGAAAGTCGTGATGATGGCGAGCATGGTCCGCCGCCGGATCCCGGCAGTGGATGCGGCGCGATCCGCGACCTGGTTCGACATGCTCGGGCTCGACAGCGAGTACGACTACGATCCGGTGTGGGCGAAATGCGTCGAGCTGGGAATCTCGCCGACCTTTCATTCCGGATCGCGCGGTGTTGGATTGCGCAATTCGCCGACCAATTTCGTTTACAACCACATCGGACATTTCGCCGCGGCAAGCGAGGCTGTCTGCAAGGCGATTTTCCTGGGCGGTGTGACGCGGCGCTTTCCGCAACTCAAGATGGGTTTCCTCGAAGGCGGGGTCGGATGGGCGTGCGGGCTTTACTGCGATCTGATCGGGCATTGGAAGAAGCGCAATCGCGAGGCGCTCGAGGAAACGAATCCGGCCAACCTCAATCGCGAGATGCTGACGCAACTCATCCGCGAGTACGGCGGTAAGTGGGTCGAGGGCAAAGTTGAGCAGAAGCCCGATGCGCCGAACGTCGCGACGATTCTAGAGCGCGATCAGAGCGGCGCCACCGGCGGGATTCGCGAGCTCGACGATTTCGCCGCGTGCAAGATTGAGCGCGCCGAAGACATCCGCGATTTGTTCGTCAAGAATTTTTATTTCGGATGCGAAGCCGACGACCCGCTCAACGCCTACGCCTTCAACCGCAAGGCCAATCCATACGGCGCGAAGCTGAACGTGCTGTTCGGCTCGGACATCGGGCATTTCGACGTGCCGGATATGAAGGACGTCGTCCCCGAGGCGTACGAGCTGGTCGAGGACGGGCTGATCACGGAAGACGACTTCCGCGATTTTATGTTTGCCAACCCGGTGCGCTTCTGGGGCGAGGCGAATCCGAACTTCTTCAAGGGCACGCGCGTCGAGAAGGAAGCCGCGGCGCTGCTCGCGAGTGGTCGCACTTAGTTCCGGACTGCGCGCGGCGCCGCGCTTGCGGTACTCGTCGTTGGATCTTTGAAGCGGCGAATCAGATAGAGCAGTGGCCCGATACTGCCGAGCGCGACGGTGAGCACGAGATAAGGAATGGCGGAGACTTTGCGCTGGCGGGCGTCATCACCCATCCAGGCCAGGATTAGAACCAGCGCGATCGCGAGATCGACGAAGGCGGTTACGCCGGCGAAATTCGCCAGGACCATGCGGAAGAAGCCGATGTAGCCGTAGAGGTAGATCGAGTACGCGTCCATCGCGAGCAGGACGATCAGGGCCGCCGAGAGCACGAGCTGCTTGCGATTCATCGCGTCCTCCTGATTCAGGATTTCGACGTTTGTGCGAATGCGCGCCGGGCGGCGGCGACGAACGCGCGCACGCGCGCCGGATCTTTTTTTCCGCGCATTCCGGGAACGTCGGTGTGCGTGAACGAATCGACGCCCCACGGCCTGACCGTGGCGATCGCGTCGGCGACGTTTTCCGCCGAAAGTCCGCCCGCGAGAATCACCGGAATTCGCGAGCGCTCGACCACGGCGCGGCTTACTGACCAATCGTGAGTCTCGCCCGTGGCGCCGGCATACGGCGGCCCCTTCGCGCCCGAATCCAGCATCAGGTAATCGAGGCAGTCCCGATGCGCGTCGGCCTCGGTCAATGTCTCGCCGGCGCGCACGGCGATCGCGCGCAGCAGCATGACCGGCGCGATCCGTTTGCGAATCCAGGCGCAGTCTTCGGGCTCGATCTCGCGCGCGACCACGTGCACGACGTCGGGGCGAACCGCATCGACCATCGCGCAAATCTCGTCGCGATCGTCGGACAGCGACAGCGCCACCCCGCGCGAGCGCGGGCGAATTGCGGCAAGAATCTCGCGCGCCGCCTCGGCGCCGATCGCTTCGGCGACGACGCCGGGCTCCGCGATGACGAGGCCGATCAGGTCGGCGCCGGCCTCGGCAGTCGCGACGGCGTCGGTCACCGAGGTCATGCTGTAGATTTGTACGGCCATCGGCGAATTCAGCTGCGGCCGCCGCGCAGCAGCTTGCCGGGCGTCGCACCCGTGCATCGACCGTCGTCCCAGGTCATCTCGCCGTTGACGACTATCGCGCGATAGCCGCGCGCATGCTGCACGCGACGCCATTCGCCACCGGGAAAGTCGTGCGCGATATCGCCGACCCAATCCGGCTCGACGCCGAGCCGCGCGAGATCATAAACGACGACGTCAGCAGCCATCCCTTCGCGCAAGACGCCGCGATCGCGGAAGCCAGCCGCGTGAGCGGGCAGGGCGGACAGCCGGTAGTGCGCCTCTTCGAGCGTGATTCGTTGTTCGTCGCGAACCAGCCAGCCGAGGAAGTCGGTCGTGTACGCGCCGCCAGTGAAGAACTTGGTATGCGCGCCGCCGTCCGACACGCCGGGGATTGTGTACGGCGAATCGTTGATCATCTCGGCGTAGAACTCGGCGTTGAAGCCGCGATTGGGCCCGAGGAATTCGACTTTGAGATCGCCGGCGATCGATAGATCGAGCATCACGTCGATCTCGTGCTTGTTCTCTTCGCTGGCGATCTGGCCGATCGATTTGCCGACATATTTCTCGAGCTCAGGCTTGTCGCCCGCCCACGAAATGATCAGATGGCGGATCGGTCCTCCGACACCCGCCTGAATTGCTTCGAGCTTTTTATTTGCCTCGTCGTGTTCGCGCTTGATCGCCTCGCGCAGCGCGGGATCTTTCATCTTCGAGATTTTTTCCGCGTTGGTTCCGGTAGTCACCGAGCGCCACGCCGGACTCGCGTCGTAAAGGTTCCAATGCTCGAGCGTGAACGCGAATCCGGTACGGAGCGTGGCGGTCTGGCCGAAAATCGGCAGACCCTTCTCGCGGCATCGCTTGAGCCACGCGAGGCTGCGCTGATGAACCTTGGGATCGCGGCGCGCAGGTGCAATCGCGTTGTGCAGAATTGGACGACTCGCCTCGGCCGCCAGCCGCTCGAGAAACGCGAGATCGTCCTTGATATGTCCAGTAGCCTGCGTGATCTGGATAAACCCCTCGTCGCGCTCGCGCAGAACGCGCGCGAGATTCAGGATGTCCTCGTCGCACATCGTGTCGGTAACCATCGGCGAGCCGTCGAAGTCCGCCTGCGTCGAATCAGGGCCGAGCCGCTGCACCGAGAACCCACCGAGGCCGGCGTCCATCCCTTCGGCCAGCAGCGCGCGCATCTCGGCGCGTTCTTCATCGGTTGCGGACCGAGTCTTGGCGGCTTCGAGACCCATCACGTAGGTCAGCAGCGATGAGGTCGGCAAATACTGAATCACGTTGACGCCCTTGGCAGTGCGATCGAGCGAGTCGAGATACTGCGGAATCGTCTCCCAGTCCCACCGCATTCCGACCTTCATCGACTCGTAAGGAATCGCCTCGGTCCGCGTCATCGTGAGCATCGAGCGTTCGCGGAAATCCGGCTTGACCGGCACGAAGCCGAAGCCGCAATTGCCGAGCACCACCGACGTGACGCCGTGCCATCCCGAGATGGTGCAGTAGGGGTCCCATCGAATCTGCGCGTCGTAGTGCGTATGCAAATCGACGAAGCCGGGTGCGACGATCATGCCGCCGGCGTCGATAGTCTTCTTCGCGAAGCCGGACGCGCGGCCGCCAATCTGCGCGATCTTGCCGTCCTTCATCCAGACGTCGGCGCGGTATCGCGGCACGCGGGTTCCGTCCACGACGGTTCCACCTTTGATTTGAAGATCGAATTCAGCCATCGAAAGATCCCTCCTTCGAAGACAAGATCGGTGACGGGGACGCTGACTTTTCGTTCTTACAGCATCGCGGATCGGTTTGGCAAACGACCCGCTGGCTTCGCGCGCGCAATCCTCAAGGCGGTAATCGATCGCTTCCGGGCGACGCCGCGATCGCACGCGCGTGAACGTTCAGGTCCAGCCTCTTCAAGACCGTCACTTTGACTTCCGATGGAGGCACGTTGTCGGGGACCACAGTGCCGATCGTATAACCGTTGGCAATATTATCGGCGACCGCAAAGATTGCGGTGTCGAAGCTGTTACCGCCAGTCTCGCCCCTGCTGGGCACGATGAAACTTTGACCGCCGGCCATCGCGGAGAGATCCTCGAGCCGATTGGCGTCCACCCGGTCCGAGCGAGGCCAAGCCGGACCAATTGGGGGCATATCAAGTGTGCGAGTACCTATGTTAGGCGGTCCTACCACTACAGGTGTGCCCGAGTATGCATAAGATTGGCCCCACGGTATGCCAGGTCTTCCCGGTGCGTTGGGATCGCCGATACCGATCGCAGAAATCGGGATGCGGTCCTTTGTAGCGCGCGCCACTACCGCCTGCTCGGTAACGGCGCTGGAGTTGTCGATGCCGTCCGCGATCAGAATGAGCTGGCGGTTGGGATAGTCCGCCCGCTCCAGGCTCCGCAGAGCAGCGTTCGTTGCGTCGTAAAGCGCGCTCTTACCATATCCACCTAAGTGTTCGATTCTCTCAGCAGCCGCCCGATGATCGGTGGAAAAGGGCTGCAGCAGATACACCCGACTGTCGAATGCGAACAGGATGACTTCGTCGCATGGATTGAGGTTGCTCACAAGATCGCTCAGCGGCCGCCTCACTGTCGGCAACTTCGGCGCCATGCTGCTCGACGTGTCCACCACCAGCGCGAGCGCAACCGGCTCGTCATTCTTGTGCTCTCGAAAATAGGCGACTGGAAAGCTTTGTGATCCCGCATACAAGACGAAATCCTGCTGCGTGAGTCCCGAGACCGGCCAGCCCGTGGAATTGGTTACCGAAACATCGAACTGCCGGTACCCCGGTTTGTGAGCGACGTCCGCCGGCGGCAGATCCGGCGATTTGCACGATCCCTCAGTTGCGAGAGGTGATGAGTTCGAATCCGCTTGCGCGCTCGGCGGCAGCGCGGGCGATTGCTTGATCGTGCATCCGGCGACTATCAACGCAGTCGCCGCCGCGAGAAGCGAAATTAAGATTGCCCGCACCGATTCCCCTTTCATGCATCCACAGGATGTCAGCGCAATGTATAAAGATCGCGCCCTCGGATGCCAGTCGGCGGTCTAAGATTAGAAGGTGCGGCGGTAGGTGACGTAGTTGGCGCAGACCTTCGCGCCTAGTTTTTCTGCGGTGCGGCGCGACGGCCAGTTGTCGTCGAGGACCAGCGTGTAGCTGAGATACTTCGCACCTTGCCGGATAAGGTGGAGGTAGGAATACGAGGCCATCGCGAGGTTCACGCCGCGGCCGCGCGCGGGTTCGAGTACGCCGATGCCGAGGAAATTCAGCTTCTCGTTATCGGCGAGCTTGCGGCCGGGTTTCAGGATTGCGCCTTCGGGATTGGCCGGCGTCACCATCAGGGCGCCGACCGGCTGGCCGTCGTGATATGCGATCACCGAGCTGTCGAGCGCGCCGGACATCGCGAAGAAATCGAACAGGAACGTGAGCTCGTCGGTAGTGAACGGGGTTGCGCCCCAATGATGCGCGAACGCGGTGTTCCAGGTGTGCTCGAAGTCGCGGACACGGCGCGCGACCGGCAAGTCTTTCAACGCGACGATTTGAAAACCGGCGCGGCGGCTCGCTTCGAGTGCGCTCTCATAGCGCGCGATCAGCTCGGGCGTCACCTCAATCTTATAGTCAACCCATCCGCGCTCGGTTTCGAAACCCGCGTCCTTGAGCAGCGCGTGATAGTACGCCGGATTCTGGCGCGCGATGTCAGGCGGCAGGGTTTCGTAGTCGTCGATCACGAACGGAAATTCGAGCAATCCGTAACCGGCTCGCGCCGCTGTCGCGCCGTTCGCTTTCATCCATTCCGACGCCGCGTCCATCATCGCTTTAACCGCGTCACGCGTCCCCGGCATCGCCTCGAACATCACAATGTGCCCGAGCGTTTCGTTCCAGTGGCGTTGATAGTGGCTGTCTATAATCGCGACGGCGCGCGCGACGATATTGCGATCAACGCGTGCGCTGAACGGCCGAATCCTGCGCCCGGCGGCGAACGGTCCCTCGCCCATCAGGATCGGCAACTGCACCGGAACCATCGCGGCCCATCGCGCGCTGCGGTATTCGTAAACCAGATGCTGAAAAAGAACGAACTCGGTGAGTGCTTCTTCGCCTGAGGGCGACTCGATTTTGACTGCCAACTAACTGCTCTCCCGACCTGCTGACCAATCGAGCGCTTCCATTCAGGCTGCGGCACAGCCCGTTCGCGCGATGTCACCTTGTTTCGGATCTCGCCGTGCGCTAACCACTGTGCAGGGGCGAGCGTAGCGCCACGTGCGTGCGAGCGTCAAACCAGCGCGCGCGAATTGCGTCCCCAGGAGCGGCCGAGCGTCATGGTTGAAAAAACAATCGACCTCACCGGCATCTCGGCCAACTCGGTCGAAGACGCCGTGCAACTGGCAATCTCGCGAGCCGGCGTCACGATCAAAGGCATCCACACTGCGCATGTCGAGAGCATCGACGCATTGGTCGAGGCCAACAAAGTGGTGCGATGGAAAGTGAGAATCAAAGTGACCTTCCAGGTCAAAGACGAGCTGCACGAGTGATCGATTGAGTTGCGATCACGAAGGAAGCGGCGGAGCGCAAGGACTTCCCGGTCATGCGAAACCAGCCGCCGAGAGTAATCGATGGCGAAAATAGTTGAGGTTCATCCGGGTATCTACGAGATCTTTCTGCCGCTGCCGATGCGGCCGACGATCATCAACGTCTATTTGATCGACTGTCACGGCGCGTGGACGCTGGTCGACACGGGTATGAACTCGCCCGAGAGCATCGCGGCACTCGAGCAGGCGCTGGCGGAACTCGATATCAAGATCGAGGACCTCGACGCGATCGTCGCGACCCATCATCACATCGATCACTTCGGCGCGTCCGGCGAAATCCGACGCCGCAGTCATGCGACGACGCACATTCATCGCCTCGAAGCTGAGCGCGCGGGGCGGATGATCGAGTTTGGCAGGATGAGTCCGAACGATCGTCCCGAATCGCGCGCGTTTTTCGCCAGGCACGGATTTCCGATCGAACAGTTCTCGCCAACCGGGATGCGCCCGGCGTGGATGGGGACCTCGATGTACGGGCCGGTCACACAACCCGACAAGTACATCGACGATCACGACGTGGTCAAAATCGGCGACCGCGAGCTCGAAGTAATCTGGACGCCGGGGCATTCGCCGGGCCACAACGTGATTTATTTACGCAAAGAAAAGGTGATGATTGTCGGGGATCACCTGTTGCCCAAAATTACGCCACATGTCGGGATCTATCCTGATGCAGCGGGAACCAACCCGCTCGGCGACTTCATCGCGTCGCAGCTGAAGGTGCAGAAATTCGACGTCGAGCTGGTATTGCCCGCGCACGGCGGCGTCTATCATGACCACCGTCATCGCGCGAATCAGTTGATTGAGCATCACCGTTATCGAGAAGCGGAAATGCTCGATTTGACGCGCAAGTCGCCGCAGACGGCGTTCGAAATTGCGCAACAGGTATTTGGCGGCGAAGAAAGGCCGATATTCCACGTGATGGCGGCGACATTCGAAACCCTCGCTCATCTGGAACTAGCCTGTTTTGAAGGCCGCGCGCGCCGCTCGGAGCGCGGTGAACAAACTGTGTTCCAGGCGTTATGAACTGATTATGGGGGGTTTGCTAATTTTTCCGAACGGTGTATTTTGGCCCTGCTTAAACGAACGGCGGATAGGCATGTTAGCTCGGTAGTGGGAGGGGTCCCTAGATTGAAGGAGGATGCGATGAAACGGAAAATTGGATTGGCGCTGGCCATGGGGCTGGCATTGTTGATCGCCGGTTGCGAGAGCCAAGGCAGTAGTGGCGGCAGCGGCGGTAGTAGTGCGGGCACCGTAGGAGTTGCGCCCGCCGGAAACCCGGCTGCGGCGTCAACTGCGAGAAATTTCAACCTGGCTGTCAAATGCCCCGGCGTGCACTACTTGAAGAAGAAGGGCTGGTCCGATCAGCAGATTATGCAGCAGGAATCGGTCGAAGCAGAGGATATTCCTGCTTGCGAGCAGTGGGTTCAGGCGCAGCCCAAGGGCTACGTGCCTCCTCCCACCGGCGGAGCGGCGCCAGCGCCAGGTGGTCCGGCAGCCCCCGCAGGTGGCGGAGCTCCAGCCCCAGCCCCGGCGTCGCACTCGTAGTCTGAGAGCGTAGGCCCAGGCTCGCGGCGGATCTCGCGGTCCCCGGTCGCCTT
>Ga0209333_1000379_pt1 | contig 24826 bp, 21 predicted proteins | sample BlaSpr_A8_OM2_O3_FD_187982 | JGI IMG/M metagenome (GOLD analysis project Ga0209333, IMG submission 187982) | Forest soil microbial communities from Thunder Bay, Ontario, Canada - Black Spruce, Ontario site 2_A8_OM2_O3 (SPAdes) (version 2) | ecosystem: Environmental > Terrestrial > Soil > Boreal... | reverse complement strand
TACAACGCACTTTTCCTCAACACTTCATGCACAGGCAGTAAGACTCCGGTTTCTTGTTGCACCAGCCGCGGCGAGGGGACTTGCAATAGCACCGCTATATATCCGGTGTACCAGATCGTTCCGTTCTCGAGCGATTACCGCACTTCTGACTCGGCTACTTCGCTGAATGCCAGCTCCGATCTCGTGGTCGCGGCCGGTGGTGGAAGTTGCGCAGGCATGGCCGCTCCGGGCGGCGAGGGAACCTTCTACGCGGGCGCAATTAAAGCAGCACAAAGCGCGCTTGCAACCGCCGCCGCGAACCGTCCGAACACGAAGAACGTGATGATTCTGGTCAGCGATGGTGACGCGACTGCTACGACCAGCGAAGGGCTGGCGGAGCCATCCTCATCGCCGCTGCCATCGCCGGTGTACTCAGCAACCGCGGAGTGCCAGCAGGCAGTGACGGCGGCACAAAACGCAGCGTCAGCGGGAACCACAGTCTACGCGGTCGCCTACGGCGCGGAGTCGTCAGGATGCACCTCGGGCGACACGTTGACACCAATCTGTACGATGCAGCAGATCGCGAACTCGCCCACGTCCACTGGCGGCTACACGCAGAACAACCAGAACTTCTTCACCGACGAAACATCTACGACATCTGGCTGCGCCGCATCAGCTCGATCGACGGGTACTCTGAACCAGATCTTCAAGGCAATCTCGTCGGATCTGACCGTCTCCCGGCTGATTCCCAACAGCACCACCTAGAGAGCATATTGCCACGATCAGAAACCGGTCAGGCTGCGTCGTTCGACGGACGCAGCCTGACTTTTTTTGTTTTGCGGCGCCGTACCGCGCGCGGGCGAGTAGGATTTTCTGAAGATTCGGACCATTCGCAGGTTCAAATAGTCCTTGGGCTCTGCTATACGCGACAAGCGTGGCTGACTCCATCGTTTCATCGGTAATTTCGTCCGCTCGTTCGAGCGGGCGATCGGTTCTCACGGAAATCGAGAGCAAGCGGGTGCTGCATTCGCTCGGCCTGCCGGTCGTCGTGCCGGAAGCGGCGGCTACGGCCGACGACGCGGTGCAGGCGGCCTCGCGAATTGGCTTCCCGGTCGTGCTTAAAGTTCTGTCGCCGGATGTGAGTCACAAGAGCGACGTCGGCGGGGTCGAACTGAATCTGGACTCTGAAGCCGCAGTGCGCGAAGCGTTCGCGCGGATTCGCCGCAACCTCGCCGCCAAGGCCCGCGACGCGCGTTTCGAAGGTGTCGCCGTGCAGCCGATGGCGCGCGCCGGCATCGAGCTGATTGCCGGGACCTTCCGCGACCCGCGCTTCGGCGCGATGGTGATGGTCGGGCTCGGCGGCGTGCTGGTCGAGACGATGAATGATACCGCGCTGGGGCTGGCGCCGATTGGCGGGCGTGAGGCGTCGGCCATGCTCGACCAGCTTCGCGGCGCGCGGATTCTGCAGGGCGTACGCGGTCAGCCCGGTGCTGATATCGACGCGATCGTCTCGCTCCTCGAATCCGTTTCTGGAATCGCGGCGACGCATCCGGATATCGCCGAGATGGATCTCAATCCGGTGGTCGCGTACGAGGACGGTCTCGCGATCCTTGACGCGCGAATCGTGATTGCTGACACCACGGCGGGAACGCCGCATCATGAGGACCCGCATCGCGCGGCGCGGCGCAAAAATCTCGAGCGCGCGTTCAACCCGCGCGCGGTTGTCGTAATCGGCGACAAGCGGGCGGGCGGGTACATGTGGCTCCGCGCGATGGCACAGCTCAAGGGCAAGCTCTACTCGGTTCAGATCGATCCCAACGAGATACCCGGAATCGAGGCGATGGGTGTCGAGAACCGCAAGAGCCTAGCTGAAATTGCCGAGCCGATCGATTACGCCGTCAGCGCCGTCCCGCGGCAGATCGCGCCGCGAATCCTGAAAGACTGCGTCGCCAACCACGTCGGCTCGATCGGGTTTTTCACTTCGGGATTTTCGGAAACGTCGGAGGAGCTGGGAATCCGGCTCGAGGCCGAGTTGCGCGACCTCGCGATCAACTCGGAAATCGCGCTGATCGGGCCGAATTGCATGGGGCTGTACAGTCCGGGCGCGGGCCTGCGCAATTTTCCCGAGGAAAAGGTCGGCGAGGCGGGAGACGTGTGCTTCATCTCGCAAAGCGGCACCCACACGATCAACTTCTGCCTGCAGGCGCCGATTCACGGCATCAAGGTCAACAAGGCCGCGTCGATCGGCAATGTCCTGGTGCTAGAGGCGGCGGACTATATCGATCTGATGGCGGCCGACCCGGCTACCCGCGTGATCGGGATGTATATCGAAGGCGTGCGGGACGGGCGCCGCTTCTTCGACAGCGTTCGGCATGCGGCCGACCGGCATCCCGTGGTTATCTGGAAGGGTGGGGTGACCGAGGCGGGCGCGCGCGCGACGTTTTCGCATACTGGATCGCTCGCGACGGCCGAGGCAACCTGGCGCACGGTCGTGCGGCAAAGCGGCGCGGTCGAAGTGGCGAGCCTCGACGCGATGCTCGACGCGGTCGAGCTGCTCGCGCGCGCCAAGCGCATCGACGGCCGGCGGATGGGACTGGTCGCGATGACCGGCGGGCAATCCGTGGTGATCACCGACACCTTTGCGACCGCTGGCCTCGAAATTCCCGCGCTGTCGGAGGCGTCGTACGACGAACTCAAAACGTTCTTCAACATAATCGGCGGCAGCTATCGCAATCCGCTCGACGCGGGCGGCACAATCGGCGCGGGGCATCATCAGGGCAATCTCGATCGCATCCTCGAGATTCTCGAACGCGACCCGGTCATCGACGCCGTCGTGCTCGAGGTCGGCACTGGCCTGCGCGCCGCGCGATGGGCCACGCACGAAGATGAAATCACAGGCCTGCTCGACAAGCTCGCGGACTTTGCCGGCCGCTCGACCAAGCCGTTCGCGGTCGTGATGCATCCGGCGCACGTCGAGGGGATTGTGGCGCGGGGCAAGGAACTCGCACGCGCGCGCGGTCTGGTCGTGTTCGACAGCTTCGAGCGCGCCGCGTCGGCATTCCACACCGCGTCGGACTACTGGGCAAATCGAGCGCGTCTGGGGAGCTGAAGTCAGCTCTGCGATAGCGCCGCGGATCTATTGCTGCGTGGGGACGACTGCGTTGACAGCGCGGCGCTGCGCCCCAAGACTTGCAAAGCAGAGGTGTTGAATATGGATCGTCTTCTATCAGAAAGTGCGAAACCTTATTTGGAGAAGGCTCAAGCGCTCGCACCGATAATCCGCGAGCACGCCGATCGCGGCGAGCGCGACGCGCAGATGCCGCGTGAGGTTGCCGACGCCTTCCGCGAGGCCGGGCTCTTTCGGATACTGGTGCCGCGCGACATGGGCGGCGGCGGACTGACGATCCCCGATTCGCTGCGGCTGTGCGAGGAGGTCTCGCGCTTCGACGGATCGGCCGGATGGAACCTCGCGATTTGTGCGAGCGGTGCGCTGTTTGGATACAACCTTTCGCGCGCGGCATTCGAAAAGATCTACGGCGATCCGCTCGGCGCGACCGCCGGCTCGCTGAACCCTATGACCACCCAGGTCGTTGCGGTGGAAGGCGGATGGCGTTTCAGCGGCAAGGCCACGTATGCCAGCGCCTCGGCACACGCGACCTACCTGATGACGGCGGGGATTGTCATGCGCGACGGCGCGCCGCATTTCGTTGACGGCGTCCCGACGATGCGGGCGGGGCTGTTTCCGATCGAACAGGCGAAAATCCTCAGTACCTGGTCGACCGCCGGAATGCGCGGCACCGGCAGCAACGATTGCGTGTTCGACAACGTCTTGATCCCCGACGAATACACCTTCGACTGGCTGAGCTCGAAATCACCGTGGAAGCGCGGACCGCTCGGGAATATTCCTCTGCCGCTCCAATTTGTCGGCAACCTGGCCTCGGTGGTGCTGGGCACCGCTCGACACGCCCTCGACGAGCTGAAGGAAATCGCGCAAGCCAAAGTGCCGGCGGCCGCTCGGGGCACGTTGCGCGAACGCCCCATCGCCCAAATCCAGTTCGCGCAGGCGGAGGGCCTGCTGAACGCGGCGCGCGCCTACTTCTACAGTTGCAACGATGAAATCTGGCGCAAGGGCGAGGCCGGCGAGAGCTTCAGCATCGAGGACCGCGCGCACGCGCGGCTCGCCGTAGTTACGGCCGCGAAACTCGCAGTGCAGGCGGTCGATCTGGTTGCGGATGCGGCCGGGATGAACTCGGCGCAAACCTCGTGTCCGATCGAGCGATGCTGGCGCGACGTACACACCGCGACGCAACACGTGCTGATGAATACGGCCCGCTTCGAGGTGGTAGGCCGCGTGCTGTTTGGCTTGGACCCCGGCTCGCCGGTGATTTGAAGGACCGCTGCGCGATCTCAAAAACTGGAACCGGCTTCGCTGGCGCGAAGCTGTCCGGAGGCCCGTTTCCATCCGCTCGCGATGCTCGTTTCGTCAGGATGACGGAGATTTCGCATCGCGTTGCTCGCTTCAGTCAGGATCACACAGAGAAGTGCTGCCTACCGCGGCGGTTCGAGGACGCTCATCACCGTGCCTGCGGTGGCGTCGCCGTCGAGGAACGCCAGCCAACGACCCTTGAGCGACCAGCTCATCGTGACGACGCCTTGGGCCGGTCCTTCGGCCAATAGAAACCCACTGTCGTAGCGGAGCGAGTACGTGACGATTTTTCGCCAGGGCACTGGCTTGCTCGGTGCGTAGACTTGCATCGCGGCTTCGTCCGCGCCCTTCGAATACGCCATCGTGCTCTGCGCGAGCATGTCGGGCCACGTGTCGAAGCCCAGCGATTTCACATCGACTTCGGTCAGATCAGCTTGGGCGACCGCAACTTGTGCGACGACTGGATCTTCGGGACGATCGATCGCGCGTGTGAACGTGAGCTCCCGGTTGCCCAACGTGAGCGTATCGCTGCCGGCCGCAAACGATGCCGCGCCCGTCGATACTCCCATCAAATGTTCGGCGCCGGTCGCGATGTTGTACTTGAACACGCCAATCGTGTGACGCGTCGGGTCGGGGCCAACGTAAAGAAACGATCCTTCGTCGGCCGTGTCCCAATCGAGCACGCGGATGGGTTGGGGGACGTGGAACCTGGTGCAAGTCGATGCGCGCCGATCGATTATCACCGGCGGGGCGCCCGCGTCGCCCTGGCCGATCGCGTAAACGCCGTGTGCGCTCCAACTGAGGCGTGACATCGGACACGACAATTTCATTGGCAGGACGGAACCGGCTCCGGTAATGACGACCAACTGCAGTCCGTTCGACAGGCTTGGCGGTGGCTGGACGTCCGGCTGATCCGGATCGAACTTCGGCGGCTCGTTGCTGACGACGGATTCATCCGGCGGCGTGGGATGCGCCCGCAGCGCTAGCGCAATCGTCGCGTCGTTGATCCAGCTGATCGAGATCGAATCGAAGCGGCCGTTGAAGTTCGCGATCGCGCTACCCGAGCCACTGGCGATCAGGTCACGAATGATCAGGTCGACTCGATTGCCGTCCGGAGTGACCATCGCGGTCGCTAGCGTCAATCCGTTGGGGCTCACTGCCACGTCGGCGATGGTTCCCTCCTCGGCGGCAGCCGGGCCCGACTCCGCCGCGAGGATCCGGCCGGTTCGCCATCCGGCGCCACCGAGGCCGTACATGATCGTATGTCCGTCCTGCGTCCCGACGACGCCGATCTCCTCGCCGCCTTGCATCCAGATCGGAGCGCGCGAGGGAATCGGCGCGAACCCATTCGGCATCGCGACATTGGTCAGCACCTTGATGCCGTTGGTGACGGCGAGCGTCGTCGAACGCGCGAGAAACGGCGGCGGCCCCGGCTTGGGCGTCGTATTCGAGCACGACGCGACGCTCACGATGGTGAGGGCGAGAATCAAGATGAGGACAGACCTGGGCATCGAAAAGCGGTAGTCTATTTGGACCGTTCAAAAAAGGCGACCGATTCAAAGAATGAAGAACCCGTTTACTGAACGATTGTGGATAAGTCGCGAGGTCCGCCTCGCGCTTATTGTTTTGATTTTATATATCGCCGGTTCGGTTGCGTTAGCGGCCGGAGACTGGAAGGTCGGGATAGCCGCCTTCGGAATCGGGCTGGCGTTGGTGGCGGCGTTTCATTTCGCCATCGTCAGACCAGCGCAAATTCCGCATGACGCCGTTCTGGTAGTTCGCTTGGCGGGTCCGATTGAAGAGGACGTGACGCGTTCGCCACTCGATCAAATCATGCGGCGCGGCGCGACTAGCCTCGATCATCTGCGCTATGCGTTCGAGTCGGCGGCCATCGACAAAGAGGTTCGCGCGATCATTGTCGAGATCGCGGGCTTCGGCGCCGGCCTCGCGACTGCGCACGAAGTCCATCGCCTGATGCTCGCCGCTCAGGCCGGCGGCAAGCGCGTGATCGCGCTGCTGCGCGGCGACGACGCCGGGCTGCGCGAATACCTGGTCGCGGCGGGCGCCACAGAGATCGTCGCCAATCCCGACACGATGCTTACGATGCTCGGAGTCGCGACCGGCGGCGTCTTTCTGAAGAACGCGCTCGACAAGCTGAAGATCCAGGCGCAGACGCTGCAATGGAAAGAATACAAGGGCGCCGCCGAGACGCTCGGCCGCGACGCGATGTCGGCGGCGGTGCGCGAGAGCATGGAAGCGATCATCGCGGACTGGGAGAAGATCCTGGTCGAGGCGATCGCGTCTGCCCGCCAACTCTCTCCTGAAAAAGCGCGCGAGCTAATCGCCGCGGGCTTCCTCAGCGCAAAGTCCGCGGTCGAGAATCATCTGATCGATCGCGAAGGTTACATCGAGGACCTCCGCGCCGAGTTCGATCCTGAGTCGAAGCGCAAGGTGTTCGTCAACCTCGCGCGCTACCGGCGTCACGCAATCTTCACTCGCGAGCGCGGGCGGCGCGCGCGAATCGCACTGGTCCACGCCAGCGGTCCAGTAGTCTCGGGCGAGGCGCCCGCGACCGGCGAATATATCAGCGGCGTCGCGACCGCGGCGCAAATCGATCGCGCCTCGCGCGACGAACGAGTCAAGGCAATCGTGTTCCGCGTGAATTCACCGGGCGGCTCCGCCGTCGGCTCCGACCTGGTGTGGCGCGCCGTGCGCGAGGCGCAGGGACGCGGCAAGCCGGTCGTCGTCTCGATGGGCGACGTGGCGGGATCGGGCGGCTACTACGTCGCCGCGGGCGCTGACGCGATCGTCGCGGAGCCGGCCACTATCACCGGCTCCATCGGGGTGGTGTACGCGAAGTTCAATCTCGGCAATCTGCTCAGCGAGCTGGGCGTGCATTTTGATTTCGTGAAAAGCGCGCCCATCAGCGACGCGATGTCTTTCGCGCGCGCGATGACCGACGCCGAGCTCGCGCAGCTCAACGATACTGTCGGGCATCTGTATTCGGCGTTCACCGCAAAAGTCGCGGAAGGCCGGCGCCTCAGTCCCGAACAGGCTGAAGCGGTAGCGAAGGGGCGTGTCTGGAGCGGTCTGGCGGCTAAGGAACGCGGCCTCGTCGATGAAGTCGGCGGCCTCTCAACCGCAATCGCGATCGCCCGCAACCGCGCGCACATCGCCGCGGATCGACGCCATCAACTCGTGACGTATCGCAGTGAGCGCCGATGGCTGGATCTTCGCAGCAGCAGCTCCGAGGCGGAGTTATCGACGCCGTGGGCAATTCGCGCCGCCGCCGCCACGCTCGGCATCCCCAACCGTTGGGCGCCCACGATGCTCGAGCTGCTAATCCGCGGCGGCGTGATGCTCCTGTGCCCGTTCATCGAGCTGTGACGACGCCGCTACTCGGGGGAGCGTTCCAGTTCCTCGCGCAGGGACAGCATCTTCTGACGCGCCTCGTTCACGTAGCCGTCGAGGTTGCGACGATGATTCGCGAACAGCCCGTCGGGCGAGCCATTCAGAACAACTAACGGCTTCATGACAGCGGCCTTGCCGAGCGCGTCAACCGCGTCGTCGAACAGCGTCTTCAGAACCGGGTCGTCCTTGAGCTGTCCTTTGTACTCGCGCTCGATCGCCTGCATCATGTGGTACATCACGTGCGCGTAACCCTGCGCGTGATAAAAGTAGTGATCGCAGTCCCAGCTATGGACCGGAGTGCCGTCGTCCTTGGTGGTCCGGTAGAGATTCGCGTGCGCGTCGCCCAGCAGATCGGTCCACGTCTGCAGCAGGCTGATCAGCTCGACGGCGCGAGTGTTGAGCGGGCGCGACGACGGCGGCGTGCTATGCAATCCGGCGACGTACATTCTCAGATGCTCGATACCGTCATCGTATTTGCCTTCGGGCGACGGCAGTATCCACTTGAGCGCGTCGTTTCGAAAATCGGTGTCGGCAATCACAAGATTCGGATCGTATTGATTTGACGAAACCTTGGTCAGGTGATCCTTGAAGATGCGCGTCGTTTCGCGAACCGCCTGGATGATTCCAAGCTGACGATCGGCGTTGTTGTCGGCCCCGACTTTCGGCCCCCAGAAAAACAGATCGTTGGGACGCCAGCCGAAGCCCGTGTGCAGCTCATGGTCCATGATTGCGGCCAGCGTCGACGCGTAGATCTCGCCGGGCACAGTCGGCTTGTCGGGCGGGAAAACCTGGTCGATGTCGTAATTGAGAATGTCGTGATGCTTCTGTCCGAGATGAAGCGCGAGATTACCGCCAATCCAGATCAGAAGGAGGGCCGCAGCGCCAAACAGAAGTCGGTTCCGGTTCATCGCCGGAAGGAACTATATCAGGATTGTCAGGATGCCGCGCGCAGTGGAACTACTGCGGCGCCGGCGCGCTTGAGTTCGTCGCGGCTGGTGCCCAACTGCTTCAGCAACGGAAACACCGCTCGCGTCAGGAACACGCGCGCACTGATCCCGCCTTCGCCGATGCTCAGGCTCTCGTGATAGTTAGGAATCAGGCCGTCCCCGGGCATCTTGAAATTCGCGATTACGTACGCGAGATCCGCGAGCGTGCCGACGCGATCCTCGGCCATCTCGATCTCGATCATCGCGCGGTAGAAGCCGGCGTGGGCGGCCTCGTCGCGGCTGACCAGGAAGAAGATCGCCTCGAGCGTCGCGTCCTGCTCGAGTTCGGCGCGATCCTTTTGCGCACGATATGCGAGATAGGTCGCCGATTCCTGCAACGCTCCGTAGCAACTCATCTGGCGCCGCGTGCGGAAGGGCGCTTTCCACGAGCGCGAGAATACGTCGGTCTCCAACTTATCGAATTGCGCCTGCGTGCGCAGCCCGGACCGGATCAGATACTCGCGGAACACCAGTCCATGACGCGACTCCTCGTAGCTCCAGGCGTTCTGAAACCACGCGAGCCCGAACACTCCGCGCAACAATTCGTTACCCGCCGCCGTGTAATCCGGCAGGAACATTTCCTCGGCGCAGTACGTCTCAATCCGAATCGCGCGAGCCTCGGTGTTGACGTCGGGAGACAGCTTGTCCCACGGGACGTCTTCGAAGAGATTCCAGCGGCGCTTGCGCTCCGCAGTCTCGAAAAATTCCATGTACGCGCGGTAAAACTTGTCTTTTGCAGTCATCAGGCGGGGATTACAGTCTCATCACAGGCGGGGCTATGCAATCACGCTAGCATGCGACTATGCAGCAACCTAACGAAGAATGTTCCTTAGGTGACAGATTCAGATGAAACAGGATCAGAAAATACTTAATAGACGTTTAGTTAACGATGCGCTCCTGGCCACGTCAGACGGCGCCAGCAATGCGATCGTGGCGACCTGTTTGCCACCTTCAGTCACTTCGGCAGTTCCGATTTGCTGGCCCGCTTTCAGCGGAGCCGCGATCGACGATGGCAGATTGTAATCGACTTTGATCCCGTTCTTTTCGTCGCCATGCTTTATGAAAACGCCTGCGTCGCTGCCCCAAACCGGCTTGATACTGCCGGTGTCAGCGTCGGTCACCGCGACGGATTGCGCGATTGGCGCGCCTTTCTTCGCGATCGGATGCATCTCGTAGTTGAGAAATCCCTGCGAGAGCATCTCGGACGCCTCCTTGAAATTCGTCAGCTTGTGCTGACTGCCGAGCACCACCGCGATCAGCCTCAGGTCATTGCGTTTTGCAGTGGCGACCACGTTGAAGCCCGCCTTGTCGTAGAATCCGGTCTTGAGCCCGTCGCATCCCGGGAACGTCCGCACCATATGATTGGTGTTGCGCAGAATGAACGTTCCCGCGCGGAAGGGCGCCGTGTCGATCGACGCCCATCGCGTCACGTCGGGATATTTCAGCAGCGCACGCGCGAGAATCGCTTGATCGTATGCGCTGGCGACGTCAGGCTGCTGCCCCTTCGCCGGCGGCAGCCCGTGCACCGAGTAGTAGTGCGAGTCTTTCATCCCGAGCGCGGCGGCCTGTTGGTTCATCATCACCACGAACGCATCGGTCGAGCCCGCGATATATTCCGCCATCGCCACCGACGCGTCGTTGGCCGAATGCACAACGACCGCCTTCATCATGTCGTCGAGCGAGAACGTCTCGCCCTCCTTGAGATATACCTGCGAGCCGCCCATCTCGGCCGCCTTGCGCGAGGTGGTGACATTGTCGGTGAGCTTGAGCGAGCCGTCGTGGAGTTTCTCGGCGACGATCAGCATCAACATCATCTTGGCCAGCGACGCCGTCGGCCACGGCTCGCGATCGTTCGACTCGAAGATGACGGTGCCGGTCGTCGGTTCGAGCACGCACGCCTCGGAGTACGCACCCAGTGCCGTGCTCGACGAAGTGGCCGCACTTTCTTCTTCAGACGACGCGGCGGGCGCAGCGGCCGCATGATGTCGGCGCGCGGCGAGGGCAGGGCGTGTCAACATCAACGCGGCGAGCGCGATCGACACTGCGAGGAATCCGAATCTTCGGCTAACGGAAATTTCGGCGACCGATTCGTCGGACGCTGAACGATTTCTCATCACGCACCACCTCCACCGCTCATCGGAACAAGAGACAAGGATTCTAGCCAACAACTCGCGTTGCGGCGAGCGTGTGCGAATAAACTAGAAACGATCGGCGGTCCAGTACACGGATCGAGAATCGGCGAAGATTTCAAACGCGCGCGCCGAGGCGGCATCCGGAGCCATCGCGAACCGTCGGGCGAGTTTGTCGGGCTCCAGGATCCGCCACATGTAATCGTTGTCGACGTGATGCGCGACCGGGCAGCCCGCGTCGCCGAGCGCCTTTTCGAGCGCGGGATCGTGCGCGGTGTGCGTGACGAGGACGGAGGGCTCATTGGGCTTGGACGTGCTGTGGAGCAGGGCGGCGCGCTTGTGATCCCCGATGCGCCGAACCGTGACCGGCACGCCGGCCGCCGACTGGCCGAGGTATTTGAACGTCGCCAGCATCGCATCAATCCCCGACGCGCCGGCGTCGTAGCCAAATTCCATCACCATCGAGACGCCGTGGAATCGCGTGACCCTCGCGTACGCCGCGATTCGTACACCGTCGCGGCACACGACGAAATATTCCTCGGAGGGCAGGATCGGTTGACTGCCGGCAAATTTGAGGTTGGCGCGCCATGCGGCCTCGTCGCGGACCGCGGTCACATTGAATCGTCCGCTGTAGCCGCGATGGATCGTGGTAATCTCGTCAAGGTCGCGCTCAGCTTCGAACGAATCGATGACGAAACGATCGGGCACGTCGAGCGCGGCCGCGGTCGGCAGCACGCTGAATTTACGCTCCACCTCGCGCCACCCGAACTGGTTGTAGAAGGTGAGGCGGTCCGCGAACAACAACGATACTTCGAAGCCCTCGCTAATCATCGTATCGACGCTGAGCCGCATCAGCGCCGATGCGACGCGCTTGTGCCGATACTCGTCGAGCGTGAAGACGGATCCAATCCCGCCCATCGGCACCGATTGCCGGTCCAGATTGATGGCGCGATCGAAAATCTGGACCGTCGAAACCAACCGGCCACCATCGCGCGCGACGAGGCATAACTCGTCGCGAAAGCCGGGATCGTTCTGATTGTAGCGCGCGAAGAACTCTCCGCCGTCGTTGTACCAATGCCCGAGCAGCTCGAGCACTTCGTCCCGCTCGCTGCGATGCGCCGATCGAACTTCCATAATTTGGTTTGTAACGAACTTCAGCGACCGCCGCTACAGGCGATTTCGCGCATGCCTTGCGACGCTTCGATAACCGGCCTATACGCTAGGACGCGTGTACGCCTATCAGATCGCGAGCTGGACTGGCTTCCTCTCTGTCGCAGCCGAGGTGGCTGCAACGTTGACCGGACTGATCTTCGTCGCCGTCTCGATCAACCTGAGCCGGGTCCTCGAGTTCCAGCCGCTCGCCGACCGCGCCGCCGAATCGATTCTGCAGATGTTCGGCGCACTGATCGTATCGATGTGCGGTCTCTTGCCCGGTCAATCCAGCCTGGTGCTTGGGGTCGAGCTGGTTACGGCGGGACTTGTCCTTTGGTTGTTGCAGACGCTCCTTCAGTATCGATCGTATTCCGCAGACCATCCCCGTCCGCTCATATCGCTCGTCCTTTCCCAACTTTCCGTCGCCACTCTGGTTGTCGCGGGAATTTCCCTGGCGACCGAAACGTTCGGCGGTCTTTACTGGCTGGCCGCCGGCATCAACCTGTCGATCGCCGTCGGCATTTCAAGCGCCTGGGTCTTGCTGGTGGAAATTCTGCGCTGAGCTATCGTTTCGTGCGCTTGAAATATTCAAACGCACTGGGAATTCCAAAGACCACTCCCGGCAAAATGAATGCAACCGGGATCGGCGGGAAGTTTGCATCCGGAGAAACTATTCTCGGAACCACAATGAAAAAAGTGGCCGCAAATAATGTGACGGCGATCCACTGCCTTGCCAGGCTGACAAGCACCTGCTCGCTCGTCTCTTGCGGGAAGGGTCCGTGTTCAGGCCACCGACCTAAGGACGCGCGCGCGAGTCGGTCGGCGACATATGAAGGAATTCTAAGACTTCCTCTGGAAGGATTGCCGAATTGAAGCTTGGCACTCTGCCCGAAAAAGCCGTCCTTTCGATTGATGGTAATTTCCTCCCATGGCACGAAGAACTTCCGGCACCAGATTCCGAACACGCGCATCATGCCAATCCGTAAGCCGGACCGGCATGCACTTATGTTCAGGATTCGGTTCATCCTAACTAGCCCCACCGAACCAGATAGACCCTTAAGACATAGGAGTTCCGTTTCCTCACGATTCGGATACCGAATCATCAAGAAATACCAACCTGAGAAAAGCCCCAAGGCGGTGGTAATCGTCAGCAACATGAGCACAAAAAAGACTGGGAAAAAAATAGGGAAGTTTTGCGCGTTCAGACCGAAACCCGCTATCGTAAATCGAGATGAACCGACGTCGGCGCGCCGCCGCGATTCACCGTCAGATCAATCGCCGACGCTGTCTTCACCGCCTGGATCAGGCCCATCGCCTGCATCGGGTTGGTCACGGGCTGCCCGTCGATCGAGGTCAGCAGGTCGCCGTTCTGCAGACCGAGCTGATCGAAGACCGAGCCCGGCGCGACCTGCGAGATCGAGAAGCCGTCGGTCTTGCCATTGACGAAATGCGGCATCGCGCGCATCTGCGAGAAGAACTGCGCCGGATTTTCCATCGTCTGCTGAACTTCCGCTCGACTGACTTCGAATTTTCCGGGGCCAACTTTTTTCAGCTCGATTTTGCTGCTGCTGTTGTCGTCGTCGCTGTCGTCGTTGTCGTGATTGGGAAGATTGTGACGCAGCCCGCGCAGTCTGTTACGCATCGCAGCGGAAAGGCCTCTGAGCCCCGGTCCGCGGATCGCGCCCGCTCCCAGCTCCGAAGGCGGCGCTTCCGGAATGTCCGAGGACGGCAACTCGATCGCGACCCGATGTCCGCCGCCGCGGTCGATGATCGCGCGGCTGTGCTCGACCCCGACCAGCTTGCCCGCGTCCGGGATGTCCTCGCCTAACTGGTAGAGCGATTCGTTGCCGGCGGGATCTTCGATTATCGCGTACGGCTTCGATCTGCTCAGGATCGAAGTGCCGATCAGCTTGATATTCAGATCAGCCTCGGGCACGACCACCGGCCCGCTCTCCTGCGGCCGCTCGTTGAAGATGTCGCGCTTGACTATCTGGTCGTAGTAGGCGCGCGTGCGCGCCCCAATACTCATCCTGTGCGCGGACGTGGATACCGGCGTATCGGCATCGTTTGAAACGCTGCGCGCGATGATATCGCGCACGCACATCGCCGAGACGATCGCCAGCGCCGCGATCAGCACGAAGTTCAGAATCGTGACGTGAATCTGTGAGAATCTGAGTTGCATTGCCCCCTCAATCCAGAACTTTGCCGAATCTATTCCATCGGATTGGCAACACGCCTGGACCGTTGTGATCCCACGAAAGATAGATCGCGACCGCGCGGCCTTCAACATCGTTCTCGTCGGCAAAGCCCCAGAAGCGGCTATCCCAGCTATCGTCGCGGTTGTCGCCCATCATGAAGAGCCTGCCGGGCGGCACGACCACCGGACCCGGATCGACCTCCGGATGGCGCGAATCCCGGGGCGGAAAATTGTCGGCCGGCGAGTAGGGCGATCGTGCCGTTTGCCGCGGAGCGAAAAACGCATGCGGATCGGGCACTCGCACGCCATTGCGCCAAACCACCCCGTCGATCACCTGGATTCTATCTCCAGGAAGGCCGATTACCCGCTTGATCAGGTCGACGCCACGCTCGCGGGGAGACTCGAACACGAGGATGTCGCCGTGATGAATCTGCCCCAGATGCATGAGGTACTTTCCGGTCGAAAACCCCGGCACCGGGATGCCCGCGATCGAATCGGGGATTCGCAGGCCGAACGCGACCTTGTTCACGATAATATGGTCGCCCACCAGGATCGTCGGTTCCATCGATTCCGACGGGATCACGTAGGCCTCGACAAAAGAGGAACGCATCACGATTGCGAGTATCAGCGCGATGCCGATAGATTCGGCATACTGTCGCGCAACTGATTTTGGCGGGCGTTGTTTCGCGCTCGTCATCGGCTCCCCTTGCCGCGGAAATGTTCGTTACAGGATAGGCTCAGCCCCGTATGCGCACCCCTTAACTAGACGTCCCACGTCGTAATTCCATTCACCCTTCCAGCGGCTGATGACGAAGCTAGCCTGGCTGTGGCCGCTATGCACCAAGTCCATGAGGCGAAGCAGGTAGATGCTCTCATCCTGGCCGCTGCTGTTCAATGCCCGCTGGCGCTCGAGCCCGGTCGCGGCTATCCGCATCAGCTCGTGACCCAGTTCCTGAAGTCTAATTTTTCCCGCGCGGGCGTCAAGCCCATGCTTATGCGCGCCGTCGGCGATTTCGCGCCGCTCGCGATAGCTCCAGCCCTTGACCAGGTCCCATGCCCCCGCGATGCAATCGTCGTCGTACAGCATCCCCTTCAGCAGCGCCGGCAGCGCGAGCATGAAATGCGGCGGCTGGCTGTCGGCGGTCCGCACCTCGACGTACTTCTTTAGGCGCACCTCGGTGAAAATCGTGGTCAGGTGATTGGTCCAATCGTCCACCGTGGCGCGCTCACGGCCGAAACCGCGTTCGAGATATTGGCGGAAGGTAAGTCCCGGCGGCTGGGTGAGATCGATGTACTCATGGTTGCGAATCAGGAAGTACATCGGCACGTCGAGCGCGAACTCGGCGTAATCCTCGAATGAACAATCCTCGCGGAATACGAACTCCGGCACTCCGCTGCGCTCGTTGTCGGTATCGGTCCAGATATGCCCGCGGAAGCTGTGATAGCCGTTGAGGCCGCCGTCGCTGAGCGGTGAGTTCGCGAAAATCGCATAGAGCAGCGGCACGATGCCCATGCTGACGCGCAGCTTGAGCATGGCGTCGCGCTCGTCGCTGTAGTCGAGGTTGGCCTGCACGCCCGCGGTCTGCTTCATCATCCGCTGGCCGAGGGTCCCCTTGCGCGCCATGTAGGGGTACATGATGTGGTAGCGCGCCTTCGGCAAAAGCTCGATTTGGTCGATGCGGCTGACGGGTTGCATCCCGAGGCCGAGCACGGTCGCGCCAATCTGGCCGGTCACTTCGATCAGCTGTTGTACGTGGGTCGCGAACTCGGCGTAGGCGCAATGGATACTGTCGCATTGCTCGCCCGACAACTCGACCTGACCGCCGGGCTCGAGCGTGATCGCAGATCTCTCGCCCTTGAGCGCGAGGATATGCCCATGCTCGTCTTCGGGCTCGAAGCCGTAATCGGCCGCCATCCGGCGCAGCAGGTCTTCGACCCCGCCGGCTCCGGAGTAGGGAATCGCGGTAGAGTCGGTGTTGCGGACGATGACCTTTTCGTACTCGGTTCCAATTCGCCACTGAGCGCGGGGTTTGCCGCCTTCCTGGAAGTAGCGGATGAGATCGTCCTTCTTTTCAAGCAACTCACTCATGAATCAAATCCAATCGCGACTCCCTGAAAAGTGTGTCCGCAAGCGCGCTTATAATGGCCCCGCCAGATATGCGAGGCAAGCACGACAGCACGACATGCCAATCATACACTAGCTCTCGTTTCCAATCCGTCGCACATTCGGAACCAACAGAAAAATTCCATATAGTGTTGCCTCGTGTGATCAATGGAAGTTGAAGATCTATCCGCGCGCGACGAAAACGCGAGCGGCCCCGAACTGCCCGCCGGCGGCGATACCCCGGCGATGCAGCTCGAGGTTCTTGCCTACTTCGCGATCCTGAATGTCGCGATCGGACTCGGCTCGCCGTTGGGTATCGCGTCGATTCCGATTTCCTACTTCCTGAAAGACACCCTTCATCTTTCTCCGGTCCGGCTCGCGATCTTCCTCGCGGTTGCTTCGATACCCGTCTGCGCCGGATTCGCATTCGGCTTTATCCGCGACCGATGGCGCAATGCGCGATGGGGCGATCGCCAATACTTGTTCGCCTGCGCAGTAGTCGCCGCGAGCGGCTACCTGTCGTTAGCCACCTCGCCGCTTGACTATTACAAGTTGCTATCGATCGTAGTCGTCATCGTCAGTGCGTACGTAATGATTTTCGCATCGGCCCAGGCGCTGATGACCGGGGTGGCGCAAGCGCACGGGATGACCGGCCGGCTGAGCGTCGTGTTCAGCTTCGGCTATTTCACCCCGGCAGTAATCTCGGCGCTGGCCGGCGGATGGCTGGTCGCGCATGCGTCGGTGCGCGGGACCTTCCTCATCGCGGGCGGCGTGACGCTGGTGATCGTCATGCAGGCCTTCTGGCGACTCGAAGCCGCGGACGAATTCGAGAACTCGTCGACGCCTCGTGAAAACGGCTTCACGGCGATCCGCCGCCTGATCCGCCATCGGCCCCTGTGGCCAGCGGCGGCAATCTATTTCCTGTGGAACTTCAGTCCGGGATGGGGGACGCCGATGTTCTATCACCTGACGGAGCACGTGCGGATTTCGAGCGAACTGTTCGGGACCTTCACCGCGCTGCAATCGTTGTTCTTCCTGCCGACGACGTTGCTGTACGGCTACCTGTGCACCCGCGAACCGCTATCGCGCATGCTGTGGTGGGGAACGATCGTCGCAATCCTCCAGGGCCCGATCATGTTCCTCGCGATGGGACCGACGAGCACAATCATAGTCGCAATCCTGTACGGCCTGTTCGGCGGGTTCGCCACCGCAGCCTACATCGACCTGATAATGCGTTCCTGTCCCAAGGGCCTGGAAGGAACCGCCATGATGGTCGCAAACACCTCGATGTTCGCGCTCGCCGGCAACGGCGGCAACCTGCTCGGAAGCTGGATCTATTCCCAAGGCGGCTTCGCCTCCGCAGTAATCATCACAACCCTCGCAACCGCCCTGATAGTTCCCCTCCTTCGAGCAGTACCCCCTCATCTAACCTCAACCCGCGACGGCGAACGCCTCGACGCGGACGCAGCTTCTTAACACTGAGTGCAGGGGTCACCCCTGCCGCGGAAGCGCGAAACCCGAGCAGGGTTTCGCATTCAATCAGTGAATCGTGTCAGATTGGCGCGGGAGAAATTTCGCGATGCCTCAGGTCATACTTGCCATCGACCAGGGAACTACCGGGACGACTGTCTTCGTCGTCGATGCGCGCGGGCGGATTCGCGGGCGCGCTTACGCCGAGATTCGCCAGTTCTATCCCAAGCCCGGATGGGTCGAGCACGATCCCGAAGAAATCTACCGCTCGGTCGTCACGCTTTCGAAGAAAGCGATCGCCGCGGCGAAGGTGTCCGTATCCGCAATCGCGGGAATCGGGATCACCAATCAGCGCGAGACGTTCGTGGTGTGGGAGCGGCGCAGCGGACGGCCCGTCTATCGCGCGATCGTGTGGCAATGCCGCCGCAGCGCGGCTATCTGCGACGCGTTGCTCGAGCGCGAGGCCGAGGTCGCGGAGCATACGGGACTGCTCGTCGATCCTTATTTCTCCGGCACCAAGCTCAAGTGGCTGCTCGATCAGAAGCCTGAGCTGCGCGAGCGCGGTGCGCGCGGCGAGCTGTGCTTCGGCACGATCGATACGTGGCTGGTGCATAAGTTGTCGCGCGGCGCGGAGTTCGTGACCGACTACACCAACGCGTCGCGCACGATGATGTTCAACCTCGCGCGCCGAGAATGGGACGACGCGATGCTCACGATGCTCGACGTTCCGCGCGAGATGCTGCCGCGGGCAGTTAGCTCGCGCGGTCCATTGGCGCAGACGGCGCCGGGCACGATCGCGCCGCACGCGATTCCGATCGCGGCGGTGATCGGCGATCAACAATCGGCGCTGTACGGGCAGGGCGCGTTCGCGGCCGGCGACTCGAAGGCGACCTACGGGACGGGCGCGTTCCTGTTGATGAACACCGGCGATAAGATGGTTCCGTCGAAGAATCGATTGCTCACCACCGTCGCGCTCGGTCCGGCCGGCGAGACTGCGTATGCGCTCGAGGGCTCAGTGTTTATCGCAGGCGCCGCCGTGCAATGGCTGCGGGACGGCCTCAAGCTCGTGCGGACTGCTGCCGATACCTACGCCGAGGCGCGCGCCAGCTTTGCGAAAAATAAGGATCGCACGCAGCCTTACGTGGTGCCGGCCTTCGTAGGGCTCGGCGCGCCGCATTGGGACGCCAACGCGCGCGGCGCGATCGTGGGAATCACCCGCGGCACCACCCGCGCCGATATCGTCCGCGCGACGCTCGACAGTATCGCCTACCAGGTGCGCGACGTAATAGTTGCGATGGAATCCGATACCGGCCATCCGATGAACGAGTTGCGCGCCGACGGTGGCGCCACCGCCAACCGCTACCTGATGCAGTTCCAGGCGGATATCCTTGGCAAGCCGGTGCGGCGCGCGAAGATAGCCGAAACGACCGCGATGGGCGCGGCGATGCTCGCGGGCCTGTCCATGGGAGTCTGGAAGTCTTCGGACGAAATGCTCAAGCTGGTGAAAGGCGCGGACGTCTTCAAGCCGAAAATGCAAAACGCCGAGCGTGAACGATTGCTCGCCGGATGGCATGATGCGGTCTCACGCGCCTTGACGCATCCGTGGCGTTAGAGAGAAGGATCAAAAGAAATGCCCGAAAATGGAAAACCGTACGTCACCGCGCTTTATCCCGAACAGGATGATCAGGCCGCGAAGTCTCTCGGCCGCGCGTTCATCAACGACCCGACCTTCAAGGCGATCATTCCCGATATCACCGACCCGGTCGAGCGCGCCACGCATCTGGCGGACCTGTTCCGCGGGATGCTGGCGATCGAGCGCCGCTCCGGACAACCGGTGTTCGGCGTGATCGATGACAACGGACGCGTCGTCGCAGCCGCACTGACCGAAGGCGTCGGCCATGCGGGCGCGCTCGGCATGATCACCACCGGACTTGGACAGATGCCTCGGATGATCCGGGCGATCGGAATGGGTGGCCTATGGCGCGGGCTGAATCTGGTCAGCGTGCTGGCCGACAATCATCCCAAGGAGCCGCATCTCTACCTGCAGGTGCTCGGCTGCGATCCGCCGTTTCAGGGTAAAGGCTACGGCAAGGCGCTGGTCGACAGGCTCGCGCTCGAGGCAAAGGCGCGCCCCGAAATAGCCGGCGTGTACCTCGAGACGATGACCGAGGCCAACGTCGCGTTCTACAGTTCCAGAGGCTACGAGATTATAGGTGAGTTATACCCGCTCGGCGTCAAGACGTGGCGCATGTACCAGCGCAAGCGTTGAGGAAGGGCAGGGGAAGGGGAACGAATTGAATGTGAAACCGCGGTGGTTTCACGCTTCCTCGGCAGGGGTGACCCCTGCACCCAGTATTCAGAAAGAAAGGATGCGGGACTTCGTCCCTGTTAGAACTGGTTAAAGGGGAATGGGCCGATACTCTCGCGTCCGGTTCCCCTTACTATGGGAAGGGGTTAGGGGTTAGGTTGTTCGCATCGAGCGAGATCTCTACTCACGTCAACGCGTCGCGCGGGTGGATCGTCGTGACGCGCAGCCCCTTCGAAGTCCAGCCGACGTCGAAGCCAATGATGTCGCCCTCGCGCAGCAAATCGATTCCTGGCATCGTGCCGCCGATGCGCGCACCCGCGACGGCCACGAACGGAAACTCGAACGGAATCTCCTTGCCGCTATGCGATCGCACCAGGCCGCGGCCGCGCGCGCGGTCGAGCTTAAGAATCATTCCCTGGTAGAAGTTTCCGGGAAAGCGCTCGCTGTCGAAATCGTCACTCACGACTTAGGGAGTAGCATCCCAAGGCGCCGCGGAGAAGGGCAATCAAGCGGGTCCGGCCCCCAGCATTGTACCAAAGTACGATACTCGCTTGTGACGGTTCGCAGTATTAAATTAGCCGGGGATTGATCCTGGCGGCTGTGTAAGCCGCAATCGCTTTCCGGTTGGAGATGGAGCCATGGGAAGATGAAAAAAATGTTTTTCTCGATGCCTTTTGCCGCGGTCGCGGCAACGATATTACTGACCTCGAGTCCCGGGACTTTTGCTCAAACGGCCGCGCCCGCGAGCGCGGCTTCTCCCGCTACCTCGCCGCCGCCGCAGGCCGCACCGCCGCCCAACGTTGATCCTCGTGCAGACGAGCTCCTGAATCGAGCATGCGAGGATCTGGAAGCGATCAAGGTGTTTACGTTTCATGCCGAGATTACATTCGACAAGGTGCTGCCATCCAATGTGAAGCTCCAATTCGCAGCCGCCGCGGATTACGCCGTCCAGCGACCCGACCAATTGGCAGTGATTTTTCACAGCGATCTGGGTGGCAAAGAGATTTGGTACAACGGAACAAGCGTCACGATCTTCGACCCCCCGCACATGGTCTACGCCACCACGGAGGTCCCGCCTTCAATCGATGAGATGATGGAGCAGCTGGAAACTCACAACCTCTCAATCCCACTGGCCGACCTTGCGTACAGTCATCCGTGCCAGATGTTTCGCAAGGGAGTCATTTACGCAGCCTATATCGGCGTCAACGATGTGGCCGGCGAAGATTGCGATCATCTCGCGTTCACCAAGGGCAACGTCGACTGGCAGGTGTGGCTGCAGCGCACCGGAAAGCATCTTCCGCGGAAGATCGTCATCAACTACCGCAATGCTCCCGGCTCGCCCGAGTACGTCGCCGTTCTGTCGGACTGGAAATTCCCGGAGAGCATACCCGCGAGCGTCTTTCGGCCCGACCTTCCGAAGGACGCCAAGCGCATCGACATAATGAAAGTGAAGGAGACGAAGCCATGAAGAAAGCAAATCCTTCAATCGGCGGCAGACTTGCACTTCAGATCGCCATTTTGATCGCCGGAGTTGCTTTGCTGACCCCTCCGCAAGCGTACGCCAGATGGGGAGGCGGTGGCGGTGGATTTGGTGGCCGAGGCGGCGGGTTCGGCGGCGGTGGTGGATGGGGTGACCATAGCGGCGGTGGAGGTGGAGGCGGTTGGGGTCACAGCGGCGGTTTTGGCGGCGACGGCTTCGGGGGCGGCAACGTCAATCATGCTAGCTCGGGCAGCCAATCATGGAACCATTCATCGAGTACCTGGCAGAACACCTCGTCGTCCACCAAACAGTCGGACTACAACACCTACAACACGAACCAGCAGGCCGACAAGCAGGCCCAGTACAACGAAGTGAACACTCTGCAGGAGAACAACGAACACACTGAAAAGCAGCTACAGAATAAGCAAGACGCCACGATCAACAACAATGTGGGCAACACCAATTACAACGGTGGTGGCGGTTATTATGGCAATCCCTACTACTGCTGCGGCGGGGGAGGGGGCTACAGCTCGGGCGACGTTGCCGGCGCCGCGGCAATCGGTGCTGTAGGCGGACTGGCAGTGGGCATGGTGGCTGGCTCGGCGCTGAACCAACAGCCGGCAACTACTACCATCATCAACAACCCAGCCCCGGCCCCCTACTACGCGGGAGCCAGCCCTCAATATGGCGCACCCATGATTGGTTCGACGGTCGCCTATCTGCCGCCGGGCGCGGCAACGACCTATGCCTACGGCGCAACTTTCTATTATTCGAACGGAACGTTTTACCAGCCTAACGGGGCCTTATACCAGGTCGTAACCGCACCAATAGGGGCAGACGTCTACACGTTGCCCTACGGCGCTTACGCTACAACCTTCAATGGGTCCACCTACTATGTATCCGGATCGACCTATTACAAGCCCTACTTCGATGGAAGCCAGGTGGCTTATACGGTAGCGCAAGTCTGAGGTTGGCTATCGGACCAGAAAAAAGCCGGCGATGACTAAAGTCAGCGCCGGCTTTTGATTGTCGATCGATTTGCGTCCGCCAACGATCAGGTACCCAGTTTGTAGTCGATCACCTTGGCGACCGATTCCACCAGCAACTTTCCATTCCATGTCTTGCTGGTTTCTTCCTTGACCAACCCGCCCGGGACGTCATCCGACAGCCAGTCTTTAGCGGTGGACAGCTCCTTGCCGGTCCTGACCTGGGTCTGGACCCAATGAGTCTTAATCTTGTTGCCCATCACCGTCAGCTCTTCGTCCCCTTCGCTCTGCTTGACGGTTGACGGCGTCGAAGGCTTTTCCAGCAAGGATACGTCGGCGTGGCTGATTTCGCCGTTGGCGAAGAGCGACACCGTGTCCGGGGGCATCTGGGTTTCACTGCCGTCGCCGAGATCGATCCTGGTTTCCTCGAGCACAGCTTTGTCCTTGTTGAGGTCCACCAGTTTGGTGTTGATGCGCATGACCGTAGCGCCGGGCGGATGCGCCATGGCTTCGACGACGCCGACGTTGTTCTCGCCATGTTCCAATACTTTTCGCTCGAGCGTCACGTAGGTGCCGACCTTGAAGCGAGCCCATTGCGCGTATTCAGGATTGGCCGGCTCCGGCGGATGCGAATCGTCAGCGGCCATCACAAAAAAACTGGAACACAGAAAACCAGCGCCAAGGATTGCCGCGGAAAGTGTTGGCCGGAACTTCATGGTGGGACCTCCTGAAGTGACGTAGGTAGAAGCCGATATAGCACGCACTCGAGCTACGAGAAATCCTACTGAAAGAAAATTGTCGATGTCAACCGTAACCGGCGCAAATCGTACGCGTAGTCTTAAGTGAGGGCCAGCGTCTCATTTGACATTGCGCTCAGGGTTTCGTTAGATCGAGTGCTGAGCGAAGGATTTCGACGACTAGCCTACACAACCGGGATTGAGTTCCCCACAGGAGGAACCCTTGGAATCCGATAAGCCTGCCATCCGCAACAAACTTAAAGAACGGCTTCGCGCACTGGTCATGACCGGCGCCAGCACAGTCGTGCTCGCGACAACTGTATTGAGCGCGATTCCCGTGGACGCGAATGTCGCGGACACCAATCCCGCGGATACTCTTCAGAAGCGCGTCGAGAAAGTGCGTCCCCAGGTTCAGGACGCTAACGCCAATCTGCAGCAGCAGGGTAATTCGAACATCCAGCTCGCGTGGTGGCGAAATTGGCGCAACGGCGGTTGGCGCGGATGGGGCTGGCCGAACTGGCACAACTGGCACAACTGGCGCAATTGGTGATATCGGCACGGTCCCGCAGAGGTTGCAGTCTGTAAGCCGCGCGGCATCGCGCACAATTCAAGATGGCTGCGGGCAATAGATGGAGAATAGCCGGGCCGCTCGAGCTACTCGTCCTGCAGCCGACTCCCTTCTGCAATCTGGATTGCGCGTACTGCTATCTCCCCGATCGCGATTCGACGCGCAGGATGTCCGACGCGACGTTGAATCGCGTCTTTGAGTTCGTCTTTTCAAGCCGGATCGTGGAGCAGGGCTTCACCGTGGTATGGCATGCGGGCGAGCCGATGGTACTGCCGGTCGCATACTACGAACGTGCGATTGAAATTGCCGGCGCACACAATTCCGGCGGCTTGCAAGTTCGGCATTCGTTCCAGACCAATGGCGTGCTGATCGACGATGCGTGGTGCGATTTTTTCAAAGCGCATCAGGTCAATGTCGGGGTCAGCGTCGATGGGCCCGCGTTTCTTCACGATCGCAATCGCAAAACGCGCAAGGGCGCTGGCACGCAGCATCGCGTGATGGAGGGCATCCGGCAACTGCAGCGCAACGAGGTGCCGTTCCACGTGATCTCGGTGCTCACGCGCGAATCACTCGACTACGCCGACGAGCTGTACGACTTCTATGTCGACAACGAGATCCGTGAAGTCGCCTTCAATATCGAAGAGATCGAAGGGCCGCACGCCGCGTCGACGCTCGGCGGGGCCGGGATTGAGGCCCGCTTCCGGCGATTCATCGGAAGATTTTTTGACCTGGTTGCGCGCGACGACATGGCGTTGAGCGTACGCGAGTTCGACTCGATGGTTCCAATGATTCTTGGCGCCAACGGCAACCAACGCGATTTTCCACCAACCCAGGAAAATGCGCCATGCGCGATTGTGAGCGTGGACTGCGAAGGCAACTTCACTACCTACTCG
>Ga0209333_1000378_pt1 | contig 24917 bp, 21 predicted proteins | sample BlaSpr_A8_OM2_O3_FD_187982 | JGI IMG/M metagenome (GOLD analysis project Ga0209333, IMG submission 187982) | Forest soil microbial communities from Thunder Bay, Ontario, Canada - Black Spruce, Ontario site 2_A8_OM2_O3 (SPAdes) (version 2) | ecosystem: Environmental > Terrestrial > Soil > Boreal... | reverse complement strand
CTCCCCGGTCGCGATGCAGAGGGTTGCGCAAGCCTCTCCGGCATGGAACGCCACGCTGCGCACCACTTGTGTAGCCACTCAGATCGAGGGAGGGCACGCCCGGAACGCGCTGCCGCAATTGGCGGCCGCCAATGTGAATTGCCGGGTGCTCTCCGAGGATTCCGTTGAGTACGTGCAAAGCACGCTGAATCGGATAATCGGAGATAGCCAGGTGCGCCTCAGTATCGCCGGGGATGTCAGCGTTGGGCCTGCGTCGCCGATGCGCGAGGACGTTCTTAGAGCCGTCAGCCGTCTCACCGACACGCTGTGGCCCGGCGTGCCCACAGTCCCAATCATGGTCATGGGAGCGACTGACGGCCTATACCTTCGCGCGGCGGGAATTCCAACTTACGGAGTGCAGGGCTTCTTCATGGACCGGGACGACATCCGCTTCCACGGGCGGGACGAGCGTATGGGCGTCACGGCGTTCTTTGAGGGTCAAACGTTTTTGTACGAACTGGTGAAGGCGCTTACCAGTGCCGGCGGGTAGGAGTCCGCAGCGCCGGATCACCAGATCGTGGCGATGCCATATCGTTGGAGCCGGTCATCCTTAGTCACCAGCGGCATTCTCTCCACAATGGCTTGCGCCACCAGAATACGGTCGAAGGGATCCTTATGCGATTCGGGAAGGCGGCCGAGCGCTACCACGTGGGACGTCCGGATCGCAAGCGTGGGGATTCGCGATTGAACTACGTACTTCTCCCACCATGGGAGCGGATCCTGAAGCAAGGCATCCTTCTTACCGCCCTTCAAAAGCAGCTCCCAGAGACTGGCTATGCTGACAACAACCTCCGACTCGCCCAAGACCTGACGGGCTGGACCGCTAAGCAAATCCGGGTCGGACAATGCCCAGACAAGTGCGTGGGTGTCCGCCAGAACTCTCACCACCCCCCGATTAGATAGGCGCGTCTGCGGGAGCCCCAGCTTAGCGGACCGTTCTCGGATGCTCATCTTCTTGCCTCCGTCCTCCTCCAATTGTTGGGGTAAAATAATTGCCAGACAAGAGCATTCAACGTGACTCAACGTGACAAGATGGCTTCCGCCAAGGCGAACTGGGAGGGTGCCAAACTCACAGCCGCTAAGGGGCTGCTGAACCGATCGGCGGTGGGCGTCTCCCGACGGGTCCAGTTTCTTGTCAAACCTCGAACTGGCCCATCTGGACCTGACGGCGGACAGTCTGGTTTGGTCGTTACCCCCTGGGCAGCAATCCGAAGATACGATCATGTTCGATTTTGCCTTCTGCCCGCCTGAGCCTGGCGACGGGACAATGCTAGACCACTTCGTCCGATTGCACAAGGGCCTCGACCGTCACATCCTGGAATTCGCGCGCAAATGGGGAGTACTGCAGCTTTGCCATCATAATCTTCCTCACACTCACGGCAAGTCACCACTTGGGCGCCAGTGTCCGGTGAAGCTGCCTCCCCGGCTGACATCTGACGAAGTGACCGAACAATGGTCGATCAAGTGGAAAAACCATCAAGACGCAATTCTCCACCGTTACTACGGCATCGAATCAGAGGAATGCTTCCGGCTACACTGGGAACCTCTCGAAACGTGGCGGTTTTTCTCAAGACAAGCTTGCGCCTTGTTGGACATCGCCGCGAAAGTGCATGGCGGTAAACCCGGAACCGCTGACGATTGGGGACTTGTTCTGAAGGGTGGATTCCCCGGCCATGCCGAAAGCGACGCCCTAAGACTGAATAAAGTTCTCCTGATCGAAGCGCTGAACATTTGGCTTGACTTGGGAACGATCAGCCTTGACGTGGTGGACATTAAGGGCAGGACGCGCCGCACGGGTGCAGATCTGTTCGGTAGCATCGCCCTGCAATTGATGCTGGCCGCTACCCGACAAGCGGGCTTGGCCCTCTCCGCGGCATGCGGCGATGAGTATCCACCGACGAGACGCCCGCCCGAGGGCCGACAAAACTACTGCAATAAGAAGGGCTGCCAGCGTGAAGCCAGCAGACGCAGAAAGGCAAGGCAGCGAGGGCAGACACGGAAAAAGAACCAACGCGGGTGATAACGAGGCACAACCGCCCACCGCAACCTTCAATGCTCTCCTTGGTTAGCATTACACGTAGTACTTGCGGCGCGCCATAAGACGACTGTGGTATTCACCAAGGCTAGATGTCATCAACCTTGAAAGTTTGCGCCGTCGCCGCGCTTCTCGCGTGCTGCGCCGCCTCCGTGACGGCCCAGGCCCCAGAGGCAGGCGAGCCCCACACCGTCAGGCCGATGACGCTAAACCAGACTCGCTATCGGCTCCGGGCGGGCGAATCCACCAGCGTTGACGCTCCGCGCGAGACTCTCGATTTCCTGTTGCATGCCAAAGCCGTGCGCGTCGGGATTGTCGGCAAAGAAGGAGGAGGAGGCGGCGGCTTCGTGGTCGGGCCGAATGTAGCAGGCGATAAGGTCTTGCTGGTCGCATCCCTCGCGTTGAGGCCCGGCGAATACCGCGTGAAGCTCTCGGCCACGAGCGGGGCGGGCGAAGAACGAGTGACCACCATGGGCGTGACGATCCATCCGATGCAAGCAGTACCTTTGAACACCTCGCAACCGCCTGTGATTTTGATAAACGGCTTTCAACTCTTTTGCCCAATCACCGTGACGTCACCGCCTTCGGCCGCTACGTTCGGAAATCTGGAGGATCAACTGAACGCGGCAGGCATTCCCGTCTACTTCTTTGACAATTGCGCTTATGGGGACGTGAGCATTGAGGTACTTGCGAGCGACCTCGGTCAAGTCATCTCTACGCTCCAGTACTCAGACGGAACACCGGTTGCGCAAGTAGACATCGTTGCACACAGCATGGGGGGCCTGATCGCCAGAGGATACCTGGCGGGCATCCAAACAGATGACGCCTTCCAGCCACCGCCAAATCCGAAAGTTAGCCAGCTAGTATTGATTGCTACTCCAAACTTTGGATCATTTGAGGCGGCAAATGGTTCCTTGCTAGCCGGTCTCGGGATACAGTCGGCAGAAATGATACCGGGTAGCGCGTTCTTGTGGAATCTCGGAACGTGGAATCAACTTGGCGACGATCTTCGCGGCGTCGATGCAATAGCTATCATCGGCAACGCGGGTTCGTGGAGTGCCCCAGGCTTGTTCTCGACATCGTATTCGAATGCAAGTGACGGAGTCGTGTCGCTGACGAGTGCCTCTCTAAGCTACGCCTCTCTGGGTTATGCCGCACCGGACCCCGCACGGACTCGAATTCTTCCCTATTGCCACACGGACGGGGTCCCGATCCCTTGTTCAGGTAGCCCCATTGCAAATACGACTGAGGCACCCGAAACGGGGCAAATCATACTCTCTTTCCTTGGTGGCACTTCGGATTGGATGTCAATTGGAGGAACGCCAAGCACTGACGAATACCTCTCCCAGAACGGCGGAGTGTACTTTGCCGTCGAAACTGCAAACGGCCAAGCATATCTAAACGATCTAAGCTCCGTCGTCTTCGGAAGCTACAGCCTTCTGAATGAGGCGTCAGCCGCCGTGTTTTACGATGAGTTTATCACGGGAAGCGAAAAGTTTCAGGCAGAGAGCGCCTCGCTTGGGCAGGTTAGTTACGGGTCGATTACTATCCCCACGGGTCTCTACACCGCGATACGTGCGAAGTACTCGCCAGCAATTTTCGAGGTGACTCCGCTGTTGGCAAGCGTTCCGGGCTGGGTCGTGCAATCTGGCGGAACGATTGCAATCAGTGGCGCGGGCTTCGGTCAAGCTTGCCCCGTTTGTCAGGTGTTTGCCTCCGGCAGTCCGCTACCAGTTTCCTCGTGGAACGATCAGGCAATCTCGGCCTATTTGCCAGCGAGCTATAGCGGTCTGGTTGTTATCGGCGTGCAAACGGCGTCCGGGAGTGATGCTATGAACATCATGGTTGCGCAGGCCCCAGTACTTGCAGCCACTCCTTCGAGCTTGCAGTTCTCATATACCATCGGCGGGACAGTCCCGCCAGCGCAGTCGGTTCAAATCACGAATAGCGGCACCGGTGCGCTGGCTTCGAACGCGACCACGACGGCGGCATGGTTGGCCCTGTCGGATTCCAGGCTATCGACCCTCGCGGTGTCCGTCTCGCCCGCTGGTCTGGCGGCGGGTACGTATACAGGCAGCATTCAGATATCGGCCGCAGGCGCGTCCAACAGCCCCTTAACGGTCGCAGTTACGCTCACCGTCTCTGCGGCTCCGGCGGCTCCGGCTTCCTTGGCCGTCGCGCCCCAAGCGCTCACATTCAACTACACCGTGGGCGGCACCGCTCCAGCCGCGCAAGCCGTCTCGATCACAAACGCAGGCGGCGGTATCCTCTCCTGGGCTGCCTCGTCCGGTGCGTCGTGGCTGAGCCTCTCGCCCGCCTCGGGTACGGCCCCGGCTTCGCTCACCGTCTCGGTCAGTCCAGCAACCTTGGCGGCAGGAACGTACGCCGCGACTGCGCAGATCACCGCTTCGGGCGCAGGCGGGAGTCCGGCACCTGTGGGCGTAACGCTCGTCGTGCAAGCTCTGGTCCCTGCCTTCACAGTCGTGTTAGCCACGGCCGGCCAAGTGGAACCTCTCGCCGCGCAGTCCATTGTATCGGCCTACGGCGCGAATCTAGCGATCGGAACAGCCCCCGCCACGAGCCTGCCGCTGCCAACATCGCTCGGTGGCACTACCGTCACGGTGACGGACTCCGCCGGGGTCGCGCGTCTTGCTCCGCTATTCTACGTCTCGGCGCCGCAGATCAATTTCGAGATTCCCGCAGGCACGGCCACAGGTACGGCGACGGTGGGCATACAGAATAAAAATGGGACGACTCAGAACGCAACCATCCAAATCGGCGACGTCTCGCCTGGGCTGTTCCAGGCGAATTACACGTCCGGACTGGCCGCGGCCTTGGTCCTACCGGTGAATTCGGCGGGGGTTCAAGGAGCGCTGCAACCCGACTACCAGTTGGGCGCCGGAAACAGCGTGATTCCCTTGCCGATAAATCTTGGGCCATCCGCGGAAACAGTCTACCTCGAGATGTATGGCACTGGCATCCGAAATGCGAAGAGCGTAACCGCAACAGTAGGCGGCTTGAACGTGCCGGTACAATTCTACGGGCCGGCGCCGGGTTACGCCGGAGAGGATCAGGTAAACATTGGCCCTCTGCCCCATTCGCTGTCAGGGCGGGGAAACGTAAACATAATCCTTGTCGCGGACGGCCAACCGGCTAACACTGTCAACGTCACAATTCAATAGACCGAAGCGCCGCCTCCAACCCAGTCGTCGGCTTCTGAGTCGGCCATGGGCCGCCACCAGTCATCGCCGAGAGGCACCAGCCGGTCTTGGTGTGCGATGCCGAACGGCAATCCGGTCTTGTGCATACCGACCAACTCCGCTACGGGCTTTCCGTGCCGGGCAATCACGGCGGTTTCGCCTTTCTCGACCAGTTCGAGGAGCCGAGAAAGGTGGGCCTTTGTCGTGAATGTTGATCTTCGTGTCTTTAGTCTACTCTATCTTCCCACGGTGACGCGCCGCTTCCTCCCTCCTGGCCACTGAAAACAAAAGCCCAACTTCAATCGATCGCCCGAATCCTCGCAGCCACCATGCTATCCTCACTTCGGGTAGAAATGGCCCTTCCGCACCTGGCCCGGTTGCCCGCGCTGGTTGAAACCGAACACTCTTGTGGTCCGGAGGTTAGCAAATGGTCATTCGCGTTCAACAAATCGCCAAGGGCCAAAGTCTCTACAGGCAAAATCAGTCATAACACAATGAATAAAAAGTACTTAACAATAGCATGGCTTCGATTGGCCAGTTTTGCATATCTCGTCCCAACCAGCACAACCACGCACAATTCCGACCAATCGCGCACAATCCAGCCTGCTAGACCGCCAACCGATAGCCCGAGAGTTAGACAGCCAACAGGCAACTAATTGACATCGGCCCTCTACGTGTGTTAACCGTAGTTAAGCCGCAATCCAACACTGTGATTACGACCGCCAACCCCGCCGCCCGCTCCCTCGCCGACGTCCACTCCACCGTCGGCACTGCCGACATGCCCGTTTGGCGACGCATGTTCGCCTTCGCCGGGCCAGCCTACCTGGTTAGCGTCGGCTACATGGATCCCGGCAATTGGGCCACCGACCTGGAAGGCGGCGCGCGCTTCGGATATACGCTGATCTGGGTGCTGGTGATGTCCAACTTCATGGCCATCCTGCTGCAAACCCTCAGCGCGCGATTGGGCATCGTTTCCGGCCGCGACCTGGCGCAGGCCTGCCGCGAGACTTATCCGCGCCCCATCACCATCGCGCTCTGGGTGCTGTGCGAGATCGCCATCGCCGCCTGCGATCTGGCCGAAGTGCTGGGCGCGGCCATCGCCCTGAACCTGTTGTTTCACATTCCGCTGCTGTTCGGCGTGCTGCTGACCGCCGCCGATACGCTGCTGCTGCTCTGGTTCCAGGGCCTTGGCATCCGCTATGTGGAAGCGTTTATTCTGGCCCTCATCGCTGTCATGGCTACCTGCTTTTGCATCGAGATCGTGCTTGCCAAGCCGGTGGCCTCGCAGGTTTTACTGGGCGTGATCCCGCGTATCAACGCCAAGAGCCTGTATGTCGCCATCGGCATGCTGGGCGCCACGGTGATGCCGCACAATCTCTATCTGCATTCGGCGCTGGTGCAAACCCGTCAGATCGGCCATACCGAGGCTGGTAAGCTTCGCGCCTGCCGCTACAATCTGGTCGATTCCGTAGTGGCGCTGAATGCCGCCCTGCTGGTGAATCTGGCCATCCTGATCCTTTCCGCCGCGGTCTTCTTCCGGCATGGCATCGTGGTCACCGAAATCCAGCAGGCGCACCTCCTGCTAGTTCCGCTGCTGGGCACGGCGTTCGCCGGCATCCTGTTCGCCGTCGCGCTGTTGTGTTCCGGGCAATCCTCTACGCTCACGGGCACTCTGGCCGGCCAGATCGTGATGGAAGGCTTCTTGAACATCCGCATGCGCCCGTGGCTGCGCCGCCTCATTACCCGCACCATCGCCATCATCCCAGCCGCCATCGTGATCTACATTTCGGGCGACAAGGGCACTTACCAATTGCTGATCCTCAGCCAGGTGATCCTGAGCATGCAGTTGCCCTTCGCCGTGATCCCGCTGATTCATTTCACCAGCGACCGCCGCCGCATGGGGGCTTTCGCCAACAAGCTCTGGGTGCAATGGCTGTCGTGGCTTGCCGCCGTGCTGATCCTGGCGCTGAACATCTGGCTGCTGGTGGATGGCTTGGGCCAGTTGCTGGGATCGTCCGCCAACCGTCCCATTATCTGGTTTCCGCTGTGTCTGGCAGGAGTGGGGGTGGCGGGCCTTCTGATTTGGATTTCGTTTGAACCGGCGATCGCGCATTGGGCGCGGCACGGTTTCGGACGCGCGCCGCTCAGCATTCCGGAACCGGGCGCGGAGCCGCCAGCCGCCCTCGAATACCACCGGATTCTGGTTCCGTTGGATCATAGCGAACTGGACCGCAAAGCTCTGAGCCACGCGTCCGCCATGGCCAAAATGCATGGCGCCAAGCTATACCTGCTGCATGTCGAAGAGGGCGTCACCAGCCGGGTTTATGGGCAGTTATCATCGACGGCGGAAGTCGAGGCCGGGGAGCAGTACCTGGAACGTATTGCCGAATCTCTGCGGGCGGAGGGTATCGATGTCGAAACCGCGATTGTACATGCTCCGCGGCCCGGCAGCCAGATCGTGCGCTATGCTCTGGAAATCAATCCCGACCTCATTATTATGGGCGCGCACGGGCATCGCCGCTTGAAAGATCTGATATTCGGCAATACAATTAATCCTGTGCGGCACGAACTGCGCGTGCCTCTACTGATTGTCAGGAAGTCGTAACGCCGCACTGAGACATGCTGCCACCGGGGCGTGTCCAAGCAACACAGCCGGCCATCATCGCGCTAACTTAAGTCGTTTATTTTTAATAGGTTGAATTGGTATGCGAACTGCTTTGTGGCGTATCGTGCCGAAACCTGCGCGCATCGTGCTTTGCCTGGCTGTCTGGCTTGCGCCCGCCTGGGGCGCCACTCTGGAGTTGCTCAGTCTGAACGACCTGATCTCCAAATCCACTACAATTGTCCAGGCGCAGGTGACCGGAACGTCCGCCTCCTATACCGGTACCGTCATTTATACGCACTATAAGGTCAGCGTGCTGACGCAGTGGAAAGGCACTGCCCAGAGCACCATTGACGTGATGGTTCCCGGCGGCACCGCAAAAGGCTTCCGCCAGACCTATCCCGGCGCGCCGCAATTGACGGTCGGCCGCCAATACGTGCTGTTCCTTTGGACTTCGAGCAAGGGCGCGACCTATACGATGGGCTTCACCCAAGGTGTGTTCAACCTGACGACGGACGCATCCGGCAACATCACGGCCGAGCAGATGGCCACTACCGAGACCATCCTGGCGCCGGGTACCGGACAGGTGGTGAAGAGCCAGCCCATCGGCATGCCGCTGCCGCAACTAGTTTCCGCGATTGCCGCGGGTGGCGCGGCCGGAGGCGCCACCTAATCATGACCCGGCTGAAGACACTGGCGCTGTTGGCGGGGGCCCTGGCCGCCGCGACTCCATCGGCCGCATATTACCACTATGTCCACTATCTGAATTCACCTTCCGGGTATTCCGTCGCCTTTGAACGGTTCGATCTCGCCGCACTGCCGGACCAGACCGTCACTTTCTTCGTCTCCGACTCGGGGCCGACCAGCTACACGCCGAACGACAGTTTTCCCTCCGTCCTGGAGCAAATCCGTAATGCCACCCAAGTCTGGAACTCGGTCGCCAGTTCGAATCTGCGTGTGGCCTTTGGAGGATTGCAGGCCGCCGGCACGCAGCAAAGCGTGCCTACGGGTGAAGTGGTCTTCGAAGAGCTGCCGCCGGGGCTGCTGGCGTTCGCCGGTCCCCAAGCCACCGCTAGTGTTGCGATTGCGCCGGACGGTACCCTGTTCGTACCCATCACCCTATCGCTCATTCACCTGAACGTCAACATGACGCAGCAGGCCGGGCCGGAATATATCGATAGTTATACGGGGCCGAGTTATGCGGAGAGCTTTTTCTTGACGCTCGTGCACGAGATCGGGCATGCCATCGGGTTGCAGCACACCTTCACGTCGGCCACCATGTCCACCGCGGTGTCGCGCGCCACCAATCGCACCCGGCCGCTCGATGCGGACGATATCGCCGGCATCTCGCTGCTTTATCCGGCGGGCGGATTCCCGGCCGGATATGGCTCCATCAGCGGTCAGGTGAACATGAACGGACAGCCCGTACATCTGGCTTCTGTGGTGGCGATCCTGCCTAACGGCTCAGCCGTCAGCAGCCTCACGAATCCGGCTGGAAGCTACGAAATCGACGGCTTGCCTCCGGGAAATTATTGGGTGTACGTGCATCCGCTGCCGCCCACGGCGAATATCATTTCGCCGGTCGATCCGAACGGCAACGACGTGGCGCAAAGCGGCGCATTTGTAAGCACTTTTTATCCCGGCGCCTGGGATCCGAATCAGTTCACGCCGATCGCCATCGCGCAGGGCGCCAGTGTCGGCGGCATCAACTTCACCGTGCAGCCGCGATCGGCCGTGGAAGTCTACGATGTCACGTCCTATTGGTGGACCGGTTCGACCTATCTGCAGCCGGCTTTTCTGAATGCGAATACCGTCACCGCTACCATCCCACAAGTGGTGGCGCAGGGCGCCGGAATTACATCCGGAGCCACTTCCACGAACGTGCAAAGCGTTCTGGCCCTGGGCGCCCCGGGGGCCTGGCTGGCGGAATACGGACTGCAGCCGTATCAGGACGTGGACACCACGCTGCTGGAGATGTTCTTCGACTACCCGTCGGCGCCCGCCCCTGGTCCCGAACACTTGTTCTTCACGCTGCCCGACGATATCTTCGTGCTGCCGTGGGGCTTCCAGGTCGTGCAGAATCCGCCGCCCGCGGTGACGGCCGTAACGCCCAATCCGGATGGCTCGGTCACTGTGACGGGAACCGGCTTGAATGCGAATAGCCAGGTGTACTTCGACAGCCTGCCGGGGCAGGTCATGGTCGCTTTCGCAGCCAACGCGTCCGACCCCAGCGGCCAGACCGGCTTGATTTCAGTAATGCCGCCGCCGGGCGCCAGCGGCCAGACAGCCGCCATCACCGTCTATAACTCCGACGGCCAGAACTCGACGTTCCTTCTGTCGCCGTCGCAGAATCCATTCACCTATTCCTATCCCCAAAGCGATGCGCCTGCCGCAAGCATTTACGTCGCCACGCTGCCGCAGGAGACTGCCACGCTGCCGCAAGGAGTCTCGGCCATGGTGGATGTCACCACCTCCAACATGCAATTCGTGGATGGACTGACGACTCTCGGGTTTGGTTCCGGCGACGTGGCCGTGCGGCGGCTGTGGGTGCTCCCCGGCGCTGCGCACGCCGTCGCCAACGTCACCGTTTCTCCATCCGCCATTTTGCAAAACACGGTGGCCAGCGTCATTTCCGGATTTCAAGTTTATGAACAAACCCCGGGGTTCCAGGTTGTGCCGGCCAATCCGAACCTGGCGGTTATTAATCTGCCTGTGACCAACTTCAATCCCCTGCAAAACAGCCTCTACTCCGGGAGCACCGCTTCCATCTACGGCCAAAATCTCCAAGCCGCCGGCATTTATCCGGCCATCACCGTGGCCGGTTTTCCCGCCGGAATCCTTTACACTACTCCCACTCAGATCAACATTGTGATCCCGGTGGGAGTGCCTACGGGACCAGCCATACTGACCTTCCAGGGAGCGTACCCGATCGTGTTGCAGATCGATCCGCCGCCGCCGGTGATCGCGGCCGCGGCGTCGGCCACGGGCGCCGCGCAGCCCCCAGCGCCTGGCGACGCCATTACGCTGACCGTATCTGGCATGTACGTTCCCCCGGCGGCGCCGCCGTCCGCCAGCCGCGTGGCCGTTACCGAAGGTGGCGTGAGCGTTCCAGTATTCACGATTCAACAGCCGCAGGACGGTTCGAGCAATCTGCAGATTCGGTTCGCGCTGACCGCTTCAGTCACGGGCCAGTCGGTGCCTGTGACGGTCTCGCTCGATGGCGACCTAAGCATGCCCTTCTACATCAACGTGGCCGCGCCCACGTTGAGCGGTTCAAACTGAACCCCGCGGCATACTCATAGCGCAAAGCGACCATCGGATCCACCCGCGCAGCCTTCAACGCGGGAACCCAACAAGCCAACATGGCGATGGCGGCCAGCGACGGCCATCCCCGTGAACGACCCTGCATGCTGGCGCCAATAGACATAATCGGGCGAGTCCGCCACATCGCGTTTAATATTCGCATCGTAGCCGGCGATCCAGACCAAGCGCTCCGGATGGGGGCACGCCAACGGACGCAACAGCACCGCGTTCACCACGCTGAAGACGGCTGTGCTCATGCCGATCCCGAGGGGCAGCGTCGCAACGACGACCGCCGTGAACCCGGGATTCCGCCGCAGCATGCGCAGGGCGTACCGGATATCCTGCAGCAGTTGTTCGAGCCACACGCGGCCCCAGACCTCGCGCGTGTCTTCTTTCACGCGCGCGATGTTGTCGCGCGTCTCCCGCTCGATGTGGTCTCGAATGTCGTCATCCAGGCTGTCTAAGATGCGGCGCCGGTTCATCACTTAGCCTCCTCGCTCACCGGTCTCAGGATGCGCGCGATGGCGCGGGCCAGTTTCTCCCATTTGGCCGTCTCCACCTGAAGCTGCTTGCGGCCGCGCGCGGAGAGTTTGTAATACTTGGCGCGCCGATTGTTCTCCGACGTCCCCTCTTCCGCGGAAATCCATCCTCTCTTAATGAGGCGATGCAAAGCCGGGTAAAGCGATCCCTGCTCCACCTGCAGCACGTCTTCGGAATTGCTCTCGATGGCCTTGACGATGGCATGGCCATGCGCCCTCCCAAACAGAAGAGTGCGCAAGATCAGGACGTCGAGGGTGCCCTGTAACAGTTCGACGCGGCCTTCCGGGATTCGGGTAGACATTCTAGGTGAATCATAGAACAGCTCGGGTAGAATGTCAAGGGGACTAATCGCAATCGCGCCTGACCGGCTAGTCGATAATGATGGCCCGGCCGTCGGTGAGGGCCTTCACCGAATGGCGGACATCGGCAGGGACGATCGCCATCAAGCCAGGATGCACGATTTCGGCCGCACCATCGATGGTCACATCAAGTTCGCGCTCGATGACCCGCAGGCCGCCGGTGTCGACAAAAGGCATAGGATGCCTCCCCTTGAGGCATCCTAGCATAACTATTGGCCGCCGAACGCGACCCCGCTCACCGTAAGTCCGAGGTCGACCATTTGTACAACGTTGTTCCGCGTAGTCACCACGGCCACTGAGGTGCTGTTGTAAAAAGTCACCCAAACCTGGCTACCATCCGGAGTCACGGATACGCCGATGGCCGTTCCGGTCCCCAGGCCGACGGTCCCGGTCACCAGTCCGCTGGCGGTGTCGATCAGAGTTAGCGTGCCGCCATTGACCGCATAAGCGGTGGACCCATCCGGCGAAAAACCCATGGCGGCGAAACCGCCAATCGGCAGCGTGCCGGTGATCGCGTTGGTGGCGGTGTCGAGGATTGAAATTATGGAGCCCGTCGAGATGTACACGAACTTGCCGGTTGGCGACACGGCCATGGCGCCCACGCTAGTCATTGGCGGCGATGCGATTACCGTGAGTGTGGAAGTGTCCACGACGTCCAGGAAAACCGGGCCGTTGGGATCGTCTGAAAATCCGAACCCCTCCATATAAACGCGGCTGCTGTTCGGCAGCGCGGCCATCCAGGCTACCGTGCACGCCGACGGAAATTCGCAAGGGATGAGGTTCACTTTACCGGTAGCTGCATCGATCTCGGTCAGGTTCAACCCATAGTCGCCGCCCGCGAGATAGATCTGTTGGCCATTGGGCGTTACCAGTATCGCTGGTACATTGTCGCCGGTCACCGAAGCGATCTGGATTCCGGTCGAGTAAGTGTGCGCCACTTTGTTGGTAGCTGTATCGATCTCGGAAATACTGTTCGATTGGATTCCGGCGACAAAGATGCTGCTGCCGTTGCCGGTTGGCGTAGGGGCCGTCGTTCCGCCAAGTTCGAGTTCCGAATTCAGCGCAGTACCGCCTACGCCGATGGACGCGACTACTGAAAACGACGATGTATCCACCGCGAGCGTGCTGGCGGTCGACGAGTTGGGAACATACAAGGCGCTGCCGTCGGCGCTGAGCGTGGCCTCGGCGACGGGCCCCTGCAAAGCAATGGATGCGGTAGGGGTCAGGTTCGATGAGCTCACCACATATAGCAGCGAGTCGATGGCATCCAGCACGTAGAGCGTGGATCCGTCTTTCGACAACACCGGCTGCTGCAACTCTTTGCCCAGGCTCGCGCTACCCGTCATGGCCAGCGACGCCGTGTCGATGGCGACCAGCCAGGAGCCGGTCCCGATTTGAAGGGCCACGCTGGCGTAGAGAGTCGATCCGTCGCTGCTGACGGCGCTGCCCACGAATGAGGTGCTGCGCGAGGGACCCGGCGGGTTCACCGTGCCAATGACACTGCCGGTGGCCGTAGCGATGGCCGTAAGCACTTCGCCGGATGTGTAGAGCGTCTGTCCATCGGGCGACAGAGTCAGGGTGCCGGTGGCGGTCCAGGTCAACGCCCGTGTTGTCTGCCACGTGGCCGAAGCCGTTCCCGATGCCACGTCGTAGACGACCACCGTCTGGCTATCGAACGTGGCATACACGTGGCTGGAATCCGGCGCCACCGCCAGGCCCGGATTCGCCAGGCCGTCGTTGGGCAGCGCGACCTTGGTTATCAACACGCCTGTCTTGGCGTTGAACACCTGCAAGGTCGAGGAGTAGTGCTGCAGGCTTCCGGTGAACATGCCGGTGACGGCGTAGACCTTGGCGCCGTCCGGGCTGGCCTGGATCAGCCACGGCTGAAGCGTAAGCTGAACCGTTTTGAGGACCGCTCCGGTTTCGAGCGAGACAATCGAAATGCTGTTGTTCCCCGCGTTCGTGACCCAGGCCGTGCCGGCGTCCGGGAGAGCCACGGCGTAGCTCCCCGGGCCGGCGCTGAAGCTTCCTATCAGCCGATTGCTCGCGGTGCCGATAACCGACACCGTGGAGTTGGCGTCGCAACAGACCGGCACGTAGGCGGTGGTAGTAGCGGCCGTGAGCGATGCGCACCAACCGGCCAGACAGTAAACATATGTTACAAATCTTATAATAGTCTTCATAGTCTTTGTCTTTCCGAAAGTTAGGAGGAAGTTAGGAGGATGACGCTACATGGAACCGGCGGAATCGCGCACTTAACCCGCGAACCGCCCCCCGATTGGCGCCATACAGCGTCACTGGGCATTCCTCCCGGCACGCAAACGCGATGCCTGGTGTCGATTCTCGGCGATTTCGCGCCGATTTGCAATACTCTCGATCTGAACTGCATCTGAATCGTTAAGTTACTGAAGAAAGTGAAGGATGCGCACGCATCTGTACCGGCCGCGGGCGTGTTACCATCCGGTAGATGGCAAAAATCACTGCAATTAACAACGGGCCGATCCGCATCGAAGGCGAATTTACAATTCACGACCCGCAGGGCGTCGAATTCGGCCTGGCGGGACGCACCGTAATTTCGCTGTGCCGTTGCGGGCAATCCGCCAACAAGCCGTTTTGCGACGGCGCGCACGCGCGCACCGGTTTCCAGGATACCTGCGTGGCGCGCGAGCTGCCGCCCCCCAAACCGAAGCCGATGTAGTGCGGCCGCCGATGGTAGGATCGGGGTATGCGACTCCTCCTTTTTATAGTATTCGCCCTGGGCGCGAATGGGCAACAGGGGTTTCAGCCGGGCAAAGGATTTCCGCCGGAGATTGCCGGCTCACCTTAAAGGCGGACGAGGCCGTCCCGATGCACGACGACGTGGATGCGCTGGCCGTGTGCATTCAGGAGTGCCACTTGCGGTTCACGGAGCCCGACGGCCGCATTCAGGACGTCCATATGGAAAGCGGCGAAACGCGCTGGCTTTATGGCGATGCGCATTCGGCCGGAAACCTGAACACGAACCCGATGGAGATGCTGTTTATCGAGGTAAAGGCCGCGAGTAAAGATCGATGATGCGCTCGATGGCCCGCCGGCAGACGGCGCAGAAACCGCCTTCGTCGCGCGTGAACATGATGCAATCCGCCTGCGGGCGGTAGTAGCCGCGGCCCTCATACATAGCGCCTTCAAATGCCCCTACGGAGCGCCCGTGCGCGCCTGAAACGAGCAGCGCAGTCGTCTTTTCGCGCTCTTCGCGGAACAGCGCCTCCATCTCCTCTTCGGGCCGATGCGCGGCGCGAATCTGCCGGCGGCGGGCCTGAATCTGCTTCTCCAACGCTTCGAATTCGTCTTTGGGCCACGGCGTAGGCAGAGGGGTGCCCGCGGCGATCAGGGCGCTCCATTTTGCCGCGTGAGGATCGGCGGTGACGTTTGGCTCCCACGGTTCCGGGCGCGCGGCGGAGGCTTCATACGCAACGTCCGAGGTGTAGTATTCGTCCGCCAAGCCGGCGAAGTGATGGCCGAATTCGTGCACGAAGACGTACGGCGTAAAGGCGTTGTCCGCCGCTACCGTGGCGTACAAGTTGAAGATCCCGCCGCCACCGTATTTGCGGTCGTTCACGACGATCTCGATGAACTCGTAGGGGGCGGCCGAGGCGGCTTCGCGCATGCGCTTGTTGTCAAACGTAAGCACGTAACGCTCGGAGCCGAAGGCATCGTAGGCGGCGCGCAGGGGCGATCTGCGATAGATGCCATCCGACGGGCGCGACACTCCGCTCTCGTCCGCCGGAGTATCCACGGCCCACACGTTGAAATCGGCGCGGCGTTCCTTGAAGGGCGAAGCGGCGAACAGCGTATCGGCCATGCGGCGCGCGTCCTTGTGCCACTTATCCATCTCCGCGGCGGTGTACCCGTCGCCCATCAGCAGCAGGTCCACTTTGTCGCGCGGTTCGCCGTTCTGCATCACCGCCCAAACTCTTACGCCGGCAGGCGGGCCGGAGCGGTCGATGGACGGGTCCGCCGGATCGACGGCCACGGACCACAGCTCCCGAAACGCGTTCCGGCTATCGCGTGTCTTCACGACGAGCCGTACGGGGGCCGTGGGAGCGGGGAACCGCAGCGACTCGTGAAACTGGCGGCGAACATGGGCGGCCTCGGGCGTTTCCCGCCACTCTCCGAAGACGCTGGCGAACCCGCGCGAATACAGCACGCGGTTGGTCGCGCGGTCTACCACTTCGAAGTAATACTTGCCCAGGTTGGTGTCGTCTATGGCGCGATCCAGGCGGCCCGGCCACGGCCCTTCGAGCACCAGGCCGTCGAGAGACATCTGCTCTTCGGTGGCCGTACCGCCGTGGAAACAATCCAGGCGCATGGTTCGGGGATCGGCCGCCCGCAGGATCGAAAGGGCTATGAGGAACAAAATTGGAAATCGCAAACCACCACTGTAACCCCACACCGCGGGTTTATCAATTTCGGCAGCCGTTTCGCACCACGGGCTGGACGCCCTTCGTTTATCTGCCGCCGGAGGTGGGACCGGCGCCGCCGCCGACCCATCGTCGCCACAATGCCTGTCCTACTTGTTATCCAGATCCAGATTGAGCGCCAGAACGTTGACGCGCGGCTCACCGAAGATGCCGAACTGGCGGCCTTCCACGTGCTTGTCCACGATTTGGCGGATAGTATCCGCGGACGCGCCACGGGCCTGCGCCACGCGGTCCACCTGGGCATACGCCGATGCCGGGCTGATATGCGGGTCGAGACCGCTGGCGGAGGTGGTCAGCAAGTCGGCCGGTATGGGACCGGTGTAAGTGGGATTCTCCTGGCGGAATTTCTTGATATCGTCCCTTACGCGGTTGATGAGAGCCTGGTTAGTAGGTCCAAGGTTAGTAGCTCCGGAGTTAGCGGCATCATAGCCATCGCCGGCCGCGGACGGACGTCCATGGAAATACTCGGGCTTGGTGAACTTCTGCCCGATCAGTTCGGACCCTACGATCTTGCCATTTGTCCTGATTAAGCTGCCATTGGCGTGACGCGGAAAGAAGGCCTGCGATAGTCCGTACACCACCAACGGGTAGACCAGCCCGGTAAGAACCGTAATCACCAGCGTCAACATTACGGCGGGAATCAATATCTTCTTCATGCGTCAATCCTTAGACACGCCTCAAGCCAGATGCAGCAGTCCCAGTATGCGGTCGATCACCCAGATGCCCGGAAACGGCGCGATCACTCCGCCTACGCCGTAAATCAGCAGGTTGCGGCGCAATAGCGCACCCGCGCTGAGCGGCTTATAAGCTACGCCGCGCAGCGCCAGCGGAATCAGCGCGATGATGATCAATGCATTGAATATCACCGCCGCCAGTACGGCGCTCTGGGGGTTCCGCAGATACATGATATTCAGCTTCTCGAGCGACGGGTAAGTGGTCATGAACATGGCCGGCAGAATCGCGAAGTACTTAGCCACGTCGTTCGCGATGGAGAACGTAGTCAGCGAACCGCGGGTCATCAGCAACTGCTTGCCGATAGCTACCACTTCGATGAGCTTGGTCGGGTTGCTATCCAGATCCACCATGTTGCCGGCCTCTTTGGCGGCCATGGTACCGGTGTTCATTGCCAGGCCTACGTCCGCCTGCGCCAGGGCCGGCGCATCGTTGGTGCCGTCGCCAGTCATGGCCACCAAACGGCCGCCGGCCTGCTCTTTCTTGATCAGATCCATCTTGTCTTTGGGCGTGGCCTGTGCCAGAAAATCGTCCACGCCCGCCTCGGCCGCGATGGCCGCCGCAGTCAGCGGATTGTCGCCGGTGATCATGACCGTGCGAATGCCGATGCGGCGCAATTGCTCGAAGCGCTCGCGCATGCCGCCCTTCACCACATCCTTCAAATGGATGACGCCCAGCACACGGTCGCGATCCGCCACGACCAGCGGCGTGCCGCCCGAGCGCGAGATGCGCTGGGTGGTTTCGGTCAGCTCCGGCGGAATCGTGCCGCCTTGCTCCTGCACGAATTCCACCACGGATTCCGTAGCGCCCTTGCGGATGCGGCGGCCATCGATGTCCACGCCGCTCATCCGCGTTTGCGCCGTGAAGGGAATGAAGTGCGCCTCATGGTCCGCCACCTCGCGCCCGCGATAAGCGTACTTCTCCTTGGCCAGCACCACGATGGAACGCCCTTCGGGGGTCTCATCCGCCAGGCTCGAAAGCTGCGCCGCATCGGCCAGTTCGCCCTCCGTGGCATTGCCGATGCGGATGAACTCCACCGCCTGCCGGTTGCCCAGCGTGATGGTCCCGGTCTTATCCAGCAGCAGCGTGTTCACGTCGCCTGCCGCTTCCACGGCCTTGCCGCTCATGGCCAGCACGTTATGCTGCATCACGCGATCCATGCCCGCGATACCGATGGCCGAGAGCAGCCCGCCGATGGTGGTCGGGATCAGGCACACCAACAGCGAAATCAGCACCGTCACGCTGGGTGCCGCGCCGCTGCCGGCGGATTGCACGCTATACTGCGCGAACGGATACAGGCTCACGACGGCCAGCAGGAAAATGAACGTCAAGCCCGCGATCACGATATTCAGGGCAATCTCGTTGGGCGTCTTCTGCCGCTCCGCGCCTTCGACCAGCGCGATCATGCGGTCCAAGAAAGTTTCGCCGGGATTCGACGTGATTTGAACCTTGATCTGGTCGGACAGCACCCGCGTGCCGCCGGTGACGGCGCTGCGGTCGCCGCCGGATTCGCGAATCACCGGGGCGCTCTCACCGGTGATCGCCGATTCGTCCACGCTGGCGATGCCTTCGATCACATCTCCATCGCCCGGGATAATATCGCCGCGCTCCACCAGCACCACATCGCCGCGGCGCAGTAGGGCAGCCGCTACCGTCTCGTACTTCTTGCCGTTCTTCAGCCGCTTGGCCATGGTCTCGGTCTTGGTCTTGCGCAGGGTATCTGCCTGCGCCTTGCCGCGGCCTTCCGCCATGGCTTCCGCGAAATTCGCGAACAGCACCGTGAACCACAACCAGATGGAGATCTGAAGCGTGAACCCGATGTTATGCCCCATGGCGAGATCCTTGCAGATCTCCAGCGTGGTCATGGCGGCGCCCACTTCCACCACGAACATCACCGGATTCTTCATCATCAGCCGGGGATGCAGCTTAGTGAACGAGTCGCCGATGGCGCGCTTCACGATGGGCGGATCGAAAAGCGGACGCGCGCGCACCGCCTTCTTCGAGATCAGCAGCGGCTCCGTTACGTAAGAGGAACTCGATGGCGGTGGCTCCATTACAGGCATTATCTTAGCTCCAAAACCCCGCGATCAGGGCGGAAAACAGCTTGCCGTTGTTCATCAGGAAGTGCTCCACGACGGGTCCCAGGCAAAGCGCCGGAAAAAATGTGAGGGCGCCCACAACCAGGATGACGCCCACGAGCCAGGCCACAAACAGCCCGCCGTGCGTGGGGAAGGTCCCCGCCGAAACCGGCACCATCTTCTTCTGCGCCAGGCTCCCGGCGGCGGCCAACAGCGGGATCATCATCAGAAAGCGGCCGATCAGCATGGCGTATCCGATGGTGGTGTTGAAGAAGGGCGTGTTACCGCTGAACCCGCCAAACGCGCTGCCGTTGTTCCCCGTGGCGCTGGTGTAGGCGTAGAGCATTTCCGACAATCCGTGCGGGCCGTTATTGGTCAGGATGGGCGCGGCTCCAGGAGGATTGATCCAGGCATTCTTGGATGCGTGGACGACGATGCCGGCCCCCGAAAACAGCAGGATGCTGGCCGCCAGCACCAGCATCGCGAGCATGGCCATCTTGACTTCCTTCTGCTCGATCTTCTTGCACAGATACTCGGGCGTGCGGCCTACCATCAGGCCGGCTAGAAAGACAGCCAGGATGGCGTACATCAGCATGCCGTAAAGGCCCGCGCCCACTCCGCCGAAGATCACTTCGCCAAGCTGTATGTTGACCATCGGCACCAGTCCGCCGAGCGGCGTGTAGCTGTCGTGCATACTGTTCACGGCGCCACAACTGGCGTCGGTGGTGACCACCGCGAAGAGGGCCGACGCCGGAATGCCGAAGCGCACCTCCTTGCCCTCCATGTTGCCGCCCGGCTGTGTGGCGGTGGCCGCATCCTGCAAGCCGAGTTTGGTCAGGTTAGGATTGCCGGACTGCTCGGCCGGATATACGACGAAGACTCCCGCCAGGAACACGATGCTCATGACGGCAAAGAGAGCCCATCCCTGCCGGGTATCTTTCACCATCCTGCCGAATGTGTAAGTGAGGCCCGCAGGGATCACGAAGATGAACAGGACCTGCAGGAAATTCGCGAAGGGCGTGGGATTCTCGAACGGGTGGGCGGAATTCGCGTTAAAGAAGCCGCCGCCGTTAGTGCCCAGCATCTTGATGGCCTCCTGCGAAGCGGTGGGTCCCTGGGCGATGGTCTGCGCGCCGCCTTCCAGGGTGGCTATCTTATCGTACGGCCGGAAGTTCTGAATGCAGCCCTGCGAAACCAGCAGCAACGCTCCCGCGATGGACAGAGGAATCAACAAATAAAGCGTCGCGCGGGTCACATCCACCCAGAAGTTGCCGATGGAACTCGCCGAGCGCCGCGAGAATCCGCGCACCATGGCGATGGCGGTGGCTATACCGGCCGCCGCCGACGTGAAGTTATGCACGGCGAGCCCCACCATTTGCGTGAAGTAACTAGCGGTAGCTTCGGGCGTATAGACTTGCCAGTTGGTATTAGTGCCGAAACTGGCGGCGGTATTGAATGCCAAGTCGGGGGACCACAATTTGCCGAGGAAGCCTTGCGGATTGAACGGCAGCAGTCCCTGTACTCGAAGAATCAGATAAGTGAGCAGGATGCCCGCCAGGCTGAAGGCCAGCAGCGAGCCGGCGTAGTGCGTCCAGTGCTGCTCGGCGGATTCGTCGATTCCGCTGAGCTTGTAGACGAGCCGCTCCAGCGGCCGGATTACCGGATGCAGGAACGTGCGTTCCCCTTCAAACAGCCGAGCCATGAAGGCCCCAATGGGCTTGGTCAGCGCCAGGATAATCAGGAAGAAGAGGAAGATCTGGAGAAGTCCGGTTGAAGTCATGTTAGAAGCGCTCCGGGCGCAACAGCGCGTAGATGAGGTAGACGCCTATCGCGGCGGCAATGATGGCTGCAATGATATATTCCATGGCCGGATCTCCTAGAGGTGGTCGCAACCGCGCACGTACGCCCAAGCAATCAGGAAGAACAAGATAGTAATCACCACGAAAAACAGATCCAGCATATTTTCATCCCACCTTTACAATAGCGACGCTGTGGCCGCCGGCGGTCAGTCGCCGGGCAAGCCGTGTTTCCGTGGTTGGCCACGGGCGATTTTTCGTACCGATCACGACCAGCGACTGGCGGCCCAACATACGGAGGTAGGCGTCTTCGCGGCTACGGGCGAAAACCAGCTTGGCGCGGATGGCGACCGGGCTGGTGCGCGCCACGGCGGTCACTTCGGCTTCCAGCCGTTTCCGTATCCCTTGCTGGCACTCCAGCGGTGAGGGATATGGGAGCACGTATACCGCCACCAATGTGACCGCCGCCTCAAAACCCCGCGCCAGTTCGGTTGCGGCCGCAAGAGCCCGCGCGGTCAGGGCCGGATTGGTATACGGTACCACTAGATCGAGTGGGCGCTGCGACGGGTTAATCTCAGCCAGAGACAATTGTGCGCTATCGCGCAAGAACGTGATCCTGCCGTGCATCTATGAGCCTTTAAACAACATAGGGAGGGCGGCGTAAGGAAGTCGTTAGGGAACGATCATGATTGTGTTGGGGGGGAGGGGAGACGCGGAGACACGCCGACACGGAGGCGGCGATCCGGGTTCGGGGCGTTAAGCCGTTTGTTTTCGTTTTAGGTTGTGCTTTTTTGTGCATCGTTATGCGTGAGCCGGCGCCGGCCTAAAATCGGACACACGAAGCCAGATTTGTCTAACGGTTTTAGAATGCATAACTTGAAGGCGAATTATGGCGGGCTGGACAAGCCACGCGAAGGGCGGAGGGCTGGCGCGCCGCGCAACTTCAGTACCGCTGAATTTCGGATACGCTTTTCTTGATATGTGTTGCATCGTGTTGCATCGCGCCACATCGATCCCGAAATTGGCAAGCGGACGTCCAACGGGCTTGGCCTTGTCTTTCGACCCGAGATGAGGATAGCACGAGGTCGTCCGGCATCCTTTGGAGATCCTCGTCTCGACCCATTGTTTTCAGTTGACTACGCAGGCTCGGAAATCTGTTACCGATAGAGGTTTCTTCAGCTTGCGGCCAGCGAGTCCGCGCAAGCGAGCTAGTGTTTGGCGGCGGGCGGCTGTAAGCATGCGCTTCGGGTCGAAAAAGGCAGCCCTTGGCCCGGTGCGGGGGTCACGAAGCCGATGTATACACGAGCGAAAACTCCTGGCAAGACGAACGCCGGCAGGGGTGCGGTCTTGCGCTCAGCAGCAATTTGTAAACATCCTGACTCTGGTTCCTCGTTCACTCCACCAGGAAGCATTGACACTTGCCGCTGCTGGGATTATAGCCGCACGCCTGGCCCACGTCGCATCCGCCAGAGCAGACGGGCCCGCCGCACGCCGTCGCGGGCCGGGCCCGGATCACCGCTGTAGCGAGGGAAGCCGAGAGCAAAGCCATCCCGAGCGCTATATACGCGATGCGAGTTAGCTTGCGAAAGGCGCTTGATTGGGTCATCTTGTCTCCTTTTCTATTCGGCGGATCTCACGGGCGCACGAACCGGCGGACATAGTTGAGCCGCGCACGCGAGAGCATGGGCAACCGCCCCGGAACCCGCATGCGCTATTGGCTTGCGATTGTCCGCGAATGGTTACTCCACTGCAAAGCAGGTGCACTTATGGTTGCCTGGGTTTACGTTGCACGCGCCGTTGCCGCCGTCGGCCGGATCGCAGGATCCCGTGCAATTGTCCCCGCCGCACTTGACCAGAGGATGCACTCTAAGCGCCGTAGCGGCGACGGTGGCCGATAGTAGGGCCATCCCGAGCACGATGTGGGCGATGATGGATATTCTACGATTGGAACCTGTTCGAGTCATTTTAGGTCTCCTTTGTTCTTCCTAGCTGTATTTCCCGAAAGCCGGTATTGATGCCGCTGACCGCACCGACGTCACGCCGATTGAAGTAATGGCCAAAATAAAGATCCGTCCCTGGCAAATCCGGGTTGAGCTTATGTAAAACAGTCTGACTTAGTATCAAAACTGCGCGTACCGACGACCATTTCCCGAAGAAAAGGTGCGAGCGCCCAGATTGGTATGAAAATATCCGGAGATCTCAGCCAGCTTCTCAGCGTTGAGACGTCCGTTCCATGCCCTGTCGATAATGCCGCCGGACTTTACGACAAACATCTGCGGCACCGCGTCGAGGCCAAGCTGGCGGTAGGTCCGGATCGGAGCCTCCGCCATAACATCTTCCATAGGTATGTTGTTGCGTTCACAATGCTGCCGCGTCACCTTGATCGAGTCCCGGCTCAACCATAATACGCGATAGCCACGACCGTTCTTCAGGTCGCGGGCTAGCGCCGCCAGGAAAGGTTGGTTGGCCGCGCATATCGGGCATCCCGGTGAGAAAGTTATAATCAAGAGCCTTTCCGCGTCCGTACCGGGAAGGGCGATTGGGTCAAAGACGCCCTGGAGATTTACCGCGGCGGGGTCGCGTACCCGCATGCCGGTTCTAATTACGGGAACTAGTGAATTCCGTAGTTGGCGATTCTGCCGGATAAGAAGGACGTTTTGAACCTACAGGGCAAGCGCCAGACACCAGAGCAGCACTAGGGGCGCAAGGCTTAGGTAACGCCTTACTGTACCGATTCCGTTATTGACTTCCGGCATCGGACCAGATATTATCAGATCTGATATAAGATGTCAAGCGCTCTTAGTTTCGCAGTTATTCGTAGCGGTAATCATATATCACCCACCGAACGTCGCCGGAGCGAGTTATCGCTCTTCCGTCCCTTCATCGGGCTGGCTCTCTTCGCCGGCTGTGCGAGCTTGGGCATTGCAGCTACGCTGAACGGCGTGGTAACGGAACGCGGCTCCGGCGAAGGCGTCCCGGCAGCGAATGTCCGCCTGCTCGGGAACGGCGATGCGATCGAGACGCACACCGACGAGAAAGGGCAGTTCGCGTTTCAGGATGTGCCGAATGGTCGATTCCAGGTCACCGCGTCGAAGGACGGCTATCTGGACCTTCTTCCGCCACAGTCACGCGGTAAGACCGTCCGCGTCACGCAATCGGACAATCCGCCAATTGCCCTTGCGTTGACCCGAACTGCCGCGATAACAGGCCACGTGCTGGACGCTTCGGGCCAGATCGTACGGGGCGCCAAAGTCATCGCCATGGCGTGGCGGCCCGGAGGCACAGGCCGCCGATTGGTCGCTGTGGGCGCGCCCGCCTTCACTGACGACCGGGGAGCGTACCGGCTGTATGGCTTGGCGCCCGGACGTTATACGGTTGCCCTCGTCCCCATGGCGGAGAAGGCCGGGAGCGCCGCGTTCCCGCCCGTCTATTTCCCAGGGACCCCGGAGCCGGGCCGCGCCGAAACGCTTTCGTTGGATCCTGGCGACACCGCAACCGCAGACATCCCGGCGGCGGATCTGACAAGTCAGGTTTGGGATGTTCAGGGCGTTATCCTGGGCATTCCGGCGGCATGGGCCGGACGCTCGACGGCGGTGTCGATCGCGCCACTCTCAGATCCGGAGACACCCATGGCAACAGTGCTCGCCAGCCCAGAGGGCCGGTTCCTGTTTCCCGGCATCGCGAGTGGTGCGTACTTGGTCACCGCCCGAGGGCCGATCGCCGGTTGGGGCGATGAGGGGCCGCTTGCGGATGCAAGCGGGCTTTGGGGAGCC